>Ga0247843_1001745_pt1 | contig 42420 bp, 19 predicted proteins | sample LaCruzMarch2017__FD_192420 | JGI IMG/M metagenome (GOLD analysis project Ga0247843, IMG submission 192420) | Freshwater microbial communities from meromictic Lake La Cruz, Castile-La Mancha, Spain - LaCruzMarch2017_8m | ecosystem: Environmental > Aquatic > Freshwater > Lake | place: Spain...
CGCGTGCAAACCGAGCCACCCGCCGAAATCGACCTCGCGCACCTGCATCAAATCCTCGCCGATGCCGAAAAACTGCTCACCAACCGCACCCTCGCCGCTCGCGTCCTCCGCGAGCCCACCGACCGCACCTTCGTCGAGCAAATCCTCACCGCCGCCAAAGCAGCCCTCAGCGTCAAACAACCCGCCAAAGCCTGGAGCCTCGTGACCCAGCCAAGATTCTGGATTCTGACCCGGACGAAGTTTGAACTGACCTACCGGCCACAACGCAACAAGTAACCGCAGACACACACCACGATGAAACAAGCTCTTTGCCTCCTCACCGCCCTGCTCCTCGCACCGCTGGCCGCCAGCGCAATTGATGTCACCACTGAGCTGGGAAGATTCGGCGAAATCACCACTTGGCTCATCATCCGGACGCCGGAGGTGGCGATGGCGGTGGATCCTTTTTTGCCGATGGGAGGGGAGGCGAAATATGCGGCGATGGGCGATCCGAAGCTCTTTCCGCAGGGTGATAAGCCGCTGACGATCCCGACTGACAAACCGGGCGAGGTTGTGCGCATCGGTGAGGGTGTTTGGGAGGGGATGCGGATGGTTTTGCCGGAGATGCCGGGGGTTTGGAATGAGTTCCCACGGCTGGTCGTGCCGGAGGGCTACACATTCGCCTATTGCCGTCTGGACAGCCCGCGCGACATGAAGGCGAATCTCGCGACGGGGGTGAATCGCGGCAAGCAGCGGCTGTATTTGAATGGACGCGACCTCGGCATGTTTGAGCGCGAGTTTGCTTTCGAACTCGCCCGTGAAGTGCCGATTGAGTTGAAGAAGGGGCCGAATCATCTGCTGGTTCGGTTTTCACAGGGGGCCAACTTTTCCTGCCATCTGGTGGGCGAGAATGCGGAGCCGTTGCGCGAGGTGAAAGTCACGGTGCAGGGGCCGAATGCTCAGTTTGTGAAAGCGCCTGCTCCGGTGCCGATGCCGGAGAAGGACAGGCTGCAGGCCCGCACGAAGGAAATCCCGCCGCTGGCTGCGCCGGAGCATCCCGAGTGGCTCGGTGCGAATCTGGCACGGACGATGTCGCTGCTGGAGTCGGGCAAATACACGCATCGGCCGGTGCGGATTCTTTTCGATGGGCAATCCATCGAGTCGGGCTGGCCGGAGTTGCTGATTCAGCGTCTGCGCGAGCGTTATCCCGAGACCACCATCATCGCCGAGAACCGCGCCATCGGTGGCTGGTTCGTGTGGCGGATGCAGAAGCTGCTGAAGCACGACATCCTGCGCTCGCAGCCTGACCTCGTGCTTTTCAGCGCCTATCAGGGAACGGCGGAAGTGTGGGAGCGATTCCTCAGCGAGCTGCGCAGCGAGACGACGGCGGATATTGCCATCCGCACGCAGCACATTGACGGCAACGAGGCGCCGGATTCTCCGCGTGAAGGAGCCGAGACCATTTTGCTGCGCCGGTTGGCTCGAAAATACGGCGTGGAGCTGGTGGAGGCCCGCAACGAGTGGCTGGATTACCTCAAGGGCAGTGGGTTGAAAAACACCGACCTGCTCCGCGACAAAGTGCATCTGAACCGCAAAGGCGAAACGCTGATGGCGCTGCTCTACGAACGTCATTTCCCGTCGGCGATTCCCGTGGGCCAGGGCTGGGCGGAACAGGTGCGGCGCTTCGATGTAGGGCGTTTCCTTGCCGACAACAAAACGGATGAAATCGTGCTGGAAGGCGCTGGCTGGACGCACAACGACACCCGCATCGCCAAATCCAACACCGCCACCGACCAGCTCCGGCTGAAGTTCCGAGGCACGCGAGTGGACCTCGTGCTGCCAATTTCGCACGGTCGCGCCACGGTGCTCATTGATGGGAAAAAGCCCAGCGAGTGGAACCTCTTCCACGGCACCCGCCCGCAGCCGCGCATTGCGAACAACACCGCGCCGAACATGCCGATGACCTATCACCTCGGCCCCAACATGCAGGAGGAAACCTGGGTGCTCACCGCCATCGAAGGCAACGCCGATGCCGATGTGAAGAAGGTCAATCAGCGGGTGCGTTTCCGCCTCGTCGGCTCGAAAACCGGATTTGACGGCGAGGGCCAGAACGACCGGAAGTTTGTCTCCAACAGCGGTCGCATCACCATCCTGCCGACGGACTGGCAAACCGCCATGCAACCGGTGAAGGAAGGCGAGCCGCAACCAGTGATGCAGGCATTCCCGAAGCTACCGCAAGTCGTCTGGCACATCCTGCCCGATGGCCGCGACGAAGTGCCCCACGGCCCCGGCTGGTGGGGACCGCAGACGGACCACTACAGCGGCCAGCCGTATGACTACGTCACCGTCGCCGATGGCCTGCCTTGCGGCATTCACGAGCTGACCGTGACACCAATCCCCGACCCGAATGTCCAGCGCGCCTTCACCGTGATAGGCGTGGACGTGCATCTGCCGCCGCAGGCACGCGATGCCACCGAGTGGACTCAGAAAGGCAGCGCACCGAATCCGGGCAAGCCGTAAAAGCCGGGTTAATAGCAGCATGAACTCCCTCAATTATCCATGAAACGATTAGCATTCTCCGTCATCGCCGCCGTCACCGTCCTGTTTTCTGTCCATGGAGCCGAGCCTGTTCCGGCAGTTCAGAAATTTAACAGGACCTATGAACTGGGTCCCGGTGGCCTGATCTCCAATTGGCTTGTTCTTGGAAATCTGCCCGGGATTCTGCCTCCTGAGAAGAACCGCCTCGATGCCATTGGGGGCGAGGAAAAAGTTGCGCCATACGGCGGTGAGGCCGTTGCCATCCCAACAGGCGGGGCAGATGGTGATTTGGCCCTTACGTGGAAAATGGCGGAGGTGCAAAATCCGGAGTTACCCTGGCTGATGATCAATACAAAGGGGCTTTACCTCTTTCTCGATGAGAAGGGGCTGGGAATCGAAAAGTCCATTGCCTACGCCTACTGCAACCTCGAAAGCGGCGTGGATCAGAATCTCCGTTTGTCGTTTGTCGGCGGAGAGAAACTGAAAATCTGGTTGAACGGCGAAAACCTTCCTTACTCCGGGCGTGACAATCGACGCTCTGACTGGACGCCCACGCTGGTTCCAGTCTCCCTAAAAAAGGGACAGAACCGGCTTTTGGTCCGAATTGAAAACATGACCGAAGATGAGTTTTTCTCCGCAAGCCTCGTCGCGGAGAACGCCGCCGATGCCACCGATGTGAAGGTGATGTTGCCAGAAATCAAGGAGCCGCCATCGTTCGGAAAGAGGCTGCCGGGCCAGGACTGGAAGGCGATCAAGGCCGAGATTCCTCCTCTGGCAAAATCCGACGACGAACTTTTCTTCGGCGCAAACCTGAGCAGGTCAATGACTCTTCTCGAAAGTGGCGGACAGACAAAACGCCCTGTGAGAATCATCTTCTACGGCCAGTCCATCACGGCCTCCACCTGGACGTGGATGTTGACCAGACGACTCCGAGAACTTTATCCCGACACTGAAATCCAAGCCGAGAACTGGGCCATCAGCGGTTGGGGAATCGACAAGCTGAATAGGACGATCAAGCACGATGTGCTGCGGGCCCGTCCCGATCTGGTGGTGCTGCACGCCTATGCCTACGGTTCCTGGGAATGGGAACGCATCATCCAGACGATCCGCCGCGAGACCACGGCGGAAATCATGATCCGCAGCGCCCACATTGACCGGGGGATGAAGGAGCAGACCAATGAGGAAAGCACGGAGTCCATTCTACTGCGGAGACTCGCCAGAACGTATGGATGCGAACTCGTCGAATGCCGCAAGGAATGGAGAGATTATTTGAGGTCCAACAACTTGAATGCAGAGGACTTTCTAGCTGACGGATTGCACTTGAGCCGCAAGGGAGCCATCCTCATGGCTCAGTTATACGAACGTCATTTCAGGAGATTTCCGGTGTCCAAACCATGGTTCGACGTGGTGCGCCGCTATGAGGCCATGCGACCGCTGGCCGACCGCCGGAGCGATGAAGTCCAACTTATCGGCGAGGGATGGAGCGACCGGGCGGTCAACTCTGTGGTCAGCACGGGTGCAGGTGACAGCCTGAAATTAAAATTCTATGGCAACCGGATCGATCTGATCATGCCTGCGCACAACGGTTCCGCCAAAGTCCTGATCGACGGTAAAGCACCCTCGGAACTGAATCTCCTCCATGGAACACGGCCCATGGGGAAGGGAGATATTCCAGCAGACCTCATGACGTATTACACCGGCCCGAAAATGCTGGAAGAGACCTGGGAATTGAAGTTCACCCATGTCAGCGGCGATCACCAAAAATACAAGTGGACGCTTACCGGCTCGAAAACAGGACCCGACGGAGAAGGAGACAACAGCAAGATGTTCGTCTCGAATAGTGGCCGGATCACGATCAGACCCGAAGATTTTCTGTTTAACGCCAAGGGAGCAAACAGGGAAAAGAAGGAGCTGGAACCTGTTCAAGGCGAGGTGAGTCTGAAGTGGCACATCCTTCCCATTCGCCTGGACGAGGTGAGCTGCATTCCATTGAAACCGGAGGAAGCCAAGCAGATCCACAATTCGCGATATGATGTGTTCTACCGTTATGTGACCGTGGTGGATGGCCTTCCTCAGGGGGAGCATGAACTGACTTTGATTCCGACGAGACCCAACACGTTTTCGATCGAGGCCATCGAAGTTCACTGCCCTCCATTGTGGGCTAAATAATAACCGGAGGCTGCAAGAAAGATGTTTAATCAAAGAGTGCCATTGCTTGCGTTCGTCGTGTTTGTGACGGCGATTCTGCTCGGGACAGCGGTTCGAGCGGCGGAGGAACGCAACCTGATCGCAAACGGGTCATTTGAGTTCTGGACTTCGGTCAATCAGGAGTTTGTCAAGGATCCCCGACTCGCTTTTACGGGAGATGATTCCCAGGTGCCAGTGAGGTGGGACTTCAATTTGGCCGTCACCAATTCCGCAGAGGCACACGGCGGGAAATCTGCCGTTCTCGCCAAAGGACACACCCGGCTAGGAATCCGTTTTGTGGAGTTGAATCCCGGCTCCACTTATTCGTTTGGAGTCTGGGTAAAGGTCAAAGGGAAGGGCACGGATAAAGTGGTGGTTGGAATCAACGGCCAGGCCTACGAGGGACTTCAGAAACTATCCGAGGTGGCGGGTGAGGCCGGGGAAGGATGGACCGAAATCAGGGGAGAATTAAAAGCTCCAGGGCATATCCGCCTGGCGGAACTGTATGTCCAGGTTGCCGGAAAGTCTGAAGTCCTGATCGATGATGCTTTTATATCGATCAAAGTCGCAGACGGATCGCTTGCTGCCGATGATGTTCTATCCAGGAAATATCTCAAGGATGCCGGGACCATTTTCCACGAGGATTTTGATGGGGCAAAACCTAGCATCTCGTTTCCCACCAAGAACGGCAAAAGTGCTGTTACAGAGGACGCTGGCGGTCGTTTTGGGAAAGGGGTTCGGATGTTCAAGAACGAGCTTGCGACCCTTCCCCTGGATGTTGAAAAGTTTCCTTCGGAAGGAACCATTGAGTTCTGGATTTCACCTGATGATTTCCAGAAGAGCAACTTCCTGGAGTTTCAAGCCTCCGATGGGAATATTGCGACCTTGGGATGGCTGTTCAATGTTTCCTGGGAGAGTAAGAAGACCAAGAACAGTGGCTGGCTGGTGCCTCCATACCCGCAAGACAAGATCCGCCGACGGCCCGGCTCATGGACTCATGTCGCCATGTCGTGGGATCCTTCAGCAATACGACTTTATCTCGATGGCGTGCTTTCAGTTCTCCACACAGGCAACCAACCTGAGTGGAGGCCACCCGCTCTCCTCAATCTAGGCTCCAACCTGGACTGGTTCTGCTGGAGCGGCAAGATGGATGAGATTCGCTTTTCGAGTGTGAAACGCTACGGCCCCTTTGTGCCGGAGGGTGACACGTTTAAACCCTTCCCGGACTTCACCAAGACCACAGCAGTGGATGAAGCCGAAACCGCACCCCTTGCAGCACCCAAGGTGGATCCAAAGGTGGAGGCGGCACGGATCGAGCGGGAAAGAGCAAAGCTCATTGTTCCCCTGCTGTCAGGTGTGGTTGGCCAGTTCGAGAACGCTCCCAACGCAAAGGGCGAATACATTTACGAGGTCGAGTCTGCAAAACCACTGGTCAGCGACTCTGCAATCGTCTTGCTCAAGGACAAACCTGTCCCGAGGCTTACGCTTGCTAAAATATCCTCGTGTCGTCCGATTCACAAAGAGCAGCCTGATGTTGAAGGAGTCTATTGGAAACTGGGAAAGATCAGAAGCGGCAAATACTGGCTTTCCCTCCAGCGTAGCGAGTTTAATCCCGCCGTATTTCTGAATGGTCGCATTGTGCAATGTCCCCGCGCCACGGATCCGATCCAGGTGGCACCCGGACTTTGGGTCAGCGAGGCACAGTCAGACCAGTCCTTGGAACTCAAGGAGGGTGACGAGATCGCAGTGCAGTGCCAGTGCATGCATAGCAACAATCCGATGATCGGCGCACTCACCCTGCGGTCTGAAATGCCGGAACCGGGAAAGCACCCGCTAATGACTTTCATGGGCGGTGGATCTGACACTCTCTACACGGCACACTGCATTGGAGCTGAAGCCACTTTTCTCGGAGCGGACGGCAAAATGCTTCCTTCCATGGCAAACTGGTTCAGCCCTGAACAGAAGACCGATGTCTCATCAAGTTTTGAGAAAGGAGCGGATGGCAGACCCGTGGTAACCGTGCGGATTGCCAATCCACTGCCGTTTCCGTTGCAGATTGACTATTCCTGTCAAATCCTGTCCTACTACCGAACGCAAGTCGGTGGCGAGAAGGAGGTTTTAACGCTTCAGGCGCACCAGTCGGTGACACGGAAAGTTCCGTTCAAATTGATTCCCGATGAACCTGCCTACAGCGCATTCGTCAAGTTGCAGGCCGTTAATCCCCCCAAAACTGGCTGGCCGGAAGGCGATGAGATCTCCTATTTCCAGGGGTTGCGTCATTCCACCTCCTGGCCAAATCCCTGGAGGCATTGGTTTCTTCGCAGAATTACCTTCACTCAACCAATTGAAAGCCAGAGACAGACGCTGAGCCTTAACGGCGTTTGGGACAGGGCATTCATCAAGGGGATTGAAGCGGCTTATCCGATACCGGCGGGACTCACATTCAAACCCATGACCGTCCCGGGCGGTTTTCATGGAGGTCCGCCCAAGGACTCGAAGGATCAGCACGGCATGTATCTGCGAAAAATGTTCACCCTGCCGCCGGAGGCTGCGGGAAGAACCTACACCGTCGTGATTCCGTTTGTCGTCGATGAGGCGACCGTATGGGTGAACGGTCAAAAAATCGGAAATAGACGGGGTGCCAACACGCCTCTGATTGCCGATGCAACCAAGGCCCTCAAGGTTGGCGAAAATGAAATCGTCATTGTGGTGAGAGATTTGACCGTCCTCATGAACCCCGAGTATGTCAACAAAGCCGACCCGCAACCAAGCTGTTTCTATCTCGATGTCCCGGCCTATTTCAGTGCCTCAAGCCCTTCGATAGGAAGTGTCGATATCCTCACCTCACCGAAAATCGCTGCGGAAGAGGTGCAGGCACTCCCTTCGTTCCGAAACAAAACATTGACCGCACGCTACTCTGTGGCCAATCGCAGGGATCTGCCTGCGAAGGTCAAGGTGAGGGCACACGTGCTTGATGGCGACAAGAGCGTGCTGGTTCTGGATGAACGAGAAATGACTTTGTCGTCAGACAAAAAAGAGGCCATCGAAGTAACGAAGAGCTGGAAGGATCCTCAAATCTGGGGGCCATCCAATCCGCATCTTTATGTGCTGGCTGTGGAAATAGTTGATGCCGCCACGGGTGAGCGAATCGACCTTGCCCGTGAGCGTTTTGGATTCCGCGAATGCTGGATCGATGGGCCAAACATCGTGTTAAATGGAGTTTCGATCCGGCCAAAGGGTAGCTTCGATCCGAGGGACGAAATGCCCACCATCACCCGTGGCACCCAGGGCCGCGTCGATTGGTATGACGAGATGGGACGCATGGGTTTCGAGATGACGACGATGCTGACCAACAGCCCCAGCAGACACAATTTGGAACGGGAGCAATACTGGGAATCCGCCAAACAAAATGCGATCGAACACGTCAAGCAATGGATCAATCATCCCAGTGTCGTGGCCTGGGACATCTCGAACGAATGGCTGGCCTACATGGGCAGCTATGCGCCGGATCCAAAGCTTCCCGGCAAACGATTCAAAGATGTCTCGGACTTTATCAGAGCCTATGACCCCTCTCGCTGGACGCTTGGCAACGCCGAAGGCGACTTCCACGGACTTCTCGACAATCACAGTTATCACTACATGGATCCCACGGCATGGGGTGATGGAGTGATTGGCCATACTTCCTATCTACCCGACGGACAATTCTGGCGTTCGCTGGACCGGCACTTCAAACCGGACGAGGGCATTACGCTCAGCCATCTGCACCCCAGCATCCTGCGTCCTGATTTAAAGGTGGTCATGAACAACGAGCATCTCTGGAAATGCGGAACCCACATGGCTCCGGGGATGACGGAGGTTTGCGGGGAAACAGACTTCCTGGGTTACGCCATCGATTCCGCCAGCCCGACGGCATCATGGTATTGGAAAATGCGCATTGATGGAAACCGAGACTTGGGCGTTTCCCTCATCCATCACTATCAACAACCTGGCATCCAGACCCGTGCCGACTTGCTGCGCACTTTCATCATGCCAGATGTCGCACACCACGGTTTTTCCGGCAAACCGTTTGTCCGGCTCTACAAGGTTTTTAATGACGAGATGACACCTGCGAAAATGCAGTTCAAGTGGGAACTCATTGGCGCAGCGGGAGATCCGCTCGCCAGCGAGAACAAGGTGATCGCGATGAAACCCGGCCAAAAATACAACGGGACAATCCAATGCACGCTTCCTCATGTTGAGCAGAGAAGTCGCTTCACTTTGAGGACGAGGCTGTATGCCGATGAGAAGTTCATCACCGGCCAGGAGCTTGATGTTGATGTGTGGCCTGACCAGCCTCTCAACATCGGCACTCTGGAAAGAAAGGCGTATCTCTATGATCCTTCCGGCGATACCGCCAAGGTGCTGGAGGCGTGCAACGTGAAGTTCGAACGACTCGGAGAACTGACCGCCCCCAGTGAGACAGCAGACAAGACCTTAATCATCGTGGGTGAAGGAGCCATCCATGAAGGCAATGCATCAGCGTGCTTCAATCTCGCCAGTTATGTCAGTGCGGGTGGTCGGCTGATCTTCCTCGCCCAGAAAGTCACACCTGCCGGGCTTCCTGCGGCGACCAAACTTTCTGCCTCACAATGGTCGAGCCTCTGCTTCAACCGCATGGCAACCCATCCGATTCTCAAGGGTGTAACCGACTGGGACTTATCATTCTGGGCCAACGACCGGGTGGTCGGCAGGGGAGCCTATTCAAAGCCGAAAAGCGGTGCGGCGATCACACTGATCGACAGTGGTTATCAGGATGGAGGCATGGAGTTTGTCCACATGATGGAGCAGTTCAGGGGGAAAGGTTCCTATCTGCTCTGCCAGCTTCCGTTGATTGCAAAGTTCGACCAGGAACCGATGACTCGCGAAATCCTCGCCAGAAGCATTCGCTATGTCGCCAATGAAAAACCTTACCTAGAGCCGACTGGCATTTTGCAGGCCATTGTGAACACCAATGGAGCGGTTCGCAAGTCATTGGACACCATAGGCGTGCCATATGAACTGATGAAGCCGGGTTCCCCGCTCAAGACCAATTCGCCAGTCCTTGCCGAAGCAAGCATCCTGCGTGCAGAAACGGATCAGCAAAGAGTTTCGCTGGCCAGGGTGCTAACGGACGGAGGCACCGTCGTGATAAGCTGTCCCGCTCCGCAGGATTCCGAGTGGCTTTCCAAGCTTGCGGGAACGCCTGTAACAATCACCGTCCAACCCTACTCCAACTGGCACGGACGCGGCATGAGGTTGGGATATTCTCCATTTACGGCAGGGCTGAGCCATCAGGATCTCTACTGGAAGCGACTCGACGGCGGTGAGACTGCCAAGTCTCAGTGGGACGATCCGCAATACGCCATCGAAGCATTCCAGGACTCCTCAGCGAGTGCCAAAGGAGGCAGTGAGCTGGTCTTTCCCGGGGCACTCGTAAAGATAAACGTGGGCAAAGGCACCCTTGTCATCGACCAGCGCCGGTGGATGACTACCAATGCGGATATTGCCAAACTCGCTGCCAGAAACCTTTCCGCACTGATGATCGGACTCGGGGCCACCATCGAGCCAGTCATCGAAGTTCGCCAGCTTCCCAAAGAACTCGATTACAAGACCATCGACCTGACCCAGTTCAACAACCGCTCGCTCCACGACGATAAGGCCGGGGACGGAGAAGGTGGATGGAGCGATCAGGGGTCTGTCGCAGACTTGAAGTCCTTCGCTACGGGGAAACTCAACTTCCAGGGAATCCCGTTTGTTGTCGGGGATCACCCCAAAAGCTGCGTGGTGCTAAGAAACAAGGACCATTCGCATCCTGAAAAACATCCTGCGGAAGTCACCATACCAGTCGGGTATCCGGTCGAGGGATTCCACTTCCTGCACGGCTTTGCAGATATCGGCGGGAAACCCGTTTCTGGATTTCAGGTCTTGTATGAAAATGGAACGACTTATGACGTGAAGGTGGTCGGCGATGTCAACGCCAGGGACTGGGCCAGCGGGCCGAGCAACAATTTTCCCCACGAAAAAGACACCTTGTCTTCGGTCGCCTGGACAGGAAGTTCGGACCTGGTTCCTGTCGCATCCATTTATAAGATGCGGTGGATCAATCCCTGGCCGGAAGTTTCCGTCAAGGCCATCCGATTTTTGAAAACACCGGAGATGGATGGAGTCCATGCCTTGATGGGACTTACCAGCGTCCTCAAAAGAGCTGCAAAACAGTTTACGCCTGGCGAACTCACGAAGATTGCAGAACTCACCAAGCAAGGTGCGGAGGCCGCGAAAAACCGGGACAATGAGACGGCGGAGAAGCTTTTCAGACAAGTGATTGCCATGGATCCCAAAAAATGGGACACCTACCAGCAGTTGGCGGATGTGCTCGAACAAGGAAAGAAGGAGAACGCGCTTCTTGATCATTATCAAACCTGGGTGCGCAATGGAGCTCTCGTCCCGGGTCCCTACAATCGGATCGCCGAGATTATGGAGAAGCGGAAAGACTTGCGCAGTGCCCTGGAGTTCTACACCCGCTCCCTCCAGGTGGAATGGAACCAGCCACCGGTGATCGAAGCCAAAAGACGGCTTGAAAATGAAATCGCAAAACAAAGCAGTGAAGCACGATGAGTCCATTTCCGGTTGCTGCTGGCCCGAGATGTCTCCGAACGTATCGATGCGCCATGAGCCGCGCACCGGTCGAAGGAACCCATGGCTCGATTCGCTCCTTGAGAAGAAAAACTCATCTTCGATGCTCAAGCGACTTCCACGGGCTCGTATGAGTCCTTCCCGCCAATTTATAATGCCCATTCTTTGCCGAACACACTCCTTCTCCCTCACCCTCCTCACCGCCATCCTTTTGATGCCCGCTTTGCGTGGTGCGGGAGCGGACCCACAGACGGTGACTTATGAGGAGCACATCAAGCCCATCTTGCGTGAGCATTGCCTGAAGTGCCACGGCGACGACGAGCAGAAGGCCGATCTGAATCTGCAATCTCATGCCAGCACGATGAAAGGCGGCAGCGGTGGCGTGGCGGTGGTGGCGGGACGGGCCAGCCAGAGTCTGCTGTTCAAAGCCATCACCGATCCCGATGACGGGGCGCGGATGCCGCCGAAGAAGCCGGCGATTCCGCAGGCGCAGATCGCGTTGATTCAAAAATGGATCGACTCCGGGTTGCGCGAGACATCTGCGAGCAAGTCGATGGTGGCGGAGCGGGACTTGAGTTTCAAACCGGGGACAGCTGGGGCCGGGAAGCCAGCGGAACCGGTCATGCCAGGTGCTTTGCCAGAGGTGAAGCTGCCGACGATGAAGCGTCCGCTGCCTGTGCTGACGCTGGATGCCAGTCCGTGGGCACCGTTGGCGGCGGTGGCGGGACAGGATCATGTGCGGCTGATGAATCTCGACACGCAGGCTGAGGCCGGACGCCTGGCCTTTCCCGAGGGCGAGCCGCGTCTGCTGCGCTTCAGTCGGGATGGCGCGGTGCTCATGGCTGCGGGCGGCAGGCCGGTGGAACTGGGAAAAGTGGTGCTTTTCGATGTGAAGTCGGGCAAACGTCTCGCTGCCGTCGGTGATGAGGTGGACGCGGTGCTCGCTGCGGATTTGAGCGCGGATCAAAAGAGCGTGGCGCTCGGCGGTGCGGGCAAGCTGGTGAAGGTCTATGACACGACGAGCGGCAAACTGCGCTACAAGATCGAGAAGCACACGGATTGGATCATGGCGGTCGCTTTCAGCCCGGATGGAAAGACACTGGCCACGGCGGATCGGGCGGGCGGGCTGCATCTTTGGGAAGCGGCGAGTGGTCGAGCATTGCTAAGCTTGAATGAGCACAAGGCTTCCATCCGTGCGCTCGATTGGCGTGCGGACTCGAAGTTGCTCGCCTCAGCTGGCGAGGATGGCCTCATTGTCTGGTGGGATGTGAAGGACGGTTGGCCTGCGATCAGCAAAGCCGATGCGCATCCTCCGACTCGCGCCCCTGGGACGTATGGAAAGGTCGCCAATGGCGTGCTGGCGGCCCGATTTGATCACGAAGGCCGGCTCTGCACCGCCGGGAGGGATCGCAAGGTCCGTCTGTGGGACGCAGGCGGCAAAGAGATCCAAGCTTTCGCCATCGCTGACGCCCAGCCGCTCAGCGCGGCACTTTCTTTCGATGGCAAGAAGGTCATCGGCGGCGACACGGCGGGGAACGTTCACTTTTGGAACTTGGAGACAAAGAAATGAAACCTCCCTCGAATCACAAAGCTATGAAATTGGCAGAGGAATGTTCTGATTTCTAATCCTCTGACTCATTCCTCTGCCCCACCATTCCACTGCCCTCAAAAACGACTCACTTCATCATGAACAAATCCACCTCTCTCCACCAAGGCTGCGCCGGTTTTCGCGCGATGCCACGTCGTCAGGCCATTCAGGCCGGTGTGCTCGGCGCGCTCGGGCTTTCCATGGGCGATCTGTTTCGCCTGCAAGCCGCGGACAAGGCGGCGATGACGATGGCCGCAGGCAAGAAGCTCACAGCCCGAGCCAAGAGCGTGATCCAGATCCATCTGCCGGGTGGTTTTCAGCAGCAGGAATCCTTTGATCCGAAGCCCGAGGCTCCCGTGGACATCCGTGGCTCATCGGGCGTCATCAAGACGAAGACCGGAGAAATCCTCTCCGACAACTTCCCGATGACCGCGAAGATCGCGGACAAGGTCACGATGCTGCGCAGTGTCGTCGGTCGTGTGCCGGACCATGGTATTGCCTCGTATCATTTGCACACGGGCTACACGCCCACAGCGGTCATCGATTACCCGCAGATGGGCTCCATCATTTCGCATGAGTTGGGTCAGCGCGGTGAGCTGCCGCCTTATGTCGCGGTCCCCGGCAAGGATGGCTTCGGTGGCGGCACGGGCTTCCTGAGCAGCACTTATGGCCCCTTTGAACTGAACGCCGATCCCACCAAGGGCTACAAGGTGCGGGACTTTTCCATTCCGGGGAACGTGTCGCTGGAGCGCTTCGATCAGCGTCAGTCGGCCAGGCAGTTGGTGGAGAAACGTTTGCGGGCGCTGGAGTCGGACCCCGAACTGCTCAGCACCATGGACGACTTTTACAAGCAAGCCTACACCCTGCTCACCAGCGAACGGGCGCAGGCGGCCTTCACGCTGGATGATGTGAGCGAGGCAGATTTTCAACTCTACGGCAGCCATGTCACGGGCGGTGTGATCGGGCCGGATGGCAAATACCACACCAAGGGCCTCGCGGAGAAACTCATCATCGCGCGGAAGCTGGTGGAATCCGGCGTGCGCTTCGTCACCACGACGTATGGCCAGTTCGACTGCCATGTGGATGTGAAAAAGAGCACGCTTGATCAAATGGCGCCGCTGGATCACGGCATCGCGGGTCTTATCACTGATCTCGATCAGCGTGGGCTGCTCGACACGACCATCGTGTGGGTCACGACTGAGTTTGGTCGCACACCGAAGATCAACAAAGACTCTGGCCGCGATCATCACTCGCGCTGCTACTCCATGCTCATCGCCGGCGGCGGTTTCACTCGCGGTCAGGTGTATGGGAGCAGCGACTCCACTGGTGCCGAGCCCGCCCGCGATGCCCTGCCGCTGGAAGACCTGATGTTCACCATCTACCACCAGCTCGGCATCGACGCCAACAAGGAGCTGCTCGCCTTCGGCACACGCCCCATCGAGATCGTTCTCGGCAAACTCGCGCCCGGATTGCTCGCGTAAGTCCAAGATTTGGCAGGGGAATGAAGGGGCAGAGGAATGGATTTTTATGTTTATCCACTCTCCCCATTCCACTGCCCCCACATTCCTCTGCCAAACAACTAACCCGTCTCATGCCTCGAGTTCTTCTCATCTTCACACTCGCATTCGCGCTCACCACGCCGCTCAGCGCCATGCTGAAGCACGTCGAGCGTGTCACGCCGCGCATCGGCCAGCGCGGGACCACGGTGGATGTTGTCATTCAGGGAGCCCATCTCGTTGATCCCAAAGAGATCATCTTTGACCGGCCCGGTATCCGCGCCGTTTCCATCGAGCCGATGACCAAGCTGCCCAAAACGACCGGGTTGATGCATGGTGCGCGCATTGAGCATGAAGTGAAGTGCCGCTTCGAGATCGCGCCGGACTGCGTGCCGGGTGAGCATCGCTTCCGCCTGCGCACGGCCACGCAACTCACTTCGTTGGCCACGTTTCACGTCACGCCTTTTCCCACGGTGGATGAGGAGGAAACCAAAACCACCAGCAACGGCACACCTGCCACCGCGCAGTCCGTGCCGACCAACGTCACCATTCGCGGTCGCTTGAGTGATAGCGTCAAAGGCGATGTGGATGTCTTCCGCGTCCCTGCCCGCGCTGGTGAGCGGCTCTCCGTGGAGGTGGATTGCGTGCGTCTGACGGATGTGCATTACGGAGACTCTGAGTTCGACACCGCCGTGCGCGTGCTCGATGCCGCAGGCAAAGAAATCGCCGCGAATGACGAAAACCCGCTGCATGTCCAAGACCCGCTCCTCAGCGTGAAACTGCCCGCCGACACGAAGGACCACGTTTTTGTCGAAATCCGCCGCTCCGTCTTCGTGCAGCAAGATACCGCTTACGCCATGCACATCGGCACCTTTGAGCGTCCGCTCGCTGTGTGTCCCGCAGGCGGTCCATCAGGACAAAAACTCGCCGTGAAGCTCCTGGGCGATCCTCTCGGCGAAAAAGCCAGCGTGATCGCCATTCCAAATCAAACCGGCACCTTCGAGCATTTTGGCGATGCGCCATCGTTCCAGCGATTGCGCTCGTTTGCGGCTCCCAATGTCCTCGAAGTGCCCCAAGCTGACGAAACACCCGTCCCGCAACTTCCCGCCGCGCTCAACGGGTTGCTCGATAAGCCCGGCGACAAAGACAGCTTCCGCGTGAAGGCCAAAAAGGGCGACCGTTTCCGCGTGCGTGTGTATGCGTCCGCTCTTGGATCGCCGCTGGACGTCGCTTTGAGCATTCGCAAGGCCAACGAAGCCACCGCCGAAGTCACTGCCGATGATGCCGACCTCATGCTCGCCGATCGCGACATCTTCGGCCCCAATTTCCGCTCCCGTGGCGGTCTCAGCGATGTCTTTGATCCCTCCATCATCTGGGAACCAAAGGCGGACGGCGACTACCTCATCGAAGTGCGCGACACCAACGGCTTCGGCGCCGCCACCGGCGTGTATCGGATCGAAATCGACACACCGCCGGATGCCGTTTTTGCCCTCTTGCGCAGTGCCGCGTTTGATTGGGTTGAATCGGGTCGCTTCACGTCGCTCGCCGTTCCCCAGGGCAATCGCTGGACGTTTAATGTCGCACTGCCCACTGGCCAGGGTTCGCGATTCCGCGGTGAAATGGAAGTCGTCGCCAAAGGCCTGCCCGCAGGAGTCACACTCGCCAACACGCGCATTTATCGGGCCGGCATCTCCGGGTGGCCCGTGGAACTCGTCGCCGGGCCGGATGCCAAACCCGGCGGTGCCGTCATTACGCTGGAACTGCATCCCACCGACCCGAAACAGAAAATCGAAACCGCGTCCATGCAATGGGTGCCCTTCATCAACCACTCCGGCGGCGATGCCTGGCGTGCGGTGAAAGTGGACCGTTTCATCATGGCCGTTACCGATCCCGCACCCTTCAGCATCGAAGTGAAACCACCCACCATTCCCATCGTGCGCGGTGGTGAACTGACCATCCCCGTGAAAATCACCCGGCGCGCCGGATTCACCGAGCCCATCGAGATAAAATGCGATTACGAACCCGGCGGTATCATTCTCCCGCCCGCCGAAACCATTCCCGGCGACCGTAGCGAGACCGTCCTGCGCATCAGTGCCGCGACCAACGCCCAGCTTTGGAAAGGCCCGCTCACCGTCATCGGCACCACCTTGCGGGAGACGAACGCCTACCTCGGCACGGGCGAGATTCGCGTCTCGGCACCCGCCATTCACATCACCATCGCCGAGCCTTACCTCACGCTCAGCAGCGAACCCGGCAGCGTGCGCCGCAGCGGCAGCGCCGAGTATCGCTGGACCGTCACCCCGAAGAGCCCCTTTGAAGGCGAGGCCGTCGTGAATCTCTTTGGCCTGCCCAAAGGCGTCAGCGTCCGCGAGCCACTCCCGCGCATCACCGCCGCATCGAAAGAAGTCGTCTTCCAACTCCAAGCCACCGACGAAGCCCTCCTCGGCCCCGTCACCGGCCTCGAATGCGAAATCACCGTCAAAGCCGCCGGCCAGGAAATCCGCCAACGCACCGGCAAAGGCAACCTGCGGATTGATCCGAAGCTGTGACCGGAATGATGGAGTGATGAATTCATGAAATCACATCACTCCGACACTCCAATTATCCGCCATTCCAGCACTCCAATTCTCCATCTCTCCATGAAACGCATCATCGCGATCCTCTCCTTACTTCTCCCCGCCACGCTTCTCGCGGAGAGCGTTCCCAGCTTTCGCCAGGATGTCATGCCCATCCTTTTCCGCGCGGGTTGCAATGCCGGCACCTGTCACGGTGCGGCCAAGGGCAAAGATGGCTTCATGCTCTCGCTCTTCGGTTATGATCCCGCTGGCGACTACCATCGCATCGTCAACGACATCGCCGGTCGCCGCGTCAATCTCGCCATGCCGGAGCGCAGCCTGCTTCTGCTCAAGTCGCTCGGCAAGGTGCCCCACACGGGCGGCGAGATTTTCTCCGCCGACAGCCCTTACTACCGCACCCTGCTCGATTGGATATCCGCAGGTGCGCCAGACGACGCGCAAAACGTTCCCGACACCACTGGCCTCGAAGTCTCCGACGAGCGCTTCGTCTTTGAAGGCAAAACCACCCACGCCCAGCTCCGTGTCTTCGCTCATCAGAGTGATGGCTCGAAGCGCGAGGTCACCAACCTCGCCATTTATCACTCGAACAATCCCGCCGTCGCCACCATCGACGAAAATGGGCGCGTCACTGCCGCCGCGTCCGGGGACACGCACGTCTTCGCCCGCTACAGCCGCTTTGCGATCGGAGCCAGCGTCACGGTGTTGAAAGCCGACAACTTCGTCTGGCCGAATCCCGTCGCGCACAACTACATCGACAAGCACCTCTTTGAGCGCCTGCAAAAGCTCCGCATCGCTCCATCCGAACTGTGCGATGACGAGACCTTCCTCCGCCGCGTCACCCTCGACCTCGCCGCGCGTCCACCCACGCCCGAGGAATATCGCGCCTTCATGGCCGACACCAGCAAGGACAAGCGCACCGCCAAAATCGATGCCCTCCTCGCCGACGACGCCTTTGCCGACATCTGGACCGCGCTCTGGGGCGAGCAACTTCGCATCATGGGCGGAGGCTACGCCCCGGTTGCGACTCACATCAAAGCCGCCGACGCCTTTTACGAGTGGATTCGCCGCCAGATGCGCCAGGGCAGGCCGCTCAATGAGTTCGTCGCCGAGATGGTGAACTCCGCCGGCAGCAATCTCTCCAACGGCCCCGTCAATCTCTACACCATGCTCGTTCACAAGCCGCAAATCGAGCCCAAGGCACTCGCCGCCGACTTCTCCCAGGTCTTCCTCGGCGTGCAGCTCCAGTGCGCCGAGTGCCACAACCATCCCTTCGACCGCTGGAACATGAACGACTACTACGGCTTCGTTTCCTTCTTCACCGGCCTCACCCGCAAACCTGGAGCCGAACCGCGCGAGAAACGCATCTTTTGGGACAGCGCCAAACCGCCCGCGCATCACCTCGTCGATGGCCGCCCCATGCAGCCAAAGACCATCGGCGCTGTCGAGCCCGTCAAACACGACGGCGACCCACGAGCCGCCCTCGCTCAATGGCTCACTTCGCCCGACAACGAACTCTTCAGTCGCAACCTCGCCAACCGCATCTGGGCGCAGCTCATGGGCCGCGGCATCGTCCATCCCGTGGACGACGTGCGCGTCACCAATCCGCCGGTGAATGAGCCGCTCCTCGCCGACCTCGCCGCGCATCTTGTCACCTCCAAGTTCAGCCTCCGTTCCCTCGTGCGCGACATCTGCACATCACGCACCTATCAACTCAGCTCCACGCCGAACGACACCAACCGCCGCGACACTCGCCAATTCTCCCGCGCCTACCTGCGCCGCCTCCGCGCCGATGTCTTCATCGACAGCGTCGTCGCCGTCACCGGCATCCCACGCGGCATGGGCAACTTCCCCGAAGGCACCCGCGCCATCGATTACTACCCACGCAGCGGTGGAAGCACCGAGAATGCGAACTTTGGCGACAACGTCTTCAAATGCCTCGGCCGCAGCGCCCGAGGCAGCGTCTCCTCCAACGAGACCAAAACCGCCCCCACCATCTCGCAGGCTCTGCACCTCTCCGTTGGCGACACCATCAACGCCCGCAACCACTGCGGCGAACAGCTCGCCAACATCGTCAAGGCCCGCACCCCGCCCGCCACCGTCATCGAAGACCTCTTCATCCGCTGCCTCAGCCGCAAACCCACCGCCGAAGAACTCGCCGGCTTCCAAAAAATCATCCCCGAGCCACCGACCAACATCAAACCCTACGAAGACCTCGTCTGGGCGCTGCTGAACTCGACGGAGTTCATGTTCAATCATTGAGCCGAAGGCAAAATCATGAACAGGCAAAGAAGTCCCCTCATTTGTCTGCTCACCGCATTCGCAACCCTATTTCTGCCTGCGCAGCTATTTGGTGTAGCTAAGCCCAATATCTTCATCATCCTCGCCGACGACCTCGGCTACGGCGATGTGCAGTGCTACAACCCGCAGCGCGGCAAAATCCCCACGCCCCACATCGACGCACTCGCCGCCCAAGGCATGCGCTTCACCGACGCCCACTCGTCCTCAGGCGTGTGCTCGCCCTCTCGCTACACCTTGCTCACAGGCCGCTATCATTGGCGGACCACCTTGCAGAAAGGCATCGTCAAACTCTGGGAGCCACCACTCATCGCCCCGGAACGCATCACCATCGGCACGCTCGCCAGGCAGCACGGCTACCGCACCGCCTGCATCGGCAAATGGCACCTCGGCTGGGATTGGGCCATTCCCGAGGAACGCGCGGCCTTGTTCAAACAGAAGCCGCAAGGCCAGGCCGTGGCCACCGACGAGCACCGCGCCGTGTGGCGGGAAGTTTTCTCCCAACCCATCGCCGGAGGGCCGACCACCCGTGGATTCGACAGCTACTTCGGCACCGATGTCCCCAACTGGCCGCCGTTCTGCTTCATCGAAAATCAGCGCACCCTCGGCATCCCCAGCGAGTTCCTGCCCGCCCGGCTGATTGGCAACAAACAAGCCGACAATCAAGGCCCCGCGCTCAAAGGTTGGACGCTGGAACCCATCCTGCCCGCGCTCATCGACCGCGCCGCCGCCTTCATCACCGACTCCGCCCCAAAATCAGCCCCCTTCCTGCTCTACCTGCCGCTCACCTCGCCCCACGAGCCCCTGGCCGTGAACGCGGAATGGAAAGACAAAAGCGGCCTCAACCTCCACGCTGATTTTGTCATGGAGACCGATGCCGCCATCGGCCGAGTGCTCCACGCATTGGAAAAAAGCGGCGTTGCAGCAAACACCCTCGTCATCTTCACCTCCGACAACGGCGTTGCCCCCTACGCTGGCAAAGGAGAGTTGGAAAAGAAAGGTCACTACCCCAGCGGCCCCTTGCGCGGAGCCAAAGCTGACGCCTGGGAAGGCGGCCACCGCGTGCCCTTCATCGTGCGCTGGCCCGGCATCGTGAAGGAAGGCAGCGTGTGCGGCCAACTCATCCACCAAGCGGACATCATCGCCACGCTGTCCGACATCTTCGAGACCAAGCTGCCCGACAACGCCGGAGAAGACAGCTTCAGCCTGCTGCCCCTATTGAAAGGGAATGACCAGCCCATCCGAGAAACCGCCGTCAGCGCCTCCATCGAAGGCATTCCCGCCGTCCGCCACGGTCCGTGGAAATACATCCCCGCACCCGGCTCCGGTGGCTGGGGCGCTGGCGGCGATCAATCGCAGGCCGAACAGCTCTACAATCTCACCGACGACATCGGCGAAACCAAAAACCTCGCCGCCGCCATGCCGGAGAAAGTCGCTGAGATGAAAGCCCTGCTCGAAAAGCTCATCACCGCTGGTCGCAGCACCCAAGGGCCACCGCAACGGAACGACATCGAAGTCGTGCGCCATCCTCTCTCACAGACCACAAGATGAAGACCCCAATCCCCTTTTTCTGCCGCCCATTTTTTTGCCGACTCATCCTCACCGCCCTTCTCCTCGGACCGCTGGCAGGGCTCGACGCCGCCGAATACTTCGTCTCCACGCGTGGCAGTGATGCCACTGCTGGCAACGCCGCCGCAACAGCGTTTGCGACTGTCGGCAAAGGCGTCGCGATGCTGAAGGTGGGCGACACGCTGACCATCCTGCCGGGCGAGTATCTCGAATCCATCGAGGTGAAGAAGCTTGCGGGGACCAAAGACTCGCCAGTCACGATTCGGGCGCAGCGTGAGGGGACGGTGTTGCTGCGCGGGGATATGGAAGTCGCGGGATGGGTGGCGGTGGCGGGACTTGACGGGGTGTTTGCGGTGAGTTTTGACAAGACCGCGCAGGGCGTGGCCGATCCGCGCACGATGACGCATTACGAACCCGCCGCGACGGCGGTGGAGATCGGCACGAAGCCGGGCGCGTTCTTCCATGATGCGAAGTCGGGCCGCCTGCTCGTGCGCACGGCGGATGCGCGGCCTCCGGGAGTGCTCATGGTGTCCATCACGAACGGCAATGGGCTGGCGTTGGAGAACTGCGCGCACATCGTCATTGAGGGGCTGGCCTTCACTGGCTATCAGCATGCGGACACCTCGGTCTTGCTTGGCTCGCGCACGCGCTGGGGGATCATCGCCGGGAAGTGCGAGAGCATCACGCTGCGCCGTTGCGTGGCGTATCTGAACAGCGGTGGCCTTTGCTTCACGACCGGCACGGCGAACTCGGTGATCGAGGATTGTTTTGTCTTCGCCAATGCGTCGCGAACGATCGGCATCTCGAATCAAATTCTGGGTTGGGGCGCGAAGGACTGCGTCTTCCGGCGCAATCGTATCGAGGGCTTTAACAGTCCCACCGGCAGCCAGGACCAGATCACTTTTTACAGCAACGAGGGACAGACGAATCTGCTGGAAGGCAACATCGCCATCCGCGCCAGTTTCATGGACAAGGGCGACGCGAAAAACGTGCGCGTGGTGAGCAATCTCACGACGGGGCCGAAGCCGGGATTTTACCAGCAGGAGGACGCCTCGAACCTGCGCGTGCAATACACCAACCCGGCGAAGCTGGCCGCGCAGTTCGCCGATCCGGTGAATGGCGACTTCCGCCTGCTGCCGGAGTCGCCGCAGCGAGGCAAAGGATTGAATGGCGCGGACCCCGGACCGAATCCCTTCCGCGAGGAGGTGTTTTTCGTCTCGCCGGAGGGCGATGACAGCGCGCTCGGCCTCTCGCCCTCGAAGCCGTGGAAGTCGCTCAAGCACGCCGCGGCTCGCGCGAAGGCGGGCGACACGATCTACCTCATGCCCGGCGTGTATGAGGAGGCGCTCGCGCCCGTGCAGTCCGGCACGGCGGATAAGCCCATCCGATTCGCCCGATATGCCGACGGTCGCGTGATTCTGGATGGCAAAGGCACGCTGCCTGTGGGCATTGATCTCAGCGGACGCTCGCACATCGTAATCGAGGGCCTCGTCGTGCGGAACTTCGCGCAGCATGGCGTGAAGGCGGCGGACTGCGCGAGCATTACGCTTTCGCATCTCATGATCGGCGGTAGCGGCAGCGATGGGTTGAGCGCCAGGAAGGTGAACGTGCTGACCCTGCGGCATTGCTTCCTCGGGCGCAGTGGCGGTTCGGTGGTGCGGCTGGAGCAATGCGGCGATGCCACGCTAACGGGCAATCTTTTCGGCGACTGCACCGGACCGCGTCTCGTGTGCGATGCGCCCACATTCGCGACCTTGTGGTCGGATCGGAATCACTTCAATGCCGCCGCAGCCGGGCTGCTCGTCGAAGCTGCCGGTCAATCACACGTAACCCTCGCCGACTGGCAGAAAACCGGCATGGACATGCACAGCTTCACCACAGAGCCGGGCTTCGATGACAAAGGGACCGGCGGAGGTGGTGTCCTGCTCCGCGCGGATTCGACGCTCATCGGGCGCGGACCGCTCGCGGCGGCCATCGGACCGTTTCGCCGCATGAGCGTGGAGCAACCCGTAACCGTCGAACAGTCGCGTCTGCACAGCGCCACGCCGACCACGGCGAATCTCGAATGCCGCACGCCCTCCGCGCCGGTGGAGATCATGCTGGAGTGGGGCGACTCACCCGCGCTCGGTCAGAAACGCACCGCGCTCGACGGCATCACCCATTCAGTCAGCCTCACCGGCTTGAAAGCGGGCGCTACTTATCACGCGCGCTTCACCACCGCCGTCCGCGAGACGCGCACCGTCTTCGCCACAGATAGCGACACGATCCAAGCCACCGGCGATGCCGCGCAATCCGAAACGATCACCTTCACCACGCCCGCGTCCGCCACAGCGCCGCGCACCTTCCACGTCGCGCCGGATGGAGATGACACCCGCGCCGGTCTCGCGCATGACAGCGCGTGGCGCACGATCAATCACGCCGCCTCGCAAGCCGTCGCCGGCGACACCGTGCTCGTCCACAGCGGCACCTACGAGGAAACCATCACCGTGCGTGGCACCGGCAGCGCCGAAGCGCCGCTTACCTTCCGCAGCGCGCCGGGCGCCGTCGTCTGGCTCACCGGCAGCGACCGCCTGCGCTCCACCGCCTTTTTGATCAAAGAGAAAAGCCACGTCGTCCTCGATGGATTCCGCTTCCGCGATTTCCTCTCCGAGGAATCGAGCCACAAGAACGTCGTCGTCGTCATCGGCGGCTCGCACAACACCGTGCGGCGCTGCTTCTACGACGGGCGCGTGCTGAATGGCTACATGAACGTCTTCCTCGCCATGAGCGACAGCCCCGACGCTCTCGTCGAGAACTGCGTCATGATCCTCGGCATGGGCGAAGGCATGTCTCTCCACACCTGCCCGCGCTCCGTCGTGCGCCACTGCGTCTTTTACAACAACAACATCCGCGCCCTTTCCATCATGAGCGATGTCTCCGGCGTGCAGCACGATCCCGTCACCGTCACGCACAATCTCTTCTGCGCCGTCATCCCGGCCAAAGGCGGCAGCGCCTTCATGCGCACGCGGCAGTTGCGCAATCTCGTCTCCGACCACAACGCCTACTTCGACCGCATCGCGGAAAGCGAGCGCCGCATCGTCGAGACCATGTTCATCGGCGAAAAGAAAGTCGGCCAGCCCAAGCCCGGCTCCTACGACGGCATGGACTTCACCCTCGCCACGATCCGCACCGAAACCGGCAATGAAAAGCACTCCCGGTTCGGCAATCCCGGCCTCCCCGTCGTGAAGGAACTCTCCCCGCGCTACGACAATGACACCCCGGCCAACAACGAGCGCACCTGGCAGGGCCAATGGTTGGCCAACGAGCTGCACCAGACGCGGCAGGAGATCCAGCCGCTCGACTTCCATCACTTCATCGCCGCCCCCGACAGCCCACTCGCCAAAGCCGCCGACGGCAAACCCATCGGACTGGATGCGGTGGCGTTCGGAACGGACTTTGCGCCGGCGGTGGATCGTGGACAGCCTGCGATCAGTCATCCCTCACCAAAATGAAACACATCCTCCCACTCCTCACCCTCTCCTGCCTCGGCTGTTTGCTGCTCCACATCGACGCCGCCGAGCCGAACACGCCCTAGCCAAAACGCCCGCAGAAGCCGAAGCGCCCCTTACCGTATGTCGAGGAGGAGGTGCGGTTCGACAACCCGCGCGCAAAGGTGAAGCTCGCCGACACTCTCACCCGCCCCAAAGGGCCGGGGCCATTCACTGCGGTGCTCCTGGTGGCGGGCAGCGGGCCGCTCACGCGCGATGAGATCGTTTTTGATCATCGTGTGTTCCTGCCGCTTTCCGACTACCTCACGCGGCGCGGGCTGGCCGTTTTGCGCTATGACAAGCGCGGCGTGGCCTGGCCGCGGTTTTTCCTCACCCACTCGCCCGTGCCAGCGTTGGAAAAAGTCCGCTGCCCCGTGCTGGCGCTGTCCGGCGGAAAGGATCTGCTGGTGCCATCAAAGGACAATCTCCGAGGCATCGCCCGTGCGTTGGCCGTCTCCGGCAACACCGACTTCGTCATCCGCGAGATGCCGGGCCTCAATCACCTGTTCCAACACTGCCAGACCGGTGCCGAGAGCGAGTATGCAAAGAGTGAGGAAACGATGTCGCCCGAGGTGCTGCAAATCGTCGGCGACTGGATCCTTCAGCATGTCAAACCCTCACCGTGACACTACATTCCGCCATGATCATCCGAGTTATCCTCCTCTGCGCCTTCTTCTCTGCCGTCGCCCCGCTGCACGCCGCCAACGATCCCGCCGTCGTCGCCTCCGAGTTCATCTTTGATCCGGCACCGCATCCGCAGTGTCATTCGAGCACGATCATTGAAACCAAGAGCGGATTGGCCGCGGCGTGGTTCGGGGGGACGAAGGAGGGCAATCCCGATGTGGGTATCTGGTTGTCGCGGCATCGCGATGGCAGGTGGTCCGCGCCGGTCGAAGTGGCCAATGGAGCGGAGACGGAAAACCCGCGTGTGAACTGTCTGAATCCGGTGCTGTTCCAACCGGCGAAGGGGCCGCTGCTGCTTTTTTACAAGACCGGCAACTGGTGGGCGTATGTGAAGCGTTCAATCGATGACGGCGCGACGTGGTCGATGCCCGAGCGGCTCTACAACGGCCTCTACGGGCCGGTGAAAAACAAACCGGTGCTGCTCGCCGATGGCTCCATCCTGAGTCCCACGAGCGTCGAGATTCCGTCGCCCAAAGGCCGCTGCTGGAGGGTGCATTTCGAGCGCAGTGTCAATGATGGCAAGTCCTGGCAGATCATCGGACCGGTGAATGAAGGGCACGAGATTCAGGCCATCCAGCCGAGCATCCTCTTACATCCGAACAACCGTCTCCAAGCGCTGGGTCGCACGCAGCAGGGACGCTTGTTTGAAATCTGGTCCGAGGACGGTGGCCTGAGCTGGGGCAAGATGAGCCTCATGGATCTGCCAAACAACAATTGCGGCACCGATGCCGTGACGCTGAGCGATGGCCGCCACGTGCTCGTCTATAACCACACCGGCAACCGCGACGGCCAACCCCGAGGCGACCGCTCGCCGCTGAATGTCGCGGTTTCCAAAGACGGCAAGATTTGGGAAGCCGCGCTCGTGCTGGAGAGCACGCCGAAGCGCGAGTTAAGCTATCCCGCCGTCATTCAGGCAAGCGATGGCCTCGTCAACATCACTTACACCTACCGGCGCATGAACATCCGCCATGTGGTGATTGATCCCGCGAAGCTGACGCTGAAACCCATCTTGATGGACAAATGGCCGGAATGAATGAGGTGTCGGAGGACATTTAGCCCACAGTTTCAGGTAAATCGGCTGTTTGCAGGCATACTCCACACTGTGGGACCATTCGCGGGTTGACGTCGTGGGCGAATCAAGATAGGAAGAATTTTCTCAACCTAATGCCTTCTGCACCGGATTCCCGTATTCTCATCGTGGACCCCGACCCCGACTTTCTCGTTTGGGCCTCTGGGCACCTCAAAGCACCCGGCGTCTCTGTCGCTACTGCGGAGCGCGCGGATCAGGCGTTAGCCAGTTACCAAAAGACCCGCGCTGATCTCGTGCTAAGCGAAGTGCGCCTGCCTGGCACCTCCGGCATTGAGTTGCTAAAGCGCCTGCGCCAGAGCGATCCGAACGCGATGGTCATCCTTTTCACTGGCATCGCCAGCACCAGCAATGTGATCGAGGCCATGCGCTTGGGGGCTTATGACGTGTTGGGAAAGGAAAAGCTGCCTTACGAGCTGCGCACGGTGGTGGAAAGCGCCCTGAGCGCCAATGAGTCCCGCCGTGTCACCCGTGCGCAGGCCGCCGAGGTGCCTGCGGAGACGATCCAGGAGACCATTATTGGCCGATCTGGGCCGATGCAGGATGTCTTCAAGATGATTGGCCGTGTCTCCCGCTCAGACGCGCCCGTCATGATCACTGGGGAAAGTGGCTGCGGCAAGGAGTTGGTGGCCCGCGCTATTCATAAGTTCAGCCCGCGCACGCAAAAGGAGTTTGTGGGCATCAACATCACCTCCATCCCGGATAATTTGATGGAGAGCGAGATTTTCGGCCATGAGAAGGGCAGTTTTACCGGCGCAGTGACACAGCGCGTGGGCCGTTTCGAGCAGTGCGATGGCGGCACGCTTTTCCTTGATGAGATTGGCGACATGCCGCTGGCCGTGCAGAGCAAGCTATTGCGCGTTCTGCAGGAGGGCGAGTTCTGCCGCGTCGGCAGCAATCAGGTGCTGAAATGCGATGTGCGGGTGCTCGCCGCCACGAATAAGGATCTGGAGGCCGAGGTGGCAAAGGGCACCTTCCGCGAGGATCTCTTTTACCGCCTGAATGTCGTGCGTATCCACATTCCACCGCTACGCGAGCGGCGGGAGGACGTGCGGATGCTGGCGGAGTTCTTCCTGCATCGTCAGTCCATCCGCCGCCGCGGACCCACCATGCGCTTCACGGATGATGCGCTCGCCATTCTGGAGGCCTACGATTGGCCGGGCAATGTGCGCGAATTGGAGAATACCATCCAGCGCGCCTGTGCCCTTTCCAATTCCGACGTGCTACTGCCCTCCGACATCCCCCTGGGAAGCACTGGTAACCGCCACGCTAATTCTGCAAACACCGTCACGCGGATGCGCGATGCCCTGAGCATGCTGCTGAATGTGGCACATGCTAGCCCGGACATCGAACTACTGCCCTGGGTGGAAAAGGAGCTTTCCCGCATGGCTTACCGCCACTTTGAGGAAGACGCGCCGAAGACGGCGAAATTCCTCGGCGTGGCCCCCGCAGTGCTCCAGTCCAGCCTGGGTGCGCCAGCGGTGAAAAAGCCGACAAAGAAGGCAGGTTAAGTAGCGGTATGGCTTGTCACCACGAGTCAGGTGCTTGCCCCTGCGAGTATTCGCATCCATCATGCGCGCCCTTTTTGCCCGCTATGCCCGTCCTGCATCTCCAGCCTGATTTTGAAGCCTTCTCTACGCTCGCGGGGAAGGGAAACCTCGTGCCCGTGTTGGCAGAGCTGGCCGCCGACTATGAGACACCGTTGTCGGCTTTTCAAAAGATCCACGACGGACGTAGCGGCTTCTTACTGGAGTCGGCAGAGCTTACACAGCACTCCGGACGCTACTCTCTGCTCGGCAGTTCGCCACGTCTCATCTTCACCGCACGCGGGCGGGAGATCACGATCGAGGAACGCGGCAGGACGCGCGTTTTCACCTCGACGACGGACCCGCTGGAGGAGCTGCGCGCTGTCATGCGCCCCTATCAGCCAGTGGAGGCGCGCAGCATCCCGGTCTTTCATGGCGGCGCGGTAGGCTACCTGGCCTATGACATGGTGCGCTTCTTTGAGCCGACTCTGCCTGCCGCGAAAAAGGACGAACTGGGCCTGCCGGACATGGTTTTCATGGTCACGGACACCGTGCTCATCTTTGACCACCGCACTCGCCGCCTATCCCTGGTAGCGAACGTACACACGGACGAGCACGCGACGCTGGATGCAGCCTACGACTGGGCCCGGGACCAGATCACCACGCTGATAGAAAAGCTCTCGCTGCCTCTGGCAGTGAAGCCTTTGCAGACCTTCGCCCCAGTGACCAATGAGCAGCTCCCCGCGCCTGTCAGCAACACGACGCGTGAGGAGTATGAGGCGATGGTGGTGAGGATGAAGGAGTACATCGGGGCGGGCGACATCTTCCAGGGCGTGCCTTCGCAGCGGTTCGAAACAGAGTATGCAGGCACTCCCGTGGACCTATTCCGCGCGCTGCGGCATGTGAACCCCTCGCCCTACATGTTCTGCCTGGACTTTCCCCAGGGCTTCGCGCTCGTCGGCAGCTCGCCAGAGGTGCATGTGAAGTGCCTAGACGGTCGCATTGACATCCGCCCCATCGCTGGCACGCGCTGGAGGGGGAAGACGAAGGCCGAAGACGACGCCCTGGCCGATGAACTGCTGAAGGATCCCAAGGAGCGTGCTGAGCACATCATGCTCGTGGACCTGGCGCGCAACGATGTGGGCCGTGTGGCGGAGTATGGCAGCGTGCGTGTGAGTGACCTGATGATCATCGAGCGGTACAGCCACGTCATGCATATTGTCTCTAACGTGGACGGTCGTCTGCGCGAGGACAAAGACGCCTATGATGTCATGCGCGCCACCTTTCCCGCAGGCACCGTGAGCGGCAGCCCAAAGGTGCGCGCCATGGAGATCATCAACGAGGTGGAAAAAAGCAAGCGCTGCGCCTATGCGGGCGCGGTGGGCTACTTCGGCTTCGATGGGAATCTGGACAGTTGCATCGCCCTGCGCACCTGCGTGGTAAAGGACGGCAAAGTCTATGTACAGGCAGGCGCAGGAGTGGTGGCAGACTCCGATCCAGCCAGCGAATACCAGGAGACCGTAAACAAGGCCACCGGGATGCTGCGCGCCGTCGAGTGGGCGCGGCAGCTTGACACGTAAAATACGGCCTAGACTGGAGCCTGTCCCAACAGAGGGCATGCCTTGCTGGGCCATGTAAGGACGGGAATAACAAAAGTGGCATGAAGCAGCAAAAAGTGCTTCATACCCCAAATTCGTGGGCCATGAGTTAGCGACCAAGCAAAAGTCCAACCTCGAATTCGTGTCCATCATTGCCTTCCATTCCACCCTGCGTCCTCCACTTCCTCTCGTCATCGGCTCGGTGGATTACGATGCTCAACGGCGGCTCTTTGTGCGCGTGAATGCCATGCTCAGCGAGGCAAAGCTAGATCATGACTTCCTCGCCTTCGCCTGCAAGGGTCAGGGCACCGACCTGGCCAGGCTCCCCGCCAAAAAGGCGGCGGCGTTCGCGCAATGCGGATAAGTAAAGATCAGTGTCTGCTAGGAAATTGCTTTGAGGGGGCCGGGTCGGGTTGGTCCTGGACGAGGCGCGGGGATGAGGTGTGAGGGGGGCTGACACACTTTTTACTGTGCGGATTGAGCCTGGTCTGATAATCACTGAGCCAACACTCGTCCTCATGTCACTCACTATCCCACTTTCTACCCCGGTCGCTTTATCGCTCATTTTTTGTCTGACCTCCCTCGCCGCACAAGCCGGGCAGCAGAATATCATTTCCCTTGGCAATATCAACAACACCCATATCCAAAAATCTGCCGTAGGTCCCGGCGCCAGCGATTCCTTCTCTGGCTTTTTTGCCGGTACGGACACGGAGCACGGAACGGAACTTTGGCGCTACTCTGGATCAGCCTCACTTTGGAAAGACGTGCGGCCAGGGCCAGAATCCAGCAATCCGTCTCAGTTCACCACCGTAGGCAGCAATGTCGTCTATGTGGCCGACAACGGCATGCATGGCCCCGAATTGTACACGACGGCGAATATCAACACCTACGGCTTCCTCGGCGAGGTGCAGCCTGGCTACTCCCACGCTGCGCCGGTCATCCTTGGCGCAAGCAACGGTCATCTCTGGTTCACCACCGACGCGACTGGCACCAATCCGAGCGAGCGTTTCTCCACCGAGCTGTGGGTGACGGATGGCACGAGCCTTCCGCAAAAGCTCGGCGTCTTTGCCGCAGGCTCCATCACGCAGGTCACGGTGCTCGCTGGCCAGCCCATCATCTTCTTCCTGGCGCGTGGACTGGGTGCTCCCAGCAATTACGTGGAAATCTATCGGGCTGGCCATGCCGGCAGTCCCAGTAAAATCGACACCCTGCGCACCAGTTCTGCATCCATACCAACGAGTCCGGTGTATGCAGCGACGAACACTTTCCTCTGCTACCAGACGATCGACCAAAACAAGGAGCCTTGGCTTTATCAAATCTCCTCAGGGATCAAAAGCCAGCTTTTCGACATCGGTGGTGCATCCGGCGACAGCCAGCCCAGTCACTTCGTCTCCAATGGCACGGACCGCATCTGCTTCGCCGCCACCTCGGTCAATGAGGGGCGCGAAGTATGGACCACCCTTGGCACAAGCGGGACGACCACGCTGTTAGCGAATGTGACATCTGGAGCGGCTAGCAGCAATCCAACCACCTTGCTCATGAGCCGCGGTAATCCCGGGGTCTTCTTCCAGATCCAGAATGGCTCTGCGCGTGACCTCTACTATGCCGAGGCCGGAGCTACGCCGGTATTTCGCTTCTGCGATGCGGGCGTGCAAAACACGACACTGGCCACCCTGGTCACCCCCTTTGAACTCGCGTATTTATGGCCGGAATCCACGCTGTTTCGCTTCCGCTATGCCAATGGAAAAACGGGCAGCACTTTTAGCACGGGGCCCTTCTTCACCTCGGTCTCTCGGGTCTGGAATGCGAGCGTCACCACGCCCATGGGAAACGCCGCGTACGTGATCGCCACGCAAACGAACGTGGAAGAACTTTATCGCATTACCGGCGGTGACGTCCTGAAGGTCACAGTGCCGACGCCAGCGGGTGGGTCGGCGAAACCGAGAAACTTCTTCCCCTACGGCACCTCGGAGCAGTTCTTTGTCGGAGACACCAACGCCCAGCCTACTCTTTACCGGCTCCCAAACGCCAGCAGCACGGCGAACGCCGTATCCATGAACACGCCATCGGACTCCTTTGCCAGCAACGCCTCAAGCCTGAGTGCCGACTTCACCGAAGTAGGAAGCATGCTTTTCTTTACCGGCCACGACGGCCATGACCGACGGTTGTTCACCACGCCGACAGGTCAGCAAAACAGCGCCACGGTCGTGACGGACATCTACGACCCCGAACAGCTCGTGACCTTCCAAGGACGCCTTTACCTGCTCGCTCGCCCCACGGCTGGAGGCACGGGCGCGAAGAAGCTCTACGGGGTGGAAATCATCGGCGCAAACTACAGCGCCGAATTGGTGGGTGGTCCAACGGGATACAACGCCACGGCGCTCAAAGTCGCGGCAGGGCAGTTGTTCTTTGTCGAAGAGCACAACAGCACGATCGAGCGTCTAAACGCACTCGATTCCAGCTTCACGGTGACGACCATCAGCGCCTTTTACAAGGACCCTTCGGGTAAAGGCATCACGCAACTCACCGCCAGCAGTGGCCACGTCTATTTCACGGCCCTACAGGACAGCTCACTCAATGCCAAGCGGGTCATTTGGAGCACCGATGGCACGCCCGCTTCTCTCACCACCCCAGGCTCGTCCATTTACAATCCGCAGCTTCTAGGGGCTCTCGGCGATGCCTGTATCTTCTGGTTCGATCCAGGCACGGGCAGCCAATACGTCATGTTTAGCTGGGATTCAGACTCTGGCAGCGGTCCATATAACTTCCTCAGCAGCAGCAACTTCAACACTCCGGAACCATCCCGCGTCAACGGCCGGTCGGCTGGTGTGGAGTATGCCGGATGGTTCTATTTCACCTCCCAATCCGGTCGCTTACTCAGAACGAACGGTGTGGATGTGGAGGTCATGTTCGACAATCCAAGCACTGCCGTCCGCGCAGAATCCCTTGCGACATTGCCAGACAAGCTCGTCTTCATGGCCGTCCGTGACGACTTTGTTTGCCGTTTCTTCCGCTACTCGTTGGCGGAAGGCTATGTGAGCGAGTTTTGGTCGTCGCCACAGCCCAGCATGCCCTGTCCGTTGGTCGCCATCGGCAGCAGGCTCCATTTCACCACCTGCGAGTTTGATTCCGACATCGGCACCACCCGGCTTTACAAAACCGATGGCACCATCACAGGCACGCAACTCGCGATCCACAACCTCGCTCAGCGTAAACTCGCCAATGTGCCAATGGGCGTCTATCGCGGCCATCTCATGCTCACCGCTGCCCGCAATAATGGTGGCGACTCGATGGAGCCTGCGCTGCTGAATGCCGCGCCGTCCATTCCGCAGCCAGTGTACCTGCACGGCATGCGCGCGCAGCCTGTATCCTTTAACTATGCTCAGCTCGTCACAGGTCCAGCCACTGATGCCGATGGGGACACCATTACGCCTGTGCGTCTCTTCAACTCCTACGGCACACTCACTCGCAATGGCAACGCCGTGGCCACCAGCACCGACATTGCTCCCGGTGACACCTTTGAGTGGACTCCGCCACCCGCTGATTCGGGCGTGCTTAATCCTATCTTCCTCTACTGCAGTGACGACTGGCAGGAGGGGTCGGCTTATCAACTCATCCACCTCCAAACTCCCTATGATGTCTGGCGCTTCGCGCAATTCCCCGTCGGCGTAGGCGATACCATCCCCCCGCAGAACAGCGCCCCCGAGGAGGACTTCAACGCAAACGGCCTGCCCAACATTTTCGAGCAACTCTTTGGCCGTGATCCACGCGCGCCAGACTTCATGCCCGGTTGGGTGCCATCCATGGCCGGTGGCGGCACGGTGATGCGCTACACTTTCACGCGTGCTGCCACCTTGCCGCAAGGTTACGTGCTCACTGTTGAGTGCTCGCCCGATTTGATGGCCTTCTCTTGGAATCCGGTTGCGACAAAGACCGAAAATGCTGCATGGACTGGCACCTCGACTGTTACAGAAACCACACTGCTCGATGGCCGCGTGCGGGTGGATGTCGATACGCCAACTAGCGCGAATTGTAGCTTCTTCCGCCTCCAGGTCTCGTATTGACGCTGCTTCCCGCATCGGCATCAAAGTCATAGCGAAACTCTATTTCCGTTACTGCTCATCGTGCGGAAAATAATTTTGCCGCTCATGCATCCCACGCGCACACTGCTTGCTTTAAGCCTGCTCGCCATCACCGCAACGGGCGAGGACACATTGAAATGGAATTTCCAGGCATGTGCGCGTGGTGAGATGCGTCAGAACGTTTATGACTTCGACTCCAGCCGAAGCGCTGTGACCGATGACTCGTGGCTGCTGCATCGCATCCGCCTCGGTGTCGAGTGGCAGCCGGTCGAATGGCTCTAGTTCACCGTGCAGGGCCAGGATGTGTGTGAGTCCTTTTCCAAGCGCGCCGACATCCCTCTGCAAAATGGCGCGGAGGGCGATGACGCCTTCGATCTCCGCCTCACCAGCATCGAGATCGGCGATCCAAAGCACTTCAGCCTCAAACTCGGCCGCCAGGTGCTCAGCTATGGCGATGGCTAGGCGAACTTTCACCTCAAAGCCTCAATGATCACTCCGGGAGTCGTGGAGGGGAAACGCCCCGCAGGCGGCGTTTCAGCAGACTGAAAGAGGCCGATGCCTCGGTTGAGGCCGGGGATGAAGATGCCGTCGATCACGCCAAAGGAAATACTCGCCGAGGCTGGAGCCACCAAGACCTGGCGGCCAAAAACAAACCACGTCCAGCCGGAGAAGGTGCCCGAGGGACTCACGGCGAGGTTCTGGACGACACCCCCACGTTCAGGATGGGGCCATACGCTGCCCGGTGGGCGTGCCTGATGGGTGGTGGTGAGGGTGAAGTCCTGAGTGAGTTGACTGACGGTGATCCGCGCATTCGGCGTCTGATTGCCAGCGCCGAGCAATCGGGTGCCGCGTGCGGGAGGCGTCCACAAACCACCACGGATGAGCATCGCGGCATCGCCCGCTTTCCAGTGGGTCATGGTGGCGCTGTCCTGATACGGCGAAGCAGGCACCGTGCAGCCTGCCTGAGAACTGGTGAGTAGCGTGGTGCTGCCAGATTCGGGCATGAGCCAGCCGGAGACGGTCTCACCCAAAGCAAGCGGCGTGTAGAAGGGCACGCGTGGGGATGATCCCACACTGGTGATCCAAGTCGTGCTTTGCGTCAGCAAACGTACATCAGGACGAACGGCATGAGTGATCTTGCCTGCAATGGTGACGACGCCTTTCGCCGTGAAGTTCGCACGGGCAAAGCCGACGGCGAGACGCTCTGGCACTCCGGCCCCTGGCAGCAGGGCGAGGTGGCAGGCACCGACGAGGCTGCTTTGAGTCGAGGCACGTCCGCCTTCGCCGACGAGGGATTCATCGAGGAAGATGGAGAGCGCCCCTTGGCGGATTTCGAAAGCCAGTGCCAGCGGCTGGAGCCCTCTTTGAGTGGCGATGCCAACGCCGGAAGCTTCGGTGGCGGAGATCACATTCAGCGTGCCGGTGAAACGCTGCGTGGTGGTCTTCGCGGGCACGAGATTGGCCTGGAGGGTGGCCGTCCAGCTTCCATTGGCAGTCACAACGAGTGAAAGCAATCCGCCACGCCCATTCAGCACGTCGGGCCGCCTTTCGAGCAGTCCAAAATACTGCCCGGCGAGCTGGTGGGGCATGATTTGCAATGTCAGGGTGAACGACGTGAAGACGCCTGTGACACGATCACGGGCACGGACCTTCACGACGTAAGTTCCGGGCATGGTCGCGCGTCCGCTGATCTGTCCGGTGGCTGGATTCAGCGTGATCCCTGATGGCAGACCCGTGGCTTCAAAGCGGTCGTAGAGGCCCGCATCGGCAAGCTGTTGGGTGAGCGCTTGTCCCTGCATGAGGGAAAGGTTCGTCAGAGGTGCTATCGGGCCGCTGAGGCCACGCAGGTTCAGCTCGAACGCGTTTTGCGGATAGCCATGTCGCGTCATCGACTCCAGGGTGAGACGCAGTCGGGCAGTGCGGAGTCCTGAAGCCGAAGGGCGGAAGCGCAGCGTGAGCTCAACATCATTCCAGTAAATGTGTGATGCGGGTGGAGTGTGGCTGACCTCGGCGGTGAAGTCGCCAGCCTGAGCACCGTCGATCTCGATGACGAGGTTCGCCGGAGCGGTGGAAGGATACACCGGCTGGAGATTCTGGATGCTGGAGACATCCAGCTTCACCGTGGTCTCAGCGCTGGTGCCTGCATTCATCTCCAGAGTGCTGAGGCCGTCGGACAGAGCCGTGCCGGAGGCTTGTTCCTTCACGCGGAGATCAGGTCGGAAATCCCCCTCGTGACTGAGTTGGGCGAAGCCGAGGGCTGGGCCACCATTGCCAAAGCCGGGCTGACCGGTCGTGGGAACGCGTGGAGGGCTGCCAGGTAAGTCGATGAAGAAACCGCTCCAAGCATTCACGTCCGTGAACTGCCCACCCACGAGCACCTTTCCATCCGCCTGCACATGCATGGAGCGGACATCAGCAGGCTGACCGAGGATGGCATAAAAGCCTGCATCCACCGCCAGTGTGTCACGCCGATATCGGCTGATCTGCTGCAAGTCTGGACTGCCCCAGAAGCGCGGCCCCGGAGCCACGAGCAACCCGCCACCGGGCTGGAAGGCGAGGGTTCGTGGCAGACCTTCAGTGGCTGTGGTGAAGTAATCCAACGTCTGCTGAGCCATGACTGAGCCGAAGTGGGAGAGACGGGTCAGCTCATCTGTATAGGAGTAGGAGTCGTTCGGCCCAAAAGAGGGGGCACTGATCGACGAAGTTAGCGTGCTGGCGTCACTGCCTAAAGAGAAGCAAGAGTTCCGTGAAATCACTGGACCAAGGAACTGTACAAAGGTGTTGGTGATGGTGATCAACATGCGCGTTTCACGATGCGCCACATAGATGTCCTCGTCTTGGATGACGATGTCATAGATCCTGCGTCCGAAACCAAACAATGGATCAAGCTTGCCGTCAGGTTTGATTCGCCTGAGATCGCCATCGTTGAATAGCTGAGTGTTCCCGCTCGTGGCCAACATCTCGACTGCGTTGGTGTATTCCCCGCCAAAGAGCACCGAGCCATCGGCCTCCAGCGCCAGGGCATTCACGGAAGCATTCGGGGAGACGAGCGTGAAGCTGGTGTCCAGCGTGCCATTGGCATTCAGGCGGATCAGATTCTTCTGAGCGCCGAGATTGCTAGACCCTGCGAGCATGATTTTCCCGGTCGGCAGCATGAGCACATCCCGACCTCTGAAGCCACCCGTCGGCGGCGTAAAGGTGGCATCCAGGGAGCCCTCCCGATTCAGGCGGGCGATGCCTTGTCGTTTCGCCAGTCCGACATGGGTGAAGTCTCCGACGATGAGCACACGACCATCTGGCTGAGGAGCGAGCGCGGTGATCTCACCATTCGGGAACTGTGTCAGGGCTTTCGAGATCAGCTCAGAGCCATCTTTGGCGATGCGTCGGATCTGGTGATACTGAGTGCCGGCATTCGTGGTGTAGCCCGCGAGAAGAAGCGTGCCATCGGGGGCTTCGGCCATAGCCGTCGTCGTCCAATTCGGGAGATCAGGGCGCAGCAGAGAGTCGGTGCCATTCGCGCCCGTGCCACCGAGCTGAATTTCAAAGCGTGGCTCATCCGCATCATTGCTAGTGATGACGAGCGTGGCTCCATACGGACCGAGATCACTGGCGGTGAAGCGGATGTCCAATGATGCATCGCTATTCGGAGCGAGCGTGCTGGTGAGAATGCTGCGGCTGAAAGCAGCGGCATTTCGACCCTCCACAGTCGCCGTGAGTCCGGTCAAAGGCGCACCGCCAAGACTGCGGATCGTGAGCTGCCGACTCACACCTGGACCACCTGGCGTGGCGTGTCCCACATGGACCAAAGCATGGCCGGCGGTGAGTTCGCGGCTGCCATCCAGCACAGCGATCTCAGGTGTCGGTGGCAAGCCTTCGCCCGTGAGGTGGATCACAAACGGAGACTCATCGGGGTCATTACTCTCGATCACCAGCCGGGCGCTGCGTTGGCCGATGGCGCTGGGGGTGAACTCGATAAGTCCCGCCGGGCGTCCCTCTCCTACTGCGAAGATGACACCTGCATAAACAGCTGGGTAGCGAAGCGAGAAGTCTCCTGCATTGGGCCCGTCAAAGCGCAGGTCGGTGATGTTCAGCGGACCTGTCCCTGGATTGCTGATGCCAAGATATTTGCCACTGTCACTGTTTGAAGTGCCCAGATCTGCCGCGCCAAAGTCTGAGGTCATCCCGGAAATCGCTTCCTGACCGGCGATGCCGGAGATGCCAACGAGGATGTCCGGCGTCGGCGGGATGCCGCGCCCGGAGAGCATCAGCCGTTTCACTGGCTCCGCAGGATCATTGCTGGTGATCTCCAGCCAGGCAGTGTCGATGTCCGTGGCGTCGGGCGTGTAAGTGAGCAGCGCATAAGCCTGCCGCCCAGGTGGCAGCGGATCTACTGGACCTCCTTGATGGATAAAATACGGCTCCAAACGGCCGATCTGAAACCGATCCGCCTGAGGACCAACCACCCGCACCGAGAGCCCGGTGAGGTTCAGTCCGCCAGCATTGCCAACAAAGATGTTGATTCTTGAGGTAGCACCCAGCAGCACCCTGCTGAAGGAGACGCGATCTGTCTCCTGTGTGCGACTTTGCCCAACAATCAGTCGTGGCTGCGCCGCCACACCAACCCCGGAGAAACTCAGCTCGATCTCTGGGCGTTGCGGGTCAGTGGTCAGAAGTCGCAGCGCGGCAGGACGCGGCCCCACAGCTCTCGGCGTGAAGGTCACTTGAACCAGCAAGCGCTCGCCCGGTGCCAGCGTGCGGGCCGTCATCGAGCCACTCAGACCATCCTGCCAGGTGCCCGTGCCTGACGCTTGCAGAAGGTAATCCGCAGCACCGTCTCCGGTGATTGCTTGAGGCGACATCGTCGCCATGCTGTTGCCCACATTGGTGATCTCCGCATAAAAAGTCGTCGAGCGTCCCACCATCACGGCTGGCACGGGCTGCGGACTGTTTTGCACCCGCAAATCTGGCTGGGCACTCGGAGCCAGCTCTGCCTGGGGCGAAAAGACGGCACCCGGAGCCAGAGTGAAGAATTGCAGCTCATCTAGGTCCCCCGTGAAGGAACTGCCACCTGCCGTCAGTGCGCCACCGACTTTCAGGTTCTTGATGCGTTGGGTCGAAAGGCTCTCACCAGGTAGTAGTATCTGTGGTGCCCGAATCCGCGCTATGGAGTTCGGTCTCATGGCCTGACCGTTCAAATACAGCGTGCTGATGAGTTCCTGACTCACCAGCGCCAAATGCTGCCAGACACCGACCTGCACTGGCGCTTCCCCCACCCAGGTCCCTTTTGCAAGCCTTCCCTTGAAGACGCCGTCCACCTGCCAGAGGCCCATGCCATCGCCCGCCGGATCACCCACATGCACCAGCCGATGCGTGCCCGTTGCAGCCTCAGCCCGCACCCAAAGCTGCACGCCGATATTCGTGTGCTGGCCGAGACCGAAATCGTGCTGCGAGAGCGAGTCGCCCGCCGAGAAATGCAGCGCTGCCCGGCTACCGATGGGGGACGTAGTTCCTGCCGCACTGAGCAGCGGCAGCAAGGTCGGCCCCGTGATCGTCCCTGCCTGCAACCGCCCTGCAAAGCCTGGTGGTGGGCCAAATCCACCATACGCGCGCCGCCCATACAAGCCGTCCCAGATGTCCGAAGTTCCCAGATGCAGTGCCGACTCCTCAGTCACCGGAGCACCGCTGAAGACGCTCATGGATTGCCCATAGCCGAGGCGGAAAAGCACGTAGTTTTGGATCACGCTGGCCCGTGTCCCAGCACCGACCACCTGGAAGCTCCGCTTCACCGAGCCAGTGCTGTCTTCAGTGACCTGCACCGTCTGCTGCAGGCGCTGGGTGATCGGTGGATTCCAGGCGATGTCAAAGCTCCTGCTCTCTCCAGGCTGCAGGGTGAAGCGGTGAGGACTGATCACTGAAAAGCCCAGTGCCGGTGCTGTGGTAGTCGGATAAAGGCTCAAACCTGAAAGGTAGAGAATATCGCCCCAGTTCGGATTGTACAAATCCACCCTGCCGGTGAAGGTCCTGCTCGCCGCGTTCACGAGGCGGAAGGTCTTCTTCACCGTCGTGCCCATGGCCGGACTGCCAAAGTCGATCACCTGAGCTGCCGGACCTGCGCCGACTTCTTCCAGCCAGAGATTCACGGGCTGGTCAGCGCAGGGGCCGCTCAGTTCCATCTCAAACTGCGTCGTGTTTGCCGCGCCCTGATCGATCCGCAGTGAGGCCAGATGCTGACCTTCCTTTACCGGCATAAATGCCACCTGAAAAGTCGCACTTGCCCCCGCCGCTAGCTCCTGCACGGGTGAGGTCAGGGCAAACGATCCCGCCTTTACCCCTTCGAGCGTCCAGCGAAGCCCCGTCAGTGAAGTCGAGCCTGAGTTTGTCACCGTGAATGACACCACGTCCAGCTCACCCGGAGCCACTTCGCGGAAGTGGGCCGTGTCACCATTCTCCAGAACTTCTCCCGTGCTCCGCACCGCACGTAGAGCGGACGACACAGGCAACAGCGTGGGATCGCAAAGCTCTGCGCTCGCCAGTTGGTTGTAGTCCATATCACTTCCGCCGACCACCAGCACTTGCCCGTTGTTCAGCAGCGTTGCCGTATGCTGAGCACGCCCCTTTCGGAGAGGCGAAATCGCCCGCCGCTGATTCGTCATCGGATCAAAGAGATCCGCCGCTGCGGTTGCGCGTGCGCTTGAAAAACCGCCCGCCGCCAAAACCCGGCCATCCGTCAGTCGCGTGAGGCTGGGGCCAACTCGCGCCGTGTTTAAATCGCCAGCCGCCGACCACGTCTCCGCGACCGGATCAAACAGCTCCGTCTTTGCCACGATTACCCCCTGGATACCGAAGCCTCCCGCCACCAGCACACGTCCATCCACCAGGTGAGTTATCCCGAAGCTGTATCTCGGCGTCAACATCGCTGTCAGGCTGGTCCAGGCATTCGTGGCTGGGTCGTAGCGCTCCACGGTCGCCAGGGTCTCGCTCTTGTAGCCTCCCATCACGAGCACCCGGCCATCCGCCAGCAGACTGGCCGAATGCCAGTTCCTGGCAGATGCCATCGACGCCGCTGCCGACCAAGTCCGCATGACAGGGTCATAGATCTCCACACTCGCGATGGGCGCATCATTCAGCGCCCCACCCGCCACCAGCACCCGCCCATCCCGGAGCAGAGTCGCTGAGTGAGTATAGCGCGCCACCTGCAAGTCACCCACACGTGTCCATGTGCCAGCGACCGGATCATAAATCTCCGAGCTGACCTGATACCCCGCCGTCTGGTGATACCCACCCGTCTCCAGCACGGTGCCATTTTGCAGCAGCGTCGCCGTATGCAACCAACGCCCGGTTTGTAGAGGGGCCGTCAGACTCCAGTTTCCCGTGCCAGGATCATAGATCTCTGCCCTGGCAATGGCCGTGCCCGGCGCATCATAGATGCCCCCGCAGACCAGCACCCGGCCATCCGGCAAAAGCGTCGCCGTATGCAGCCGCCGTTGCTGACTCAGCGACCCCGTCGCGATGAATGAACCATCGGCAAGAGCGGGAACGATCTCTGCCGTCAAAAAAGTCAGGCTAAGAAGAAAAAAGAGGATGGAGCGCATACGAGGTGACCGGAGAGAGGTTGGAGTGGTCACCTTCTCTTTGCGATAACCGGCAACTTCCTGACAAGAAAAAATATCATCATCAGCACCTGAACCAGCCTGAACGCAGCACTCACCTAGCTGGAGCACTAGGCGTGTTTAAAAACTACGGTGAGTTGTGATTTGATAGCGAAGATTATGTGAGCGGTCCACGCAACTATGCCCTTCATTCCAGAAAGTGGTGTCTCAGATTGAGGCCCTTATAATTGCCAGAGACCCTTAAATACCATAATGCAGCAGGTGTTCGGGAGGGCAGACCCATCACCAAGCTCTCGCTGGTCATTGAGAGGTTACTCTTTGTGTTGAAGGAGGGCGTGTGCTGGCGGGCTATTCATGGCCCTGAGGTGGCTTGGGGCATGGTTTATGCCCACTTTAGGCGCTGGACCAAGGAGGGTATCCTCGCAGAGTTGTCACAGCTGCTGCCCTGGGAGAGCACCCTGGAGAGTCGCTTGGGTGCCATGGACTCCACCCATGTCAAAGTGCATCGCTCTGGCTGCAACCCCGCTGGAGGCCAGGCGGCGCAGGCCATCGGCACCTCAAGAGGGGGGCTCAACACCAAGATTCACGCCATCGTGGCGGACAATGGTGAGCCTTTGGCGATGTGCTTCACGGGTGGTAACAACCACGACAACCCTCAAGCGCAAGGACTTATCGAGGCCATGGACACAGAGGCCGGGGTGGGAACCCTCATCGCCGACCGCGCCTATGATGCCAATGCGACTCGCGCAACGATTGAAGCGGCGGGATGCCAAGTGTGCATCCCGCCGAAAGCCAACCGAATCTCGCCCGCCACCTACGATGAGGCGACTTTTGCCAGGCGGCATGTCGTCGAGAACTTCTGGGAGGTGCTCAAACGTCTGCGCCGCGTCTCAACCCGATACGAAAAGCTCAAGCAGAGCTTTGAAGCTTTCATTCACCTCGCCATCCTTGTCCAACACCTCAGAGGTCAGTTCCAATCAGCCCAGTTCCGCAGAGCATCGAGTTTTTAAACACGCCCTAGTTAGTCGGGAGGCTGAGATGCCAAGATCGGCACTTGGGGGGCACTTTGAGCGGATCATTCATCATAGCACACATTTCGGACTTCGAGTTTTAGGAAATCCCCACTCAGTGATGACGCTGGCACGATGTGCATCGCCCACTTGCACATTCATCCTCGTCCTCGAATCTTTGAATCTGGCGAACGCCAGCAGCGTGATCTTCGAGGACGAGGAGATTCGTTGGTCGTGAACTGGAAAAAATGAATTCCTGACAGTCTGCACTGGACTTTTTCCTGGCAACTGGAGAAAGGCATTGACGCAAAACCGCCATCCCGGCTAAATAGTAAATTCCGATAAATTCCCGCAGCCTCCTTAACACCCGCCATGAGCGAATTCGAGAACCAGCCCTCCCCGCCGCCGCCAAGCACA
>Ga0247843_1001747_pt1 | contig 42387 bp, 39 predicted proteins | sample LaCruzMarch2017__FD_192420 | JGI IMG/M metagenome (GOLD analysis project Ga0247843, IMG submission 192420) | Freshwater microbial communities from meromictic Lake La Cruz, Castile-La Mancha, Spain - LaCruzMarch2017_8m | ecosystem: Environmental > Aquatic > Freshwater > Lake | place: Spain...
AGCTCCTTGATTTGTTCTAAGCAAACTAATCCTAGGAGCTTTTTTTTATTCTGAATAGGCCAGAGACGAAAATAAATTTAAAATTCAGTGATTTTCTAGCTTAAAGCGCACCACGCTCTAATTAATATGATTCATGTTGGTATGAGTAAAAATCGGCCAGTGGCCATTTCTTATTTATCTGAAGGACTTATTCTTCCTGTTGGCACGCAGAATGACAGTTTTCATAGTTCCGTTATCGCTGGACGGGCCTGGGTCGATGAAGAACTGGATAAACATGGAAATGTTAAACGAGAGGGTTCTTGTTATTATATCGTTAAAAATTCCTGGGGAGAAAACTGGTCTCCACCAAAAGGCTCAAAAGCTTTGGGAGTTACGCATTTACCTGGTTATTATATGATGTCTGAAAAAATGTTGATGGAACATACGCTTGAAGCGGTGTTTTTAGATTGATCTAGAGACTATGGGACTGACCCTTTGCGCGATCTGATTGATGATATTTCTTACCCAAACCTGATGGGCCCGCTTTGGTATAATTAAAGATTTCTTTTTTTTAAAATTGAAAAGTTGTGCTTAGAATAATATCAACTGGGGGGTTGATAAATGATTCAGCGCTCACTGTGGTCTAATAAAACATTCTATCTTGTTTTTTTAATTGTTGGAATTTTGCATGTTCTTTTACTCTTTTCAAAATATTCTCCATCATCTTTTGAAACAAAAATGATCGTTACTAAAATTAATTTGCAACAAAAAATAAAAATAAGACTTGTAAAAAGTCCTATACTCCTCCGAGACAAAAATATCGGTCAAATCGTATATTCAGAAGATCCGGCCGACTTTAAAATTCCGATAGACTCTAAATATCTTAGTGATAAAAGTCGCTCTTTTGAGCGACAGACTAGAGCAAAAAATAGTGAAACTTTTACTTTAACTACACCAGGGGCAAGTCAAAAACGTCTCAGTCTCTCTGATCTTGGCGCCTTTAAAAAAAATCATAATCCATTTATGAGCGCGTCCAAGAATAATCTTCAAATGGTGTCTGAGGGGCAAGGTGAAAATGAAAGTATTGGCAAGAGATCCTCAACGAGTGACTTCTTAGAGGGAGTACCATTGGGCAATATTACTGCTCTCAATACTGTTGAATATAATTATTATGGATTTTATCTTCGGATGAAACAAAAACTTGAACAGTTTTGGGGACGATCTATTCAAGAAAAGGTTGAAATATTAGCTCATGCGGGAAGAAAAATAGAAATGGATCATCAGTTGGTGACGGCCATTGAAATAACGTTAGATGATTTGGGAGAAATTATTAGGATTAGAGTGGTTGATGCGAGTGGTGTTAAGGAGCTAGATGATGCGGCGATAGAGTCATTTAATGAAGCAGGACCATTTCCGAACCCTCCTAAAGGTCTTATCGTAAACGGAAAAGTCATTGTGCAGTGGGGGTTTGTTGTGAATAGTTAAAATATTGTTATCATCAGACTTTTAATGAACTTAAGGTCTTAAATGAGAGTTATATATTGCGAAAATGACTAAATTAAAAATCGTTGTCTTGCTTCAGAATGATTGAAATGTATATCTTAAGGCTAAATTAACTTAGATTCTAGGGATAGGCACGCTATATATGGCCCATGTTAGAACGTGCCCAACACCATCATTTAGATTTTTCCATTACCAAAAAAAAGATTCCTCTCTCATACGTCTTTGCTTTTGTAGGGTCCTTATTTTGTCTTTATTGCATACATATTCTCACTCCTTATGTCGGGGATTTAAGATTTTTATTCCTCTATCCTCTTTTTATCTGCGTGGCATGGTTCTTAGGGCCTGGCCCAGCTTCACTTGCTACAACTGTTGTATTGTGTGGAGTTGTGTATTTTTTTATGCCTTTTTCAACATTAGAATTATTTCGACTAATCTTTTTTACTTTTAATTGCACCTTTATTATCTGGATCATTCATAGAAATAAACTTAATCAACATAAACTCATTGAAACTGACCAAGGACTAAAAAAGTTGGTCCATATGGAGGAACAACTTCGTGATGCCCTCACTTATAGAGACGAATTTCTTTCTTTGGCCTCTCATGAGCTCAAAACTCCATTGACTTCCTTAAAACTTCAGTCTCAAATTTTTCAAAGGAATGTTAGCAAAAAAGATCCGGATGCCTATTCTCCTGAAAAAGTTGATAGGATCGTCGGGCAAATAGATAAACAAGTCGGAAATCTCACAAAACTTGTAAATGATATGTTGGATATTTCGCGTATTCGTAAAGGAAAACTTGAACTCCATAAAGATGTGATAAATGTATCAAACGTTTTGGATACGGCCTTGGATAAACTTCAAACAAAACCCTTAGATCTTGCACTTATCAAAGTTGTTGTTCAAGATGACTGTGAAATGTTCGGAGATAAAAATCGAATTGAACAAGTGATCACCAATATTCTTAATAATGCTCTCAGGTATGGAAAAGGAAATCCCATTGAGGTTTTTTTGTTAAAAAAAGAAAAAACCGTTGAAATTAAAGTAAAGGACAATGGAATCGGCATCCCTGTAGAAGATATTGAAACAATTTTTATTCGATTTCAGTTTGTCGATACTACTAATGAAACAAGTGGTTTAGGACTTGGATTGTATATTTCCAAACAAATTGTTGAGACTCATAACGGTCAAATCTTGGTTGAAAGTACTTTTGGGAGTGGTTCTGAGTTTACCGTCGTTTTACCTTTGGCCTTGAGTACTATTTAGAGATGTCTTTTTCATTTTTAAAATGGTGACGAAGACAAGATACAAAGAAAGTAGAATTAATCCCAAAGATAAAAACGAGTTTAATAAAGGAAGATCAAATCCCTTAGACTGAGCTAAGTTTCCGCGTGTGAGTTGAATAAGGGCGACCAAAGTTGTTATCAGAACAAAAGTCATTGGAATAAAAGTGAAAGCGAGGCGTTTTCCATTCTGATGAAGCCAGGCCGAAATGACAAGTAAACTTAAGGCGGCGAGGAGTTGGTTTGCCGCTCCAAAAAGTGTCCAGAATTGTGACCACATTCCAGGCCCGGTATTTATAAGAATGAAGGCAGCTGGAAGAATGGTTAAAAGAGTTCCGAGCACACTTCCCAATATGCCCGAAATACCAGTGAGTTCTTCAATAAGATATCTTCCTAAACGGGTAGAGACATCGAGAGTGTCGAAAACAAATGTGGAGAAGGCCATTGCTCCAAAAGTTATGGCAAAAGGGAGATGTTCTGAACCAATAATGAGTGTGAGAAATTCTCCAATCCCACGGCCGTAAATGCTTCCAGGTTTAAGGCCCACGATCTCCGAAGGGGCCATCATCATGACAATACTTAAACTGATAAGGGCCACCACTCCCTCGGCCAGCATGGCCCCAAATCCTACTGGATGCAGGTGGGATTCTTTATCAATTTGTTTAGAAGTTGTTCCTGAACAGACCAGTCCATGAAATCCCGAACATGCTCCACATGCAATTGTGACAAATAAAAATGGAAACATTGATCCTAGCATCTTATCAAAATGAAAACCTGTAAAGGCCGGTTGTAAAATTGGTTTTCCACTAAAAAATATTCCCACCAATCCTAAAATCAACACGGTATAGAGGATATAGCCACCTAAATAACCTCGTGGCTGGAGTAGAAGCCAGACAGGAATAAGTGAAGCAATAGCACAATAAAGACAAATCAAAAGTCCCCAGCTTGTTTGTGAGAATTGAAACCAGTGTGAAAAGTAAGTCCCGGCCCAACATAGCGCAAAAGTTGCTGGAACAAAAATAAGGGTATTAAGCCATAGGGGAGTTTTGAGAAATCTCTCAACTAAACCCAATATAAGAGAAAGGAGAAGGTAAGACAGAGCGGCCCAAGCTACGGCACCACCTGGATGAAAATTCAGTTTTAGATTCTGAAGTTCTTCGGGGGATGTAACAAAACTTGAAGCAGTAATGTCGGTAAAAGCGACAATAATATAAATAAGAGCGATCCAAATAAAAAGCATCATGGCCTTACCCGCCCTGGATCCTAATTGCTCTTTGGTGATATCAGCAATGGAGTGAGCATGGTGGCGAACAGAACAAGCGAGTGTAGAAAAATCATGGACTGCGCCGATAAATACGACACCTATAGAGATCCATAATAGTGAAGGAAGCCAGCCGAACTGCTGGCACGCCACGATAGGGCCCGCAATGGGACCTGCAGCAGCGATGGCCGAAAAATGCTGAGCAAAAAGATAAAAGGGATTAGTGGGAACATAGTCCTTATTATCACGATGAGTATGGGCAGGAGTACTATTATGATCATTAAGATCAAACTGCTTGGCCACCCAACGTCCATAGGCAAAATAGCCAAATGTGATAAAACAAATAAAGATCACGGCCATGATTGGTAAACTCAAACTTTATCCCTTATGAAAAATGATCTGAATATAATTCAAGAAAAGAAATGAAGGGTCAAGAAATAAACCGACTAGAGTTGTCGGATTGAGGTCGTGAGAATTTTGCCTCATCTCTTTGAGAGGTAAAATCTGATAAACTCATATTATGAAGACCGATCTTACCTACACTGGTTCTTATGCTCAATCTAGTCCTATAGGTTCTGATGGAGTAAAAAAACCAGTAACCAAGTTGCCAGAAGGAAAAGTTCCTGAAGTGAAGCCTTCTCCAGACTACAAGCTTGATTTATCTTCAAAAGTTTCAATACCATCATCCAGTGTACCAAAATCTCCTGATGTTGAAGCACCTAAATTAGAGTCCGTTGTAAAAGATAAAATAAAAGATCAGATTAAAACAGAAGTTTCAAAAACTGAAACTGCTGAGATCAAAGCAGGAACACAAAAAAAAGCGGCCATTATTTTTATTAAAGGGCTGGATATTTTTAGTTCACCATCAAAATCAGAAAGAGGGTATGCGGGAGTAGGTCGAATGGCCGAAAGTGTTGAAGGATCTCGCATTTATGGATGGGATCAAAAAAATGAAATCATGGATGAAATTAAAAAAGTACATGCTGATTATCCCGTCATCCTCGTGGGACATAGCCTTGGTGGGGATACGGCAATTGAGATTGCCGAAGATCTTGATTCTTTAGACAATAAATTTAGGGCAGTAGATCTTTTAGTCACAATCGATGCTGTTGGTTTTCAGCATGATGTAATCCCTCAAAATGTTAAAAATCATCTTAATATCTTTGGAGAAAATGATTTTTTTCTTAATGATGGTCCGCATGTAGCAAGAAATCATGAAAGAACAGTTCTTAAGAATATTTTGAATCCTATGGATCATACAGAAATTGATGATCAAAAAGATGTTCAATTTGAAGTCACAGGCCTTATTCAAAAAACACTCAATCGAACATCTTAATATCTGAAAAAAAATGCATTGCAAGGTGCGAATAGGGCAAGGCCATGTTGATACTGGTGTTGATTTATTTTTATTTGCAAGCGCATTAAGAACTCGAAACCATATAAAAATTTTTTGGTATAGAATTTGCTTCTGCCTTCTCCATCATTAAACCTTTGGAGATAAAATGAAAAATTTCACAGTGTTGTGCACTGCAGTTTTTGCACTGACTAGTAGTACAGAGCTTTTGGCAGACCGTGGTTCACGCCCGAACAGAAGTTCCTCATCAAGTTCTTCGAGCTCAAGTTCTTCGAGCTCAAGTTCATCAAGCTCAAGTTCATCAAGTAGTTCGCGTTCCAGCTCTGGCCATTCTAGCTCATCAAGAGGATCAAGTTATAGTCCTCCGAGCAGTTCTTCTTCATCTTCTTCATCAAGAGGATCAAGTTATAGTCCTCCGAGCAGCTCTTCTTCATCTTCTTCATCAAGAGGATCAAGTTATAGTCCTCCGAGCAGTTCTTCTTCATCTTCTTCATCAAGAGGATCAAGTTATAGTCCTCCGAGCAGTTCTTCTTCTTCTTCATCTTCTTCATCAAGAGGATCAAGTTATAGTCCTCCGAGCAGTTCTTCTTCTTCATCTTCATCTTCTTCATCAAGAGGATCAAGTTATAGCCCTCCAAGCAGTTCTTCTTCATCAACATCTAGAGGCCCAAGCTATAATCCTCCAAGCAGTACTTCTTCTTCATCAACACCTAGAGGCCCAAGCTATAATCCTCCAAGCAGTACTTCTTCTGACAATTCAAGCAGTACCTCTTCTTCACCAACACCTAGAGGACCAAGTTACGATCCAACACCAAGTTCTCCAAGTACAAGTGAGGTTCCGCGCGGGCCTCGTTATAATCCAACTCCAACAGAACCTCAGGCACCAACTACTTCGAGTGTTCCAAGAGGTCCAAGATATAATCCGAGTCAAGGCCGTAATACTGTAAATGGTCCAATCCATCAGGGTGGACGTGTTGTGAGAGGAAGTACATCTCACCATCCTGTTCATCCAACAAGAACAGGGGTGCGTTTTTCAAACCCGCGTGAATATCATTCTCGAGTGAATCGTCGTCATATCTACCGTTCTTGGATTCAAGAACCAGTGATGTATTCTTATACTGACGGTTATTGGGACATTGATGGGCAACCATATTATGTTCATCGTGGTTTCCGTTACCGTTATAGCCCCGTTGAAATGTGTCAATATCAGTTAGTTGATGGAGAAGATTATTCTGTGGTGAAAGACTACGGACTTAAGTCTTGTTCAGAATCGTATGATGAGTGTGCCGTTGAAAGAGATGTGTTTAACAGTGAAGTTGGAATGGATAGATTTTTCTGTGCTGAAGCAGTTGAAGGTGATTTACAAAATAACACCGCTGATTATAGTCCAACTCCAATTGAAGTTGATGGAGGTAAACTGGCCAAGATAGCTGCTTACTTAGAAGGCAAATCATTTCATGATATTTTCACTGATGGATATAATGGTGGTGTAGGTGAGTGTTTGATTTATCGTTTACGAGGCAATGAACATGGTTGTGGCTACATAGTTACTGTAAGAGATGAATACTTCCCGGATATTGAAGGAAATATTTGTTCTGCATCTCATATAGCGGCCCAAGTAGGTTGTAATGTTGGTGATGATAGAGTCAACGCAGGTTGTATTCTTCAAAAAGCGGTCCGTGAGGGTCACTGTCACTGATAAAATGATGAGGGCCCTTTCATTGCAAGAGGGCCCTTCCTCTTTTTTTTATGGGATTTGAATTTTATCAAATTTTCATGGATCGTTGTGTTTTGAAACTCTGTGGAAAAGAAAGGCCCCGTTTTTATCGGGGCCTGAGGAGTTAATTAAATCGTATCGACAGTAAGGTTTCCTGTTTTACCAGAATCAAGATGGTCTTTAAGGCGTGAAGTGGCAGAGCCGTCTCCGCTCCAAGAAGTATGTAGACGACCATAATAATCAGATAGGTCATTTCCACAAGCAGCACCACCTCCATGCAGTTGACCAATTACACGATGTTGATCATTAAAAAGTGGTGAGCCCGATGAGCCAGGTTCTGTTGTTCCTTTATCCCAGTCAATAATTCTTACGTGAGTGCTGTCTCCAGGAGAAGAATAACCGCCGTAGGAGGCAAGTACAGTTGGATCGTTTTCAAATGAGATTGATTTTTCGTCAGTGTTAGGATGATGAATGGCGACAGCAGGTGTTCCAATATTGGGCGTTGCATCCCATCCAGCATAATTGACATTCCACTCATCTTTTGGTTGTTGAAGAAGTTTTACGAGAGTGAAATCGGATTTTGAAGATGAGGCCAAGTGAGTTGATCCACTTTGAAAATCGGTTAACTTACCATCACGAGCACCACCACATGATGATGTTTGATAATTCCAATAAACGACTAATGAAGGAGCAGTTGAAGTGGTGATGCGGCAATGAGCGGCCGTCATAAAATAGGGAGTATGATCTCCTTTCGTGTTGTTAACCATGAACCCTGTACAAAATGAGCTACCACCTGTTGAAATGACACCGACAGCATTAACTTCATTTTGCCAGTCAGCTGACTCATTACATGAAACGTCAATATTACAGTCGCCTGACTTTGTTGTTGATTCAGAAAATGTTCTGAATCCCTGACCAATATGCGTAAGTTCTAGAGAAATGTTTTTAACTGAATCAGTTGGTGCAGTTACTTCAATAATCACATCATCACTCATGATAACCGGAGTCCAGAGCTCATTGTTGATGTTATTATCTTGGGCCGTGAAAGTTCTGATGAATTGTGAACGGTCAGCAGAGTAGATATTAAGCTCAACACCCTCAGGTAACTTAAATTTTGAAAAACCAAAATTCAGAGAAACAGCATTCGGAGCAGAAAACTGGTGAGTCCAAGTATAACCAGAGTCAGATTTTACCCATTGAGGACGAATCTCTACTTTGTGTGGAACTGCGAATCTTGGGGCGATTCCCTTCCTTTGCATTGTTACTTCTTCATCGTGAAGTGATTTTACATCCAACGGTTGGAAGTAAGTCGTATTCATGGTGGCCAGTGCTTCAAATGACATTGCAAGTGTTGCGATTATTGCCAATTTTTTCATATCTCCTCCTTGAGAGTTAATATATAAACTGTAGGCCCTTGTTATTAAAAAGCACCTTACATTTACTCTCATTCAAAGAGCTTGATTAGACCCGTCAGTATTTATTCAAGGATGATGAAGCCATCAATATACAGTAAGTTTTTGCCAATCATTTTGAGTAAATATAGACAAATCCTTTAGGCCGAAATTATAGTTAACCAAGTTAACTATAAAGGACTCATGCTCTCTAAAAATCTCTTGGCCACATTGCCATGTTCTATTCGTGTTCTGCGCAAAATGTTCTCTGAGTATTTGCAAGATAATATGACCCAACAACATTTCAGAGTTTTATATTTGGCCAATGAAGGGATGGGGCCTACTCAAATGGCCGAGACCATGCAGATTTCGATGGCCGCTGTTTCTAAAGTTGTAAACTGCGCGACTTTAAATTCTTATTTAGAGAAAACAACAGGTAAAGACCGACGTTCAGTGATTTTAAAGCTGACTCCGAAAGGTAAAAAGGTTTTAAATAGTATTTCAAAAAGAGTAGAGAAAAGACTCGATTTAGTGATGAGAAAATTAAGTCCTGAAGAAAAAGAAGAACTCATCCAGGGGATAGTCGTTCTTGATAAATTAATGCATCTAATGAAAGAAGGTTGATATGAGTTTCATGATAGTGTTCTTCATTCTAAACTCTTTGGGAGCGGCCTCTCTCAAGGAAGCTTTTGAGTCGGCACGCCTTAATATGGAAACACTTAAACGTGCAGAAGCTCGAGTCGAGCAGGCCAGAGAACGAAAAAATCAGGCCCGGGCAGTGGTGTTACCAATTGTCAGTGCGGTTGGAAACTTCACACGTATTGATCCACCCGATACAATTAGTAACGGCGCTTTCACATTAAAAAAACAGTACTCATCTGCTCTAAGACTTCAACAGCCATTGCTTCGAGGTGGCATCGTTGGGGCCTATCAATTTGCTCAAGAAGATATCATGCTCGCTGAATTTCAAAAAAATGCGAACATGGTTAATCTGTACCAGTTAGTGATCGGCTCTTATTATAACCTCTACATCGCTCAAGTTGATCTTGATAACTTAAGTGAACTTTTAAAATTCAGTGGTGATCGAGTTAAAGAACTTAAAAGCAGGACCATTGTTGGAAAAACAAGACGGGGAGAATTGGTTCAAGCTGAAACGCAACTTCTTACGGCACGGACCCAGTATCAGCAAGGTGAGATGGCCCTTAAACAGGCCGAAGAAACATATATGTTTTATACTCAGCTGGCCCCAGAAAGATTACCTCTTTTACCTGATATACCTAAAAGTTTAGAAAGTGTTACTGATTATTTAAGTAAGGTTCGCACGCGTCCCGACATAATGGTCGGCGTGCAACAAATTAAACTCGCTGATAAACAAGTTTCAATCTCAAGAGGTGGACACTTCCCTTCATTAGATTTAGTCGGAAACTATTATTTGGAACGTACAGGTATTTTTGCCTCATCAAGATGGGATGCATCCTTTGTCTTTAGCGTACCTCTCTTTCAAGGGGGCGCAATAAGTTCTGACATTCGAGAATCATTGGAAAGAAAAAGAGAAGCTGAACTCTCAAACCATGAACTAGTTCGTGCGGCCCAACGAGATATGCAGATCCTTTATCAAAACTATCATATCCTTCAGTTACAGGTGAGTGTTTCTAAAGACGCATTAAAAAAATCTGAAGAGGCCTACAGACTTAACCTCACTGATTACCGCTATGGACTGGCGACGAACTTAGAAGTTTTGCAATCTCTCAACGTCTTCATCGAAACAAAACGTAGTTATAATAATTTAGTTGCAGTAGCATTTATGACGTATAAAAACCTTGAGGCCCAGACTGGAGTTCTGCCATGAGTTTATCTGATATTTCCATTCGTAAACCTGTCTTTGCCTGGATGCTCATGGCCGCCATGATAATCTTTGGTTATATCTCCATGAAAAAAATGGGTGTAAGTCAAATGCCAGATGTGGATTTTCCCGTGGTTAATATCTCCGTGACTTATGAAGGTGCCGCTCCTGAAGTTATTGAGTTGGATGTGATCGATCCTATCGAGTCTGCGGTGCTTTCAGTTGAAGGAGTTAAAAGTCTAACATCAAATGCTCGGTTAAGTACGGCCAATATCTCAGTTGAGTTTGCTTTGGACAAAAATATTGACGTGGCAGTGGCAGAGATTGAGGCCAGAATTAATCAGGCCGCCCGATTCCTTCCCAACGAAATTGATCCTCCTATCATAACGAAAGTTAATCCCGATGACAGACCTATTATGTTTCTTGCTGTAACATCGGATGTGATGGCACCAAAAGATTTAATGGCATATCTTCGAGATAATATTAAAGATAAGTTTCAGACTGTCTCCGGTGTGGCCGATGTTTTTTTAGCGGGCTACATTGAACCTAATCTTCGTGTATGGGTTAGTAACGAAAAACTTAATAAATTAGAATTTACTGTCAATGATGTGATCGGTGCTATTCAGGCCGAACACCGTGAATCACCATCTGGCTATATTGAAAATGATCTGACTGAAAGAAATGTCCGGACTTTGGGAGAGGCCACCTCGGTTGCTGAATTTAATAAACTTCCTATTATTCGTCGAGCTGGTGCTCCCAATTATGTTCCCATTTTTTTAAATGAGGTTGTTAAAGTTGAAGAAGGCATGGCCGATGTCAGAAGAATTTCTCGCTCAAATGGTAAAAATGCCATTGGTTTAGGAATTCGTAAACAACGCGGATCAAACACTGTTTCTGTTGCAGATGGTGTGAAAAAGAAAATGGAAGAACTTAAAAAAAGTCTTCCACCTGGTATGAGTATGGATGTGAACTTTGATACGACAAGGTTCATTGAGGAGTCAATCCATGAACTTTCTTTTACCATTGGTCTTTCGGCCCTTTTGACGGCCTTTGTGTGTTGGCTATTTTTAGGATCATTTGCGGCAACTTTTAATGTTGTTTTAGCGATTCCGACGTCTATCTTAGGTTCCTTCATCATCCTTAAGTATATGGGATTTACTCTTAACACTTTTACTCTTTTGGGTCTCTCTCTTTCAATTGGAATTGTTGTTGATGATGCCATTATGGTACTTGAAAATATTTATCGTCACCATGAAGAAGGTAAGGATAAAGTTCAAGCATCTAGAGATGGTGCCAATGAAATCTCGTTTGCGGCCTTGGCAGCAACCATTGCGATTATGGCAATTTTTTTACCTGTTGCTATGATGGATGGGATTATTGGAAAATACTTTTTCCAGTTTGGTATCACCATTTCCGTGGCCGTAGGTCTCTCCTATATTGAGGCCCTTACCCTTACTCCGATGCGTACAAGTAAGTTTATGGAAGAGTCGGTAAGGCAATCAAGGTTAGGAATGGCCATCGATCGTATATTTGATAAACTTGTCTCCTTTTATGAGAAGTCTCTAAGTATGGCCTTAAGACACCGTTTTATTCTTCTTACTTCTTCGGTTATCTTTTTTGCTGCTACATTTTTTCTTGTTAAATTTATTCCAAAAGAATTTGTTCCCTCGCAGGATATTTCATCTTTTATGATTCGAGTGAAAACTCCCGATGGGGCCTCGCTTGCTTTTACGGATCAAGCAAGCAAACAAGTTGAGGCCTATCTCTTGAATCAGAAGGCGATTAAAAGATACTTCGTGGCCGTAGGAGGATTTGGATCTGGTTCAGAGGCAAACTCATCAAACCTATTTGTGACCTTGCATGATCTTAAAGATCGTCCGTTGAGTGAGAAAACAGGAAAATATCTCACTCAGCACGAGCTTCTTAATACCTACCGAACTTATTTTAAAGATTTTAAACTTGGGAAAGTATTTGTTCAGGATACATCGCAATCTGGATTTTCGGCTTCAGGTCGCGGTTTTCCAGTAGAGTTTACTTTGGCCGGTGGGAATTGGAAAACCTTGATTGAGACTGGAAAAAAAGTCATGGAAGAGATGAAAACTTCTGGTGTCTTTGTGGATATCGATACCGATTATAAAGAATCAGTCATGGAGATTCAGGTATTTCCAAGCCGAGAGAAAGCAAAACTTCGGGGTGTGAGTGTACAAGAGATTGGAACAACGATTAATGCCCTTATTGGGGGAGTCGTCGTAGGGAAGTTTTCTAAGGATGGTCATCGAAATGATATACGAGTCAAAATGGCCGATGCTTCAAAAGATAAGCTCGATGACTTGAAAAAAATATTTGTTAGAAATACCAGGGGAGAATTAGTGAATCTACTCGATGTGGTAGAAGTAAAAGAACTTTCCGGGGTTCAGTCCATTAATCGGCGTCAGAGACAACGTGCGATCACCATCTTTTCTGGCGTTTCTCCTGGTCAATCTCAAGGAGAAGCATTAGAAATGGCCCGAACGATTTCTAGGAAACATCTTCCAGCAGGGTATAATCTCATTGAGTCTGGTTCAGCAGAAACTTATTCAGAAGCATTTCGCAGTTTAATTTTTGCGCTTTCCATGGGGATCCTCATTGCTTACATGGTTTTAGGAACACAGTTTAATAGTTTTGTAGATCCAGTAACGGTTCTCATGGCCCTTCCTTTCAGTTTTTCGGGAGCTTTTTTAGGCCTATATTTTATGGATCAGACCCTTAATATCTACTCTATGATTGGGCTTATCCTTTTGATGGGAATAGTGAAGAAAAACTCCATTCTTTTGGTGGATTTTACCAATCAAAGAAGAGCTGAGGGACTATCAGTCATTGATGCTCTAAAAGATGCTTGTCCTAAACGTTTACGTCCAATACTTATGACCACGTTTGCTACAATAGCTGGTGCCATTCCTCTGGCCTTCTCATTAGGTCCTGGTTCGGAGTCCCTTAAACCTATGGCCGTGGCCATTATTGGTGGATCATTAGTTTCAATGGTTCTGACTTTAGTGGTGGTGCCTGCCGTTTATTCTCTTCTTTCACGAGAGAAGAAGGCCTAAAGGGGATAGATTTTACTTAGAGAAATGTTTTTTTGTTGGCCAATGGCCTTTATCAATTATCTTAATGCTGTATGAAAAAGTACGGACTGGCCCGATCTATACCTTCGAAACTTGTTTCCCAGTTTGGGCAATTATCCTCTATTCCCACCATCCTTTTAATAGCTTTTTGTTACCTTCTTATTTGGGCGATATCTTGGTCCCTTAAAACTTATCATCATCCTTTTTTGTGGTTGGTTGGCATCTTTTTAACGGGAGGCCTTCAGCATCATCTTTTAACTCTTATGCATGAAGGGGCCCATTATCTTCTTTCACCATCGAGGAATTGGAATGATCGTATGGCCCAGGCATTTTGTGCTTTTCCCATGGGCATGCACTTAAAAGATTATCGTTATTTTCATCTTCAACATCACAAACATTCAGGCGATGCAACCAAAGATCCAGAAATTTATTTTTACAACTCTTCTCAGATAGGTTTTGCTCGAAAACATAAAAGTGTTTTATGGCACGTTGTTAAAGATTTTTCAGGTTATCACACGATGATCTCACTTTTTCACCTAAGTCAGTTTATGAAAGAGAAAGTAAAATCAGGAGAAATCCGGACCTTAAATTTATGGGACTTTAAATGGGGATTGATAGGTCTTATGAGTGTCGTTTCTGTTCCTCTTCTTTTTGGTTTTTTTAAGTTCTTTTGTCTTTTATGGTTTTTAAGTCTCTTTTTTGTTACTCCCCTTTTGCTTCGCTGGCATTCTGTAGGAGAGCACACTGGGCTTAATGAACAAGTGGAACAAGCTAAAACGCTTACTCATGATTTTCCATTTGTGATTAATTTTTTTTTATATCCCATCCATTCAGGTTTTCACCTAGAGCACCACTTGTTCCCTCAAGTCCCTTGGTTCCGTGTTCCTTCGTTCCGTCGTGCACTTTTAGAATATCCGGCCTACGCTCAAGAAGCGCAGAAATTAACCGTGAATGGCTTCTGGTGGGGACAACGAACAGTCCTAGATATAGTTTTTAAAGGAAATTATGCAAGTTTGGTTGAGACCCCAAGAAAATAAGTGCCTTCTTTTACTTTATGTTCGGCCAAATAGTTCTAGGGATGAGATTGTTGGCCTTCATGGAGATCGATTAAAAATAAAAATTAGGGCGTTACCTCAAGATGGTGAAGCGAATACATCTTTAAAAGAATTCGTGGCCAAACTTTTAGGGGTGTCAAAATCAAGGGTAGAAATTTTAAGAGGGGAGAGTTCTCATCAAAAAGATCTTCTGGTGGAACTCCCTGTCTCTGAAGTCATTAATCGTTTAAAGCATCTTGAATTTTAGTTGCGATCGCAGTGATTCTAAAAACCACTTCTCCACTGATGGAATCATCACCAGCTTCTGGTGAAGAACAGTTTGCTCCGTCAGCATCACAACGGTTAACGACTCGGCAGCTATTTTCATCATGAGGATCACTTAGACCGTAGTCGTTACGACCTTGAATCAAAATACCTTCAAGAAGGCCTGTTTGAGAGTCAAAAACTGCCGAGCCAGAGTTCCCTTGGAAAGTATCAAGAGTGGCCTCAAAAGTTGTTTCTTTGGAATTGTCCATCACCTTAGAATCATCAGCGATTTTTGTTGGAAGGCCACTTGGATGCCCAATGACAACAAGTTTAGCACTCTCAGAAACTTTTCCGGTTGTTCTAAACTGAAGTGGCTCACGTCCTACAACGGGGCGGTTAAGTTTTACAATTGTATAATCAAATGTATCATTTAATTGAACATCGATAACTTTTTCACAAAGGTAGACGTTATCTTTGATAGAGATATCTTTTCCTGGATTGTGGAAGGAAGATTTCATGTCATAACCAAAAATCCAAGCAAAACCTTTGCAGGCATTTTGTTGAAGCTCAAAACAGTGTCCTGCTGTCACAAGAATATCAGGTCCAACTAAAAAGCCTGAACATGTCGGTGCCAATTGTTGTTTACTGAAAGCTTCTGTGGAGCAAAGATTTTGAGATCGTTGAAGAGTTGAAGTTTTTAAATCAACTAGACCTGTATCTTTGGGGTTATAAAATTTTTGTATATTCACCATAGCGGCCGTGGCAGTGGAGAGTTTTAAATAAAGTGAATTTTGAGTCTCATAGGTATCACGACGGTTATCTTCTCCATAGATCACTTTTAGTTTTGCTTGTGCAGTGAGTGAAACTAGAAGGAAACAAGTCATCATTAAAAAGTTTTTCACTAAGGACTCCTCATGTGGTGGGGCCATGTCGGCCCAGAGAAGTTCTTATTACATTGTAAGGATAGAAAATATACTTACATTATCTGACAAAATGAGTTTGATGTTAAATGAGAGGTAGAAATAAGAAGGCCTCCTATGTAAGGAGGCCTTCCAAGCTGAAAATAATAACTTGTATTAAGCTTTTTTCGCCCACATATTACAATATGCAGCATCTTTTACGTAGATCTCTTTTGATTTCATGGCGGACTGCATCGCTGGAAGAACACATTGTCCAGCACCAGCTCCACCTTTAGCATCGGCCTTATAGTGCTTACATGTGCTACATAATTTTTTATTTGCTGCCTGAGGAGAAACATCTTTGTAGCCAAGTTTTCCGGCCGTTACGAATGTAGCAGCAAAGGCCTCATTAAAAAGACCACTTGCTTTACCAACAACAGTTGAAACAGCAGCAAATAGGATTGTGCTCTTTAAAAAATCTCGTCTTTTCATGTTAAAACCTTTTGTTTAAATGTAATCAATATATAAATAACTATCGTCATTTTAGCATAAAAAAAAGCGAAATTTCATTGTGGAAAGTGATTCATTTCAATGTTTTATAGCTCAAACATTTGCTTGGTAGGTCGAGCAAATGTTGGGTTTTTTTCATAGACACTATGTTGATCAAGAACTTACACTAAATGAATGAACACATCTAAAAAATCTCTCACTTTCATCGATCTCTTTAGCGGTTGTGGAGGTCTTTCTTGTGGACTTGAAATGGCAGGACATGAGTGTTTGCTTGGTGTGGATGCAAACAAAGATGCAATCGCGAGCTTTGCAGCAAACCATAAAAAAGCTGCCACATATCTTGGTGATATTAAAAAACTTAATGAGAGAAAACTTAAGGAGCTTTTGAAAGGGCAAAAAGTTGATATGGTTGTTGGTGGACCTCCTTGCCAGGGATTTTCTACGGTTGGCCGTGGTCAAGTTAATGATGACCGTAATCAGCTTTTCAGAGAGTTCGTGCGTATTGTTCGTGTCACTCAACCGAAAGTTATCCTATTCGAAAACGTCACGGGCCTGGTGGCCAAAAAAAATAATGTTATTTTAAAACAGATATTTCAGTATTTCGAAAAGCTTGGTTACAACATGGATGCCCGTGTTCTTTCCGCTGAAGAGTTTGGGGTACCTGAAAAAAGACGACGTACCATTCTGATGGGTGTTAAAAACGGCGAATGTCTCTTCCCTGAAGTCACTCATGGAGTACGAGCTCAGAAAAAACCTAAAACGGTTGCTGAAGCTTTTAAAAATCTTAAAGCATCTGATGGGAAGATTTATAATCATGACATTAAAATGGCCGAGGTTAAAAAACGTGAAGACGTTGAACGGTTAAAACATATTCCAGAAGGTCGAGGTATTCGTTATCAGGCCGATGAAAAAGAATTTCTCCCTAAAAAACTTTGGTATGGGGTGGACTGGAATAAGCTGCGTGAAAAACGTTTTAGACAGACTCGCCTTCAAAGGCTTCCTTTAAAAGGTCCATCCCCAACGATCCTTACGGCCCGAACAAGCTATTATCATCCTATTGAAAATAGATATCTGACTCCACGTGAAGCGGCCGCTTGTCAAAGTTTTCCTAATGATTTCATTTTTCAAGGTTCACAAACGGCCATTTTTCGCCAGATCGGAAATGCTGTTCCTCCACTTATGGCCTATGCTTTGGGAGAGTCGATTAAAAAAATCGTCTTTAAAAAAGGCGCCTATAAGAAAAAAGAAATTGAAACATCTTTGACTAAAAATGCTTTTCATTACCATGAACCAACCTTTCTCTAGGATATCATGGAGACCCTGAAAAAAGTTTTCAGTTACCGCATGCTCATCATGCTTTTAACCGGCTATTGTGCAGGTTTCCCACTTTTGCTTATTGGGTCCACACTCCAAGCTTGGATGACTGATGAGGGAGTAGATCTTAAGGCCGTAGGACTGGTTTCAATTCTTGGTCTTCCTTATGTTCTCAAATTTTTGTGGGCACCTTTATTGGATCGTTTTAAACTTCCTTTTTTTGGTCGTCGTCGTGGATGGATGATTGTTTTTCAAGTGGCACTTGTTGCTTGTATCTTTGGTATCTCACTTACAAATCCTAAAACTGATCTACTTCTTGTTTCAGTTTGGGCCATGCTTATCGCTTTTTTTGCGGCCTCTCAAGATATTGTTCTTGATGCTTATAGAAGAGAGATTCTACCAGAGGAAGAATTGGGGCTTGGATCAACGTTGTATGTGAACGGTTATCGTTTGGCGATGCTTGTATCTGGTGCATTTGCTCTTCATCTAGCTGATAAAATTTCTTGGAAAGAAGTGTATCAATGGTTGGCCCTTTTAATGGCACCAGCGGTGCTCATTACGTTTATGGCCCCTCAAGAAAACGATCATATATCTGCACCTAAAGATTTAAAAACAGCAGTTATTGGGCCTTTAAAAGATTTTTTCACCCGACGTGGTGCCTGGATCATGTTGTTATTTATCCTGCTTTATAAAGTAGGCGACACCATGGCCTCTAACATGACCACTCCCTTTATTCTTGATTTGGGTTACACCAAAACTGATATCGCGACAGTTGCCAAAACATTTGGTATGGGAGCAACAATTTTAGGTGGACTTTTGGGCGGCACTTTGATGTTGAGGATGAACATGAAGTGGTCACTTGTTTGTTTTGGACTCCTTCAGGCAGTTTCAACTTTAGGCTTTTCACTTTTAGTTTCTCTACCGATGCAATTATCATCTTTAGCAGGAGTCATTGCTTTTGAGAATTTGGCATCAGGAATGGGGACAGCAGCTTATGCGGCCTATATGGCCTCCTTAACCAATAAACAGTTCACGGCCACTCAATATGCTCTTCTCACGGCCCTCATGGGAGTTCCAAGAGTGATTCTTTCGAGTCCCACCGGATGGATGGCCCAAGAGTTAGGGTGGGAGATATTTTTTGTCGTGTGTACTGTGATTGCAGTTCCTGGACTTTTACTTCTTTTCAAAGTCTTTAAGTTAGAACAATCAAAATGATTTACATTTTAAATCTTGTGGCCTTTTCTGAATAAATGGAAAAATAAATATATGTAGTGATGGGCCCTGCGCAGGTCCCATCACTACAAAAAAATTAATAAACTTTGTGAGGATTACGTTTACTCATTTTAATGAGTTTTTTTAACTGAGGGTCTTTAAGTGCATCAAGTCTTAAAAAAACTAGGCCCGCTGCCGGTCGCTGGTCACCATCATCACCAACAAGACTTAACATGCCGATGTTTTTTCCATTGATTACGATGTTGTAGTATCCCGATATGCCATGGGTATCAAAATGGAAAGGTATGTACATACCGAAAAGTTTTTTGTGAAGGTAGAAAGACATATCTAAGTAAGGAGTGTCGATACGAATAGAGTCTGTAAGAGTTCCCCCTGGAATTCCAGGAACTGGTCTTCCATCAGGAAGCGTATTAGGGTCACCTACGCCGATATCAAGAGTGCTCAGGTCATTAACATCAAGATAAAAAACGATCAGGGTTCCACCATCTTCAACGTTAGGAGAAACCTCAGCAAAAGATGCTTTCGTTTTAGGTATTGGAAATTTTAATCCGGCCTGCAGATCAACTTGCAGAAGTTTCATGGTCACCATAACTTTTCCATCTACGATGTTAAAAATGGGTCCTTTGACACCAGGAATTTCTGGCAGTTGTGGAGATTTTCCACATCCTTGGGAGAGCATAACTGCAAAACACAAAATAAGTGCCTTGCAGGATAAAATCCATTTTTGCATACAACCTTCCTTTTTGGTTAGAGGTGAGATTTCTTCTCTCATTGACAGTAGGTGAAGGAAAAACTTTTTGCAATGTCGGAAGATTTTTCTGCGACAGAGTTCAGTATTTGTAAGATAATTTTTGCATGAAAATTGTAGGCGTTTTTAGCAAAATGAAAACTCAACAACATACACCAATTAACTACACTTTGGTGCTTGGCGAGGTGCATTTTGACCTCACATCATTTGTAGGAAAAGACATTCTATTGTCATTCACTGGAAATATTTTTTGTCTTAAATGCGGTAAAAAAACAAAAAAGTCCTATGCCCAGGGATATTGTTATCCGTGCACCATGAAATTAGCTGAGTGTGATCTATGTATCTTACGTCCCGAAACGTGCCATTATGAAAAAGGCACTTGTAGAGAACCGAAGTGGGGCGAAGAGAATTGTCTTAAGCCACATATCATTTATTTGGCCAATTCTTCAGGTCTCAAAGTCGGAATCACTCGAAAGACTCAAGTTCCCACTCGGTGGATTGATCAAGGTGCATCAGAAGCTTTACCCATCATGGAAGTAAAATCCAGATTGGTTTCTGGTCTGGTGGAAATGATATTCAAAAAACATATTTCTGACAAAACTGATTGGAGAAAAATGCTCAAAGGGGAACCTGAGAAAATTGATCTCATTAAAGTCCGAGATGATCTTTTGGTCACTTTGGGTCCGGAACTAGAACCATTTGATGTCACATTTATTAAAGAAGCCGTGCAACGTTTTCAGTATCCTGTATTGACCTATCCTGAGAAAGTGAGTTCACTTAGTTTTGATAAAGTTCCTGAGATAAAAGGGAGACTTCTGGGCATCAAGGGCCAGTATCTGATTTTGGATTCAGGTGTTTTAAATGTGCGTTCCCATTCTGGATATGAAGTTATTATTGAAGGAGCTTAATGCAACCCAAGACCATTTATTTAACTGATTATAAACCTTCTCACTATCTGATCGACACTATTGATCTTACTATTGATATACATCCAGAATTTACCACGGTTTCTTCTAAACTCACCGTTACAAAGAGAAATAGTGATCAACATATTCCACTTGAGTTAAATGGTGAGAATATGACTCTTGTTGAGATTAAACTTGATGGGAAAATTCTTTCGACCGGCCAATATCAAGTCTCATCTGAAAAACTTGTGATTATGAATCCAATTCCTGATCATTTTTTATTAGAAATAAAAAATATAATTGATCCCATTTCAAATAAAAGTGCTGAAGGATTTTATAAATCAGGAGGTCAACTCTGTACGCAGTGTGAGCCTGAAGGATTTAGAAAAATTACGTATTTTATTGATCGCCCTGATGTTATGGCAACGTTTAAAACAAAAATCATAGGTGACAAAAAGCTTTATCCTTTTCTTCTGTCCAATGGAAATAAACTGGCCGAGGGAGAGCTTACTGATGGAAGACATTGGGCCCTTTGGGAAGATCCTTTTAAAAAACCTTGTTATCTTTTTGCAATGGTGGCCGGCGATTTTGATGTGGCCCGAGATGTATTTACTTCCATATCCGGAAAAAAAGTACATTTAGAGGTTTATGTTGATAAAGGAAATCTCAAAAAAACGGGACACGCTTTAGAGTCGTTAAAAACTTCCATGAAGTGGGATGAAGACGTTTTTGGTCTAGAGTATGACCTTGGAGTCTATATGATCGTCGCCGTGGATTCATTTAATATGGGGGCCATGGAAAATAAAGGACTTAATATCTTTAATTCCACTTACACACTGGCCGATGAACATAGTGGAACGGATCATGATTTTCAAAATATTCAAGGTGTCATTGCTCATGAATATTTTCATAATTGGACAGGTAATCGAGTCACTTGCAGAGATTGGTTCCAACTGACACTTAAAGAAGGGCTGACCGTTTTTAGAGACCAGGAGTTTTCATCGGATATGTTGTCTAGGGCCGTAAAAAGACTTGAAGATGTGCGCCTTCTTAAGGATTCGCAGTTTGCTGAGGATGCTGGTCCATTAAGTCATCCTATCCGTCCATCGAGCTATATTGAGATCAATAACTTTTATACACGTACAGTATACGAAAAAGGTTCAGAAGTTATCCGTATGATTCATACCTTGATTGGTGCAAAGAATTTCCGTTTAGGAATGGATAAATATTTTGAGCTCTTTGATGGCCAGGCCGTGACGACGGAAGATTTTATTCATGCTATGGAGCTAGCTTCAGGAACTAATCTCACTCAGTTTAAAAATTGGTACTCCCGTCCAGGAACCCCCACCCTTATTATTCGCACGACTCAAAATAGAGATGAGTTAGTGATGGAAATTGAGCAGAAATATCCTCCTACGACTTTAAAAGTCCCTGAAGGAAATATTCTTCATATGCCTTTTAGAATAAGTCTTTTAGAGCATGATGGGACTCAGGATGAAAAGACTCTAGAGCTAAAAAAGCTTAAAGAAACATTTCATTTTAAGACGAGAGGACTTGTTATACCTTCACTGAATCGAAATTTTTCGGCACCAGTTCATGTGGATTATCCTTACGAATTTAAAGATCTCTTGCATCTTATGAGTTTTGATCAAGATGGCTATTGCCGATATGAGGCCGCACAAAAAGTTTATGATGTGATCTTTAAGACTGAATTTAATCAGTATAAAACAACTGGTGAGTTTTCATCTGAGCTTCGAGTTGAATTTTTAAATGCATTCAGGAAATTATTAGAAGATGAGAGCATTGATTTATCCTTTAAATCTTATCTTATAGAACTACCAACTGAAAGTAGTTTGTCCCAAGAAATTTTTCATCCAGATTTTGATGCTCTACATCTGGTGCATTCACATTTAAGAAAAAAAATTGGTTTTGAATTTCAATCTTGGTTTCTTGAACAACATAAAAAACTTTCGGGTTCAACTCGTTTTGAACTGACTCCTAAAGCATTTGGGGAGCGCGCTCTTAAAAATAAATGTTTAAGTTATCTTGTTGCTTCTGAAACATCTCAAGGCATGGAGACACTTGATCGACATTATTCTTCTGCCACCAATATGACAGAGGAGATTGAAGGACTCATTCATTATATTCAAAGTGGAGTGCCTTTTGACCATAAAACGATCCAGAGCTTTTACCAGAAATGGAAAAAAGATTCTTTAGTCATGCTAAAATGGTTTGGCGCTATTGCTTCTTACAGTTTAAAAAAAGATGTTTTTGAGAGGCTTGAGAGATGTGAAAAAGATCCCCTGTTTAATAAGCAGATTCCAAATCATCTACGTTCACTTTATATTCAATTTTCTAAAGGTAACCTTCATTCGTTTCATACTTTGGGAGGTGAAGGGTATAGATTTACGGCCGAAAGAATTAAGATGATTGATCATTATAATCCACAAGTGGCCTCAAGAGCTGCTTCGGCCTTTTCATTGATCACAAAGTTAGATGAAAAAAGACAGGCGCAAATGCGCATGGCCTTAGAAGGAATTATGCAAGCAAATCCTTCCAGAGATACTTTTGAAGTGGTTTCTAAGTATTTGGCACAGTAGGCTTTTTCGAAGGTTTCACTTTGATTTTAACTGAGCGCTCTTGAAGAGCTCTGGCCTTATAGGCAGCAATGGCCCCAAAAGTGAGGATAAGGACAGAGGTAAGGATAAAGGGATCCATGAATTCTCCTGAGAAGGATGATTATTTCTTATCGTCACTCTGAACTCATAATATTATGGCCTAGCTTATAGACCCTGTGTATTTTTTCACTTCAAATTTGTCCTAATGGTGTTACACTCATGGTGACTCTAACAATTTCAGCTTCTTAAGGACGGATTCCCCTCATGGATCAAACCCTTTCTCTTAGGCAGAAGGCCTTAAAAATTAATCTTTCGAAACGTTTTTATGGCACTTTTGCCGAAATAGGTGCTGGCCAGGAAGTGGCCCGTCACTTTTTTCAGGCCGGGGGGTCAAGTGGTGCGATAGCAAAAACTATTTCTGCTTACGACATGGTTTTTTCTGATTCCATTTACGGGCGTGAAGAGTCTGGACGTTATGTGACTCAAACAAGACTTCTTCGTATGCTTGATAAGGAATTTCAGCTTTTAGAAGAACGTTTAGGAGAAACAAAAGGCAAGGATCATCAATTTTTTGTTTTCTCAAATACCGTTGCTGCGCTTAACTTTAAAAAATCTAATGAGGCCCATGGTTGGATGGGTATGCGTTTTCAAGATAGTCCGCATGGCACGGCCAATGAAGTGGTTATACATGTGAAAATGCTTGATCCACAAAATATTTTACAACAAGATGCTCTCGGTATCATTGGTGTTAATCTTGCTTACGCCTCACTTCTTTTACATAATGATCCCGTTCAATTTGTGCGATCATTATTGGATCATTTAGACACTTCCCGAATTGAAGTGAATTTTATTCGTTTTGGTGGAAAACTTTTTGAAAAAGTTGATAACCGCTTGATGAATCTGCAGTTAGTAAAAGAAGGCATGACTCATGCGATAATGTTTGATGAGAATGGAACGGTTGTTCTTCCATCAGATCATCTTTATAAAAAAGATGTTTTAGTCGTGAGAGGTTCTTATCGTCCACCTACGCTTGTTAGTGTGGACATGATTAAAACCGGACGCCAAGATTTTGCCAAGGCCATTGGTAAAAAAGAGGATGACATCGTTGCGATTTCTGAAATAACCGTGTCTACTTTAAAAGCCGATGATGGCGAAATCACAGATGTGGATTTTTTGGCCCGTGTGGATCTTTTAGGGGTGATGGGACAAAAAGTACTTATTACTAACTATCCTCAGTATTATAGAATCGCTAATTATTTTGCTCGTCTTAATGTTCCTCACTTAGGCCTGGTTCTTGGGATTTATAACTTTCAACAAATTTTTACTGAAGAAGAATACGCTAATGTGGAAGGCGGGATACTTGCTGCTTTGGGGCAACTTTTTAGAGATGAGGTGAAGGTATATATCTACCCATATAAGTCAGAAAATGGGACCCTCGAATCTTTAAGCAACCTTAAAGTTCCTGAGAAATTTGAGCACCTGTATCAGCATTTAAAAAGTGCTAATCAAATTGAAGATGTTCAAAATCCTAAAAAAGATCTTCTTCATATCTATTCATCTAAGGTTTTAGATATGATAGTTAATAATGAGAAAGGTTGGGAAAGCATGGTTCCCGATTCAGTGGCCAAAACGGTGAATGAGAAATGTCTCTTCGGCCATCCGTGTTTTATTGGTAAAAAGAATCCTTAAGGTTATCCTATGAAATATATTTTAGTTATGATTTTAGCAGCATCGATTTTTCATACATATTTTGCAGTCAAAAAACTTATCTCAGGTAAAGGTATGGTTAAAGTTGATAGCTCTGATGATTTGGACAAGATTGCGGCCTTTCAGGCCGATTAATGCGCATGTTTATTTCTCCATTTACAAATCCATTTTTGAATCTTGCTTTGGAAGATTATTTTCTGCGTGGCGGGGCAGATCTTCCTGTCGCTTTTTTTTATGTAAATCGACCGTGTGTGGTCTTGGGACGATTTCAGAATCCGTGGCTTGAATGTCATCTTCCATATCTCGTAGAAAACGATATTTGGCTTGTACGGCGTCAAAGTGGTGGAGGGTGTGTGTTTCATGATGAAGGAAATATCAACTTCAGTTTTATTTACAATGATGCCATGGTGGATAGAAAACGTGGTTCGGGTATTATGCAAAGGGCCTTTCATAAGGTGGGTATTGAGCTTGATATTTCTCCTCGTAATGACTTATGGCTTAATGGAAAAAAAATATCAGGTTCGGCCTTTAAACAAACAAAAGATGGATCATTCCATCACGGTACTTTTCTCGTAAATTCAGATCTTAAACATCTGGAAGAAAGTCTTAAGCATACAGTGGTTCCGAAAACGACAAAGTCCATAGCTTCAGTTCGCTCTCAGGTCACAACTTTGCAGGAATATTATCCAGGAGTGGAAATAACTGATGTTTTGGAGATTGTGGCCCATGAACTCAACACAGTTCCAGCGACAATTGATGGATCTTATTTTTCAAGACCTGAAGTCCAGGAAAGTTTTTATGGGCTCATAGATTGGAAATGGTTATGGGGAGAAACTCCTAGTTTTGAGCTCGAGGGTGGTCTTCAGGTTCATAAAGGTTTAGTGGAGGGTGAGAGATTTTCTCCTCGGCATGTAGGACTTGACCTTAAAACAAGACTTTTTCCTGATTTTAGTGAGCAGAGCAGGTTGAGCAACCAGATTTTGTAGCAGTTTGATCTTCAAAGTCCCAGTCCGCATAATTTTCATTCAAATAGAGACATGCATCACCCAGATAATCGAATTTCTTTTGAAAAACCTCGTTTTCTTCTTTTGCTAAAACAGTGACGTAATATTCAAGTCGGTTATCTTGCGCACTCTCAGGATCGGCCCCAAAGGTGATAAGGGCCATGAAGTCGCCTTTATTGAAACGACAGAAGGTCCAGTTTTGCAGGTTAACGCGTTGCATTTTATTGTCTCCATCTAGTATCATCTTGTCAGCTTCGTGCGTTTAGTCTATAGTACCCAGACTTTTAAGTAAATGAATTACCATTGAGAGAGGATGTTATGGCAAAGGGACCACGAGTTATCGTTACTTTAGAATGTACTGAAGCAAGAAAAGAAGGGGCTTCTCCTTCTCGTTATACAACTACTAAGAACAAGAAAACGACACCAGAGCGTCTTGAACTTAAAAAGTATAACCAAAATCTTCGTCGTCACACTCTACACAAAGAAATCAAGTAATCTGATTCGTCAGGTTTATAAAAAAAGGGACTTTTAGAGTCCCTTTTTTTATTTCAATTCGTTGATTTTGGTTCCAAGAACGTTTAATTGATCTCGATTAATGAGAACAAAAGAATCTCTGTCATCAGATGATAGGGCATATGTGCCTTGAGTGGCCTGATTAAGTCCTGGAATAGATCCTTCAATTTCCCCCACCACATAACTGCGTACACCCTGAGCACTGATGAGTTTAAGGGTATAGACAGGAGATGAGACCGTCTTCTCCATGAATTCTTTTTGGGCCGCTGTTAGTTTATCAATGATTGAAAAACTTTTAATGCTTTCAAGTCGAGAAAAGAACTTACTAACTTTGCTTTCATTAAGGCGAAGTCCATTTTGATCTAACCACTGATCATCTTTTTTAAGAAGTTTAACTTCAAGACCATTTTTTCCATAGATCTCAAGAGAAAGAAGAGATTCAGGATTTAAGGCGAGAACTTTTGATTCCACCAATTGGGCCAGATCATATGATTCAAGGGCCATCTCAAGTGGATCAATTTGATAAATTTGATTTTGAGAAGAGAGACTTATATAGGCGGAATTATCTATTGGATTAATGAGTCCCATTTTGATCTCATAACTTTTACCTTTTTTAGTCGTAAATAAAAGAGAAAGAGTCGGATTATCCAAGGAAAAACTTGAAACGTTAATAGGTTCTAAATGATGAAAGTTTCTAACACGGATCACATTTAAGGCCTCAACGATTTTTGAGACCACGTCATTTTTTGCAACCAGTGACTGAGGTTCAACCATTTGCCACGGGCCCGAGAGGGCACCTGTCATCTCAGTGTTCTCAAAAGAAAAAGTGCCTTGTTTATTAATAATTTTAAAAGTTTTTAGGTGGAGGAGTTCATCGACAGGAATGGGGTTTGCATAAATCTGTGCAATGTCCACTTCGGGGGTCTGAGATTCAAAAACCTCAGCGAAAAGCCCTAAAAAAAGGAGAATGAAAAAAAAGAATAAAACTAAAAATGACGAGAGAGACGGTTTTAGGATGGCCTTCATGTACTTTATTATAGCCCAAGTGAATCGTCTTCCACCACTTTCTTCTTTTTCTTTTCTACGGCCACCGTAGGCTCAATAGATTTTAGGAACTTTCTTAGATTGTCTCTTTCTCCTGAATGAGAAAAGGTAAAGCGGCATTGGACTCGGTAATCAGGTTTAGTCGAACTAATAATTTTACTTCTTAGGGCATAATAGTTGCAATAGGCGATGTCTGCAGACATTTTGAATGCCTGTGGAACTAAAAATTCCACCACAATTGATTGTCCTTGAAGAAATTTATCTTTGGTAAAACCTAAAAGATGTTCCATCGTCATGTCTGCTAAAAATGCAAAGCCATACGAGATTTGATCCAGATCTGGTGCCTGACGAGTGTATGGACGATCAAGAATGGGATTAGGTTGTTTGTTCTCAAGACCTTCTTTAGTTTGTTGAGCTAGTATGGCCTCGGCTTCGTTAAAAGTTTTACTATCAGTGGCCACGACAACACCTTCTGCGACAACAGCTGTGGGATCAGCAAGAGTGTGATCAATCGATGTTTCAGGAGTAGGTGCTAGAGGATCAGCTTCAGAAGGTGCAGCATTGAGAGGATCGGCTTCAGGTGCCAAAGGATCAACTTCAGCAGGTGCCGTTTCATCCGCTAATGGATCAATTTCTTCGGTCGGTACGTCCTCATCTTTTTTTGCATCTTCACCTAAAGATTCCATCAGAGAGGTCACCCCATCTTTTTCAACCGAAGGCATTTGTAAAACATTTGATTGCTCAGTGAGAGGCACACCTAGTTCTAGGTTATAAATTTTTTTAATATCTTCTATATAAAGTGGAACACCTGCTGCTTCACATTCTTTAATTCTTCTTCCTATGGCCGCTTCAATTTCTGCGCGTAAGCTCCAGATGCGTACGGAGATTTTTTTGACTTCAATGGGGTGACCACTTTTATTATAAATCATGCTTTTTCCCTCTTAAGTTTTATTGTCGCTCATTTTCAAATTTTGTGAAAGAGATAGGGCATTTCGTGCCGACTATATGACTCAAGATAGGCCATTCGCGTTAGCCTTTTTTTCCTCTTGGTGCAAAATTTGAGTAACTCCTTATGCTTTAAGTTAGTACAAAATTTTTGTCTAGAGCTAGGAGAGTTCATGAAAAAAAGGTCTTTATTAGGTGCTTTAAGTTTGGCCCTCTTATCAACTGGTTCGTTTGCAAAAGTTGGCCATTCTGTTGATATTCCCCATGTGGCCGGCGAAGTCTTAGTAAAAGTGAATGTTGGAAAAAAAGGTCTTTTTTTGGCAAAAAAATCTATTTTAGGTATCGAGATCAAAAAAGAGCTGAACCTTCTTGCCGGTCAGTATCTTCTTTTAAAATCTGAGGCCAAATCAACATCAACTTTGATTCAAGAACTTTCAGATATGCCGGAAGTGGCCTTTGCTGAACCGAACTTTATTTATAGTGCCATTGCTTCAGAGAATTCGGTTGAAAGCATGCTAACAGGCACGCTTTCTCAAAAAATGACAGATGCTGCTCCTCGTGATCCTCTTTATGGAAAACTTTGGGGATTAAGTAATACTGGAACAAACGAGCCAGATAGAAATGGAAATAGTTCGGGGTCTCAAGGTATGGCCGGGGCCGATGTGGCAGCAGAGGCCGCGTGGGCCATTTCAGAAGGCTCAAAAAATGTGGTGATCGCAGTAATTGATACAGGAATTGATTATAATCATCCAGATCTTAAAAATAATATTTGGACCAATCCTAAAGAAATCCCTGGTAACAATATCGATGACGATAATAACGGATACATTGACGATGTTCATGGATGGAATGCTATCACTCAGACAGGTAATCCGATGGATGGAAATTCTCATGGAACTCATTGTTCTGGAACCATTGGAGCTGAACATAATAATGGTGTGGGTGTTGCCGGTGTAATGAAAAAAGTTTCATTAATGGGTGTAAAATTTTTAACAGATGAAGGTTCAGGATCTTTAGCAGATGCTGTTACGGCCATTGATTATGCTACAAAACTGAATGTGGATATTATGAGTAACTCTTGGGGAGGTGGTGGATTTTCTCAAGCTCTAGAAGATGCGATCAAGACTGCTAAACATAGAGGTATCCTATTCGTTGCAGCTGCAGGTAATGAATCAAATAATAATGATTCTCGTGCTTCTTATCCAGCAACTTACCAAGTTGATAATGTAATCAGCGTTGCTTCGCATACCAATGCTGATGTTCTTTCATCATTTTCTTGTTTTGGAAAACGTACTGTCCATGTGGCAGCACCGGGAAGTAATGTTCTTTCAACGACTCCAGGCAATGAGTATAAAGTTTATTCCGGTACTTCGATGGCAACTCCACATGTGGCAGGAGTTTTGGGTCTTCTTCTTGCCAAAGAAGGTAAACGTTTGCCTTTGCTTGAAGTCCGTAACCGTTTAATGGCCACAAGTGTGCCACAAAATAATTATAGAAAGACAACAGCTGCTGGTGGACGAGTGAGTGCTTATAATCTATTGACTAACACTCGGATTCCACGCCAGGGCCCAGAAGATACGGCCTGGAGAGCAGAAGCTTTATCTCAAGATTTTGAAACAACTCATCCCTACACTGATAATTCAAAATTTTCACGCACATATTCTTTTCCAGGAGCTAAGTACGTTAAGCTTGTGATCGAGAGATATGAAACTGAGGCCAACTATGACTTTATCGTTTTTAAAGATGGTAAAGGTGTTGAGATTGAAAAAGTTTCTGGTTCAGGAACTCATTACGAAACAGATTATGCAGAGACCGATTCAGTGAGCGTGGAATTCACATCAGATTCTTCCCAAACTCGTTGGGGTGCAGTGATTCGCGAAGTGAAGGTTATTTATTAAATTTAGGCAAAAAAAAAGCCCCCATTCGGGGGCTCGCTACTTTTTAAGGTAAAGGTTGTTATTTGTAGTACTTACGAAGAAATTTCGAAAGTCCCATTTTATCAAGAGTCTTAATTGTAGAGGTAGCAAGCTTTAAACGGATTGTTTGACCAGATTCAGGATCAAAAACTTTTTTCGTTTTAAGATTTGGTTGCTTGAACACACGAGATTTGATGTTCGAGTGAGAAACTTTATGGTTAGCTTGACGGCTTTTACCAGTTAAATCGCATTGACGTGCCATAGATATATCCTTGTCCTTAATGTCTTTTTAAAACCCAGAAACCTTATGACTTTTAAAGCACCTTGGCAACACAAAACATAAGAATCTTGTGGACTTAACCTCGGTAGCGTTTCATACTCTTCAAAACTCCTGTTTTTTATCCTCTAAAGGTGGTCGCACATGTCACTTAAACCTTTGAATATTAAATCAAAACTTCTACTGGCCCCACAATCTGCACCCCATTATGCAGTGTCTATTAAAGACGCAAAGCAGAAGGCTGTTAAGTTGGCCAACCCAAAGGCCACTCGCTCTTTGTTGGCCCTGATGGATTTGGCCGCTGTAAATGGTGGGGCCGCTTGTCACTGGGGTGGACCATCCGCGATGACAGAGGCCTGGACTGCGGTTCACGGAATTATGTTTAAGGATAAAAATTGGTTTGATCATTTTAATTTCGTTAATGACATTGGCCACGCTGAAAACGGGATCTACGCCTTACGAGCAGTGCTAGGATATGGTGATCTTACTTTAGAAACACTTAAAGGTTTTCGTTCCATTGAATCCAAACTTACAGGCCATGGGGAATCTCACCTTTATCCTGAGGGTGTGCTTCTTTCAAATGGACCTCTGGGGTCAGCTTTCCCTCAGGCGCAAGGCCTTGCAGTTGCAGATAAAATTTCTGGTTCTAAAAGAGTGACCATTGTTTCTGTTTCTGATGGAGCGGCCATGGAAGGAGAAGCTAAGGAAGCCTTCAGTGCTATTCCAGGCCTTGCTGCCAAAGGAAAACTAAATCCATTCGTTTTAATGGTTTCTGATAACAATACAAAACTTGGTGGACGAATTGATCAAGATGCTTTTTCTATGGGCCCTACAATGGAGTCGTTTGAGTCCCTTGGATGGCATGTGGTTAAAGTGGAAAATGCTCATGATCTGGAAAATGTTTATCATGTAATTGAAGAAGCTATTACCAAAGTTAAAACCGATTCTTCAAAGCCAGTTTGTTTGTGGCTTAAAACCATTAAAGGTTTTGGCATTAAGGCCACCGCCGATAGCAGTTCAGGTGGACACGGTTTTCCTCTTAAAGCTCATGATGAAGGCATTTATGCTTTTCTTAAAGAAATTTGGGGCAAAGAAAAAGTACCTGTGGAATTTGAAACCTGGGCCAGTGAACTCACAGTAAGGCCGGAAAAAAAATCTTCGGGTAGTACACAAAAAGATAAAATGCAAACAGGGGTGGTGAAGGCCCTGTCTCGAGCTGCTAAAGAAGGATTCCCTGTTTTTTCTATTTCCAGCGATCTTCAAAGTTCTACAGGCCTTAAAGCTTTTCACACGCAATTTCCTGACAGGTATTTAGATGTGGGTGTGGCCGAATCAAATATGATCTCTACGGCCATTGGAATGAGCAAACTTGGATTCATTCCTGTTGTAGATACATTTGCGGCTTTTGGTGTGACTAAAGGTAATCTGCCCCTTATCATGGCATCTTTATCTCAGGCCCCAGTCATTGCAGTATTTTCTCACACTGGTTTTCAAGATGCGGCCGATGGAGCAAGTCATCAGTCGTTAACTTATTTAAGTGCTCTTTCTAGTATTCCTCATCTTAATACCGTCAATGTGGCCAGTGCACGTGAGGCCGAAGAATATATTTATCAAGCAGTAAAAAGAATTGCCATCGATCGTGAGGCCGGCAGAGATGGAGAGTCTTATGTCTTTTTTATTGGCAGAGAAAACTTTTTTTTGGAAGTTCAAGAGAATCTTAAATATGAGCTTCATCGTCCGCAACGTTTAACTGAAGGTCATCACGTTGCCATTGTGGCCACTGGTTCATTAGTTGGAAAGGCCCTTGAGGCCCAGAAAATTCTTAAAGCTTCTGGAATTGAAGCTACTGTTATTAATCACAGTTTTGTAAATTACTCAGATTTTGCTCAGATCGCTAGTTGGATTAAAGATGCGGGATCAAGACTGATCACCATTGAGGACCACCAGTTAGTTGGTGGTATGGGGTCCCAGCTTGTTCATCAGCTCAAGCTTTTAGGTGTGGAATTCAGGGTTGTTTCTCTCGCCGTTGAAGGAGAGTTTGGTCAAAGTGCTTATTCTGCAGATGAATTGTATGCTAAGCACCATGTGAATACTGATGCTATACTATGGGCGGCCAGAAAAATCTTAGAGACCAAAGGAGGTTCTATGAGTCTTGATCCTGAACTATTGAAATCAAAATGGAAGGACATTTCAAATCTTGCTCTTCAAAAGTTTAGCAGTGCCATTTCAGAGAAAGATCTAGAGAAAGTTAAAGGCAATGCTATGGCGATGATCGCTTTATTCCAAGAAAAAATGGGAGTTTCTAAAGAAGAGGCCACTCAGAAAGTAGAAGAGCTTTTTGTAAAATATGATAAAGATGAATTAAAGGCAAAGGTTGAGAAGACCGCGGGCCTTATGTTGAATACGGCCTCTACGGTTTTTGGAATGGTGAAAGAGAAAATAAAAAAATAATTCGATCTCGAGAAGAAGGAGTGGTTTCCTTCTTCTCAAACGTAAATATCATATCTATGAGCACCATCCAGCGATGATGACTCGTTTGCCTGAAGTGACCTGATGAATTTTATGTTCAAATCCATAAATTCCAGTGAGGAATATGATGATTCCGCCAAACCTTGGTGTGGAAATTTCCAAAAAGTTTTTTTCTCCCTTATGTCTAATCCCAAGTCGTCCACCTATAAGTAAATCAGGTTCAAGTGTTAAAGAAAGGGAAAATGCACAAGAACGTGAGCCATCATCATGCCAGATTCCATCCTCCTCCCATTCGTTTTTTGAATCTCGTATACTGATGATAAATTCAATAACTTCAAATTCGTGATATTTTTTTAAGAATAGATAAAGAGAACCATCTTGTTGAGTAAGTTTTTTAAATTCCCCATCAAGATCATCCCAGTTTTCTGCTCGTACCAAAGTTTCAATCATTTTGGGTAATGGATAATGGGAGAGATGGAAACCGTTTTGAAAAAGGTCAGGATTTTTGAGCACAGATTTAGTCTTTTAAAAAGATATCGGTATGAGGTTTCAATTCATCAAAGTATTCAAGTATTTTATCTCGACGGCCAAGGATCGCCAAGACCTCTTCATTTGTGATAAATTTTGCTTCAACCATACTTAAAAAATCGGAAGGCCCAAGTTTTTGTAAGGACTCATAAGTCGAGGGCCGAATTTTATTCACAATGTCGGAATTACCAAAAGCTTCATATTGATCCATAAAAACATTGGCTTCTTTACGCAAACTGGCCGACCAGTCAATAAATACTGGTCTCATTTTTCCATCTACCCAGTGTCGTCCCATACCCAGGTTGTTGGCATGAGCATCTACGTTTTGCATAAGCACACTTAATACGCGGTTATCAGAAATGATTGCGGCCTCAGAAAGACCATAACTAAAGGTACTAAATTTAGACATAGGCGTAAATTCCGGCACTTTATATAAGAAGGCACCTTCGGTGATCTGAATGCCATTCATATTAAAGTTGAGCCCTTTTCTATAGGCAGTTGGAGGAACTATATCCATGCCGAGTTTAAGATTTAATTCATAGGCCACATACTCCATAGGTGTACGGGCCCAACCATCGGCGTCTCCCCAGAATCTTGGTTTGAAAATGGCCTCACGAACACGGATTTCTCCGGTAAAAGGATCTCTGCCTTTGATCTCGACTTTAAAAATAGAGTTTCTGTTGTCATTTTCACTAAATCTTTTAATGGAAACAATTTTTCCATTAAACAGATCTGAAGTAATGGCCCCATGGGCATCCACATGATTTAAGGCCTCACCTCTTCGTAGGATAATTCTTTCAGATTCATCCGTAACGCGTATGAAATCATCCGTGAGGTCCACAAGTCTAAGCGAATCACCTGCAACGGCCCCTCGGATAATGGCCTCACGTTGAAGTTTAGTGAAACCACCTTCTTTTAAAATTCTTATTTTTAACAAAATCTCATCTCTGGTATAGGCACCACTTTTACCCATTCCAACAAGATGGGCCTTATGAATGTTTTTAATCTGAGAGGTTGTGAGATTAGAGTTGAGCCTATTTAGTTCTGAAACGAGTTCTGGAAAACCTTTTTTAAGAAGATTTTTTTCGGCCTGAGAAAAACGTTCTTTCAAAAGGGATGTTTCAATTCTTGAAAGGCCCCTCTCAGCTCTCGCAGAAATAATGCTATGGCCGGTAAAGAGTCCAGAAGTTGTTATGGACAAGGCCGCCATGATAAACTGATCACTGGCCGTTTTTCTACAGTCTTGATGGGCCTCGGCTTTTCCTGTGGCAGCAAGAACTGAACAATGTTCGTTTGTCTCTTGAATGGTTTTTATATTATAACCTAAATTAAGACCTTCGATGGCAAAAAGGGGTGCGCTCTTAGCAGCGAGAGTTAAAGCGGTTGTGTTTTTTGCCAATGAAAAATAAGAACCTGCACCAAAACTCGCGATGGTCACAGCTGTGTCAAAAAAAAGTCCTCGCAACTCACTCATGGCCTTATCTTTTAAAATTCTATTCTCTATTCGGCATGCAGAATTGAAAAGTTTTTTTAGTTCAGATGTTTCTTTTCCATCGGTTGCAATTAATAACTCTTCTAAATATTTTGTTTCTTGTAAAACTTCTTTTTTTGGCATTTGTGAGGAATTGAGAATCTTTCTTGTAAACTCATATCTCTCGGAAACGATGTCATGAGTCTGAGTGATGGCCTTATGTAAACTTTCAAAAAATCTCTTTTCCCCGCGAGAATAAGGATATTGGCCCTTGATGACAAAGTTGATTAGATGATCAAACTGGACATGTGCAAGAAGTGGGGACTGATGAAGAAGTTCTGACTTTATACTGAGAAGCATCTTTTTATTATGGTTGATGCTTTTAATATGATCGCTGATTTTATCACGACACGCTTTGGAAAAGATAGGGCAGTTAGGAGTAAACTGTAGGCGTTTATTATTATCATGCAATTCTTTTTCAAGTTCACCCAAAAGAATCATGTTCTCTTCGATACGAATGATTTCTTCCGACGATGTGTTACTGGTTATCATCTTTTTTATTCGAAAAAGATCAGCATCATTTGAGATAAGACTTTTTTGATAGATCAGAGAAGACTCTAAAACCCATTTCCATTCTTCTAATTGATTATGTCCAGGAGTTTTGGGACAGTTCGATTCAAATCCCCAGATATCTTCACCTAATTGATTGGTCCAACGTTTAAAAAAAGTGGAGGCCCATGCTGATTGCACCGTCATAAAGATAAAAAGAAATAACATCGAAAATTTTATTTTCATTCGAGATGGAATGTAGTGATGGGAATACGTGGAGTCAACGATCTGGGGCCATAAGTATAAAAGCTACAGGACTGAATTTTCTTCCATACATAGATAGATACAAGACTGACTGACGGACTTTTGAATCGCTATTTCTTTGACTGACTGCATTATCCAGGTTCTCATAGGACGATGGTAACGAACTTTACCGTCAAAGCTTTTAATAAGAGGATTTGTATGGATTAGAGAGTTGGGATAATTCTTCTCAACTTCTCGATAAACATCTTTTGTAAATCGAACTACACCTAAAGAAAGATAACGAAGATGGGGATTAAGATCTGTCATCGATTCCAAGAGTGCTTCATATTCGGTCTTAAAATGATCCTCAAAGATAATAGGATCAAAGTGAGCTGCAATGGAGTGTCCTAATCTTCTGAGTCCTCTCATGGCCTCTAAACGACTTGCAGTTGAGGGGGTTTTAAGATCCACTCGTTTGGCCATTTTTTGAGGAGAAAGAGAAAAACTAACAATTAGGTTTTGAAGTGGTTGAAGATTCTTGAGGGCCTTGATGTTCACAGATTTAGTACGAAGCTCAATGATCGCCCGGGGATTTTTTGCACAGAAATCGTGATACAGCTCAAGCTCACCAGTTAAGTGGGTGAGTGCTAGGGAGTCTGAAAATTCACCAGCATGAAACCATACATTTTCTTCGGGATGAATCTCCAGGATATTTTGCATTTCTTTAATGATTTCTTCATGGTTTACAAACAAAACGATGTCGGGAGTATTAAAATATCCTTGCAAATAACAATACTGACATTCATAGATGCAGTTGTAAGCATGAATAAAATAATAGTGTGGCCCACCCAGTTGCCCATAGGCATCGGGAGCAAGTTTCAGGAGCTGCCCTTTTTTTTCAGCTAAAAAAAGATTTAGTGAGTCACGTTTTTGAAGGTAAGGTTTTTTACTTTTTCCCCATAGGTCATCATAACGAGAAATGATTAAAGGGGTTTTATTTATTTTGGAGAGGATAGAGAGAACGCGAGGATGCTCTTTTATGGCCTCTTCCACATAGACTTCATTCCACATCGATCTGGCCCTCGAGGATATCGTGGTAGGGTTTTAAACTTAAACTTTTTAAGATTTCTATTTTAGCGAGTAGATCTTGATCGTTTTTAACATCAAAAACGACTTTCACATCTCTATTCTCCCATTGAGGATCAAGCTGAAGATCAATCCCATGGCCTTTAAAAGGATGTTGCCAGTGATCAAGACTGTTTTGCACAATATCTTTTATGGGATCCAAAGTTCTTTCCATGTATTGTAGAAGTTTTTTAGTTCGCTCTTTAGGTAAAGAGACTTCTTTTTTAATTTTATCCAGTGGAAGAGTCTCTAGGACTTCTTGTAAAGTGGCCTCTGTCTTAATGGACATTTTATTTAATAGATTTTGAAATTGATGATGGGTTGTGAAAGTGAAATAAAGGCCAGGAAGAAAAAGTTTACCTTCTTGGTGAGCATTCTTTTGAACGATGCTCTGAAGGTATTTCGCAAGTTTTAGTGACCATTCAAAGGCCTCATCACGAGCGATTTCACAGGCCCCAAGAGTCCCTGCAAAATCTGAAACAATTTTAAAACTTAAAAATGGAGTACCACAGCTTTTTGCCGCTTGGGCCACGCCCCAAGCTTCACGATCGACTAAAGTTCCTAAACCTCGAAGAGGTAGGGACTTTTCATGGGAAAGAATTCTTTCAAAAGAAGTGAGACAATCAAGACCTTCAGGTGCACTTTGAAAAGTTTTGAACTGAGGTTTGCCTTCAATCACTAGATAAAGGGAGCGAACGGGATAAACTTCACCTAACTTGATATTATCTTTAAGAGACCCAGCGATACCTAGATTAATAACTTGTGCAAATTTTTTCTGACCTAAATGAAAAGCTGTTTTTGTACTGGCCTCAAAGGGACCTTCTCCAGTGAGAAGAAGAGTCATAGAATCGCTCTCAAAAAGATCTTGAGATTTTCGTTTAAGGTCAAAAAGTTGGATGACGCCTTGGGCTTCACCAAGATGCGCCATTGTGATAAGGTGCATAACCGCACTTTGCGCTTAGGAGTCGTTTTTGTCAACGAATGAGATGCTTTTTAGAGAAAACAAGGTTCTTGGAACACCCCTGTCTGCCATTAGTTTTGGTGGAGCTTCTTTAAGTGGAGAGGGTGGGGGTTATGGTTTCGGGGCCATAAGTGAATCTGAAGCTGAAAAGCTTATTTTGAGTGCTTGGGATCATGGGATTAATCTTTTTGATACTGCACCTATTTATGGTTTTGGTTTATCAGAAGAAAGAATGGGGCGCTACCTTCCTAAGGAGGCAATTGTTGTCAATAAAGGGGGAGTGGATTGGCATCCCAATAAACGTGTAAACATGAGTAATGATCCTAAAATCATTGAAAAAATGTTTTATGAAAGTTTAAGAAGATTAAATAGAGATTACATAGATATCTATATGATCCATTGGCCTGATTTTAAAATAGATATTAGATTGCCACTAGAGGTGTTGATCAAAGCAAAAGAGAAAGGTCATATTAAATCGATTGGATTATGTAATACAAATTTAAATGATCTCGCAATTGCTCAGGAGATGATCTCGGTTGATTTTTTACAAAGTGAATTGAATGTTTTTAACACTCAATCTTTTGAGAGTCTTGAGCTTGAGTGGAAAAAAAAATTTTCAATGAGTTGGGGCACTTTTGATAAAGGCATTCTTACAGGACGAGTGACAGAAGAGAGAAAGTTTCCTTCTGAGGATTGCAGATCATGGGCCCCGTGGTGGAATAAAAAAACGATACTTCTTAAAATTTTAAAAACTAAAAAATTAAAAATGATCTTAGATGAAGAAAATATTTCACTTGTGTCGTTTTGTTTAAGTTTTAATCTTCACTATATAGGCGTATCAACTTGTTTAGTAGGATTTAAAAATCAATTTGATCTTGGGGAAATAACATTAGCTTTACAGTCACTACCTTCAAAAACGAAGATAGAAGAGGTTCTGAAGCGTTGGGAATAGCGTATAGTCTTAAAGTTATTTAGTTTTCATGAGCAAGAGTTTTTTTCTTTGGCCTAAAATAAGTACGTGGTGAATAGTCCGCAAAATCAGATATTTTGGGCATATAAATACATGCATACTTTTCAATTTGACCTGCCAAACGACTTGGTTCTACCCCCGCACGCATGGTTTCTCCCCAGTAGGGATTAAAAAACTTTGTATGACTGCGAATGAGTTTTCCAATCTTTTTGTCTACTTTTTCTACCTGTTGAAATGAAGACTGAACCTTTTCTTTGTCAGGCCTTTTTCCACGTTCAAACTCTTTATCAAATAGGTCGTCTATTTTTTGCTCTAAGGCCACTTTTTCTGCCATAAGGTCATTAATCTGTGCCGAGATGTGTTCGGTTTGATTTAAAGCATCACACTCATTGATAAGTTCTTCGATCACCAGGGCCGTTCGCCAGTTACATGTTTTTTTTATGGAAAGAACATCACCATAGATATGATCACCTAAATAAAGAATCTGTTCCCCGGAGAGACCAGCATTTTTTTGAATGATCTGAGCACTTCCACCTTGATAGACTCCATCCTCAATCACACCATGATGATTTTTCATAAGGCCTGTTTTGGCATCAACCTGGAGTAAAGGCATTTTGTCAGTGAAAAACTTTGGTTTATTAGCAAGAGTCACAACGAGATTAAAAAGTTCACCCCAATTCTTATGGTCTTTTAAAAATGGATTGATGGCATAATCTAAAAGAAGTTTTGAGTATTCGTAATCAGAGTTTGTGATAACCCATAGTTTTTTACCGTGTTTTTTAAAACGTTCGAGCGCACGCACACATTGGGTATCTTGGACGATGTACTTTTTGACATTTTTTTTAACTTGGTTTTTAAGAGAGCCATCACGGTGAGAGACATCTAGGGCCTCAAGTACGTGCTGCTCAATGGTTTTAAAATCCGGAAGATTAAGTTCAGGGTTTAAGTTTTTTAATTCCACAATTTGCATGTAAAGCACACAGTAAGAAATTGAAAAAGTTGTATCCACAATGGCAAACCGATCAGAGTCGTTAAGATCAATGGTCAGACCTTGGTAAATTTTCTGCTGACTTTTAAAATCCATCTCTTTAAGTCCATGATAGGCCTGCTTAACCTTACTGTAGGTACTGAGTTTTAAAATATTGCCGAGTGGCTTATCAATCACAAGGCCTCGGATGGCGAGATTAAACTTGTAAGGCAGTTCATTGATAATCGTAGGATAGTTTTTTATTTCAATGAGCTTTTTTTTCATCTCTCTATAGGTCATTTCTTCAAATGCTTCCGAATCATATCTAACAAGGGTGTAATCCATATCAAAGCCAATGGCCGCGATCTGTTTCATATTAAGAGTTCTATTGATGTAAATTCCCATACTTAATCCTTTAAAAGTCAGAATTGATCTTCTCTTGTAATGTGCTTTCAGTCAAATAGAGAGAATTTACAGGGAGATAGTGTTTTTATTTCAGAACATGAAACTTAGGCTATAAAACCGCCAAGCAGGAGAAGTTGATGAAAAAAATCGTTAGTTTTGCAGTTATGACTTGTTCATTCTTAAGTTTTTCACTTTATGCCGCTGAACCCGTTATTTATGGGAAAGATGGAAGGATAGAAGTTTACGAAGCAAGTCCGATGATTCAAAAACTTGCCAGATCGACGGCCCTACAGATTCCACACTCATCAATTATCCCGTTACCCAATGGCAAATTTGATTTGTCTCAAAATAGCCTAAAGATGAATCTTGAGAAAAATGTTAAATCGAAGGCCGACGCCATTGCAACAACAGAGGCCCAGGGCGCTCCTGAAGAATCAAAATCTAGAAAAATTTTACCCATTGAAACCTACTTAATTAATAATAAGGCCGTAAAAAAAGAAATCTTAGTTTGCGAAGAGGAAAAATTTCAAGAGCAGCCGACTCCTGGTAACTGTAGTGGTTTTTTAGTGGCACCAGATCTGTTAATGACAGCTGGACATTGTATGAATGATGTAAGCGATTGTACCAATTTTGCTTGGGTTTTTGATTTTAAAATAGATAAGGTCACTCAAACTGCCGGCCAAGATTTTGACATCAATAATATCTATTCCTGTAAAAGTATCCGTGCGAGTGCTCTGATTAGGATTTTAAATCTTGACTATGCTCTCGTGCAACTTGATCGCCCAGTTATTGGTCGAGAGCCTCTTGAATTTAGAAAAGAGGGGAAAATAAAAACCGGTACAGAGATTTTTGTTATAGGTGGGCCATCTGGACTTCCGACTAAAGTTGCTGGTGGTGCTAACGTTCGTGGAAATGATCTCCTTAACCGTTTTAGTGCTAACCTCGATACTTACGGTGGTAACTCTGGCTCAGCTGTTTTTGATGCTAAAACTGGTCTCGTAGAAGGTATTCTAGTTGAAGGTGAGGACGATTATTTAATCGACGAAACTCGTGGATGTATTCAGAGTAACCAGTGTGCTGATGGCGGGTGTATGGGTGAAAATATCACTCGCATCATGGCCGTGCCCGAAATAGCTCTTCAGAAAGTATTTAATGAAGCCGCGATGAGTGGTGACCTTGAAACCATTAACGACGTTTTGAAATTTAAACTTTGGATCGATTATTATGGAAAAGATGGGCAGAGTGCATTGATTAAGGCAGCAACGTATCATCAAGATGAAGTGCTAAACCTTTTGATTCAAAATAAGGCAAACGTAAATTTAAAAGACGTTAATGGTGATACGGCCTTGCACTTTTTGGCCAGAGATCTGAATGTCAGTTCAATAAACAGTTTAGTTGCGCTAATTGTAGGAAATGCCAATCTTGAGGCCCAAAACAAATATAAAGACACTCCACTCCACGTAACGGCCGAGAAGCTTAACCTTATCGGCGTAGAACTTTTGATCGCCGGTGGTGCGAATATCAATGCCTTAGACATAAATGGCGAAACCATTCTGTTTCAATTTGCTAAAGCAGGAAATCAGAAGGCCTATATAAAACTTCTTAAACTCGGTGTAGATGCCACAATTATGAACAAAGACGGATATACAGCTCGTTTTTTCCTCGATAACTAAAAAATCTTATAAGGAATGGACCTTGCGGGGTCCATTTTGCTTTGTGTTGCAAAAAAAAAGATATCTTCTACTTGTCCAAGCTTATCGTTTTTATTAAATTCATATGACTTCAGCAATGATCAGTTTTGGGGGTATAGCTCAGCTGGGAGAGCGCTTGCATGGCATGCAAGAGGTCAGCAGTTCGATCCTGCTTATCTCCACCAAATTACCAAAGGCCAATTTTAACCAATTGGCCTTTTTTTATTCCAAAATTCAAAAAAAATTCTAAGTACCAATAACCACAGACAAAAGATTCCAAGAGTTTATCGAACTCATCAATTGTCGCTTCTTCATCAAAACTAATCAACATGTCCCGAAATGACTGGGCTTGGCTTTTTTTGTCTTTCAACTTGGCTTGAAGGATTAGCCACCTTAATCACGAAGTACACTGGATTAGCTTTCCAGGGTCAACCGTATGTTTTCGTTCATGAGCGAGCACTGGCTTCTCATGGCTAACCCAAAACTATGGAGACTGACATGACAACAAAAAAGAAAAGACGTTCTTACTACAAAATTATCCGAAATCCGTCCGTAACATCCTCCAACCAATCTTCATGACCTTTCCGTCATAAAAATCCCTGACCCATTTCCACTCACAGGCCAGTTATGGTCAAAATCATGTCCA
>Ga0247843_1001748_pt1 | contig 42383 bp, 29 predicted proteins | sample LaCruzMarch2017__FD_192420 | JGI IMG/M metagenome (GOLD analysis project Ga0247843, IMG submission 192420) | Freshwater microbial communities from meromictic Lake La Cruz, Castile-La Mancha, Spain - LaCruzMarch2017_8m | ecosystem: Environmental > Aquatic > Freshwater > Lake | place: Spain...
CTCCCCAGGTTTCTCGACCATCTCGGCCGATCCAATGAGCACTGCCGAAGACGAAGAATCGACACGTTCCGGGAAACGATCGACACCTATGCGGAATATGCGAGGAGTTAGCCGCTTAACGCCTATGGGGGCAAGCCCCGCCCCTACGGGGAAGAGTTCTCGCTGCGTAGGGGCGGGGCTTGCCCCGCCCGCAGCGGCAGCAATCGGGCAGCGCCGATGGGGGCGGGGATCGGGTCAGTGCCCGGGCGGGGGCGTCGGCGCGGCGGTCGGCGCGGCGGCGGTCGGAGCCACGGCGGCGTCGCCCGCGCCCTCGTTGGCCGGCGTCACGATGCTGATCAGCTCGACCTCGAAGTTGAGCGTCGCGCCCGGGGGAATGCCCCGCTGGCCGCGGTCGCCGTAGGCGATGTCCGACGGGCACACGAGGCGCGCCTTGCCGCCCACGCGGATGCGCTGCACGCCCTCCGTCCAGCACGGCACCACGTTGCCCAGCGGAAACTCCACCGGCTCGCCGCGGGTGTACGAGCTGTCGAACTCCGTGCCATCGATGAGCGTGCCGCGGTAGTGCACCCGCACCGTGCTGGCCGCCGTCGGCATCGCCCCGTTGCCCTCGCGCAGCGTGCGGATCACCAGACCCGACGGCAGCCGCTGGGCGCCCGTCTCATGCGCCGCGATGTCGGCGAAGGCCCGCCCGCGGACCTTCTCCTGCTCCGAGCGCCGCCCCTGCCGCGCCTGCGCCATCGTGTTGATGCGCGGGCCCCACTGGTTGAGCTCCACCTGCGGGCGAGCGCCGGTCACCTTGTCGGCGATGCCGCGCTGCACCACCGCCAGCTCGGCGGGGGACAGGCTGAAGTCGTCCATGCGCTGACCCATCACCAGGCCGAGCGCGTAGAGGGTGCGCTCGTCATCGGTCGCGAGCGCGGTCGGCGCCTTGGGCTTGCAGGCGCCGAGCGCCAGCATCGAGCAGAGGATCCATCGTCGCATCGTTTTACACCTTCCTGTAAGCACCCGAGCGGCCTCGCCGGCCGGTTGGTGGGGTGCGGGCGCCGCGGAGTACCACAACCCCCGGCGATCAGCCCACCCCCGGGGCGATGTGCCCCGACTCGGCGACGTACTCCGTGTAGCCGCCGCCATAGAGGCGCACGCCCTCGGCGGTCACCTCCAGCACCCGGTTGGAGATCGCCCCGAGGAAGTGCCGGTCGTGCGAGACGAAGAGCATCGTGCCCTCGAACTCCGTCAGCACCCGGGTGAGCATCGCCTTGGTGTCGAGGTCGAGGTGGTTGGTCGGCTCGTCGAGCACCAGGAAGTTGGGCGGGTCGAACATCATCCGCGCGAGCACCAGCCGCGCCTGCTCGCCGCCGGAGAGCACCTTGCAGCGCTTCTCCACGTCGTCGCCCGAGAAGCCGAAGCACCCGAGGAGGGTGCGCAGCGAGGCGATGGAGGCCTTCGGGTACGCCGCCTCCAGGGCCTCCTGCACGGTGCGCCCGGGGTCGAGGATGTCCATCGCGTGCTGCGAGAAGTACCCGAGCTTCACGCTGGCCCCGATGGTGACCGAGCCCGCGTCGGGCTGCGACTCGCGCGCCACCAGCTTCAGCAGCGTGCTCTTGCCGGCGCCGTTGACGCCCATCACGCACCAGCGCTCCTTGCGGCGGATGAGCAGGTCGAGGCCGTCGTAGATCTTGCGCCTGCCCCAGCCCTTGGCGACCCCGGTGAGCTTCGCCACGTCGTCGCCCGAGCGCGGCGGCTTCGGGAACTCGAACTCCACCACCCGCCGGCGCCGCGGGGCCTCGACCTTGTCGATCTTCTCCAGCTTCTTCACCCGGGACTGCACCTGCGCGGCGTGGCTCGCGCGGGCCTTGAAGCGGTCGATGAAGGCCTGCTCCTTGGCCAGCATCGCCTGCTGCCGGGCGTAGTGGGCCTCGTGGTGCGCCTCGGCGAGGGCCCGCTGCTGCATGTAGAAGGTGTAGTCGCCCGTGTAGCTGGTGATCTCGCCGCCGTCGATGTCGACGATCTTGTTGACCAGGCGGTTCATGAACTCGCGGTCGTGCGAGGTCATGATGAGGCCGCCCTCGAAGTTGCGGAGGAAGCCCTCCAGCCAGACGATGGACTCGATGTCCAGGTGGTTGGTGGGCTCGTCGAGCAGCAGCGCGTCGGGGCGCATCAGCAGGATGCGGGCGAGCGCCACGCGCATCTTCCAGCCGCCCGAGAGCTTGCCCACGTCGTCGTCGAGGGTCTCCGGCGCGAAGCTCAAGCCCGCGAGGATCTCCCGCGCCCGGGCCTCGAGCGCGTAGCCGTCGAGCTCGTCGAAGCGCGACTGCACCTCGCCGAAGCGCTCGATGAGGGCGTCCATCTCGTCGGCCCGGTCGGGGTCGCCGAGGGCCGTCTCCAGGAGGTGCAGCTCGTGGGCGATGTCGGCCACCTCCCCGGCGCCCGCCATGGTCTCCTCGACCACCGTGCGGCCGCTCATCTCCCCGACGGTCTGGCTGAAGTACCCGATGGTCACGCCCTTGTCGACGACCACGTTGCCCGCGTCGGGCTGGTCTTCCCCGACGATGAGCCGGAAGATCGAGCTCTTGCCCGACCCGTTGGGCCCCACCAGGCCCACCCGCTCGCCGCGGAAGACGCTCATCGAGGCGTCGATGAAGAGGATCTGGCGGCCGTGCTGACGGGTCACTGAATCAAGTCGGATCATGGCTTTGGGGCGCGCACATAGCGTCCCGGTCGCCCTCGACGCAAGCGCCGCCCAGACGCGCGCTCACGTCCATCGGCACCCCGCGTACCTGTCCGCGCGCAGGGAGCCCCTCGTCAGAACCGTTGTCCGGGGACGGGCGCCCATGTAGCGTCGCGGAGTCAATGCCTCAGGGGCAGCGCCGGGTGGTGGCGGTCGTAGGGGCCGCCGCGTCCCGGTCGGTCGGTCGGTCGGTCGGTCGATGCGCCCCGCGAGGAGTCACGTGGAGGATCTCAGATGGCGAAACAAACATGGCTTGGCGGACTCGTGGTCGGTGTGTCGCTCGGGGTGCTGGGCTGCGGCGATGACCCTGTGCCCCCGGTGGACAGCGGCGGCGTGGACAGCGGCACCGACACGGGCGCCGGCGACACGGGACGCGTCGACACCGGGCCGACCGACACCGGGCCGACCGACACCGGGCCGACCGACACCGGGCCGATCGACAGCGGGATGATGGACACCGGTCCTGCGGACACCGGCCCCGCGGACACCGGCCCCGCGGACACCGGCCCCGCGGACACCGGCCCCGTCGACAGCGGCGTGCCCGCCACGGCGCGCACCACGGCGACCAACGGCTCGGCGGTGGTGCTCACCCGCGACGACGCGATCACCGTCGCGACCAACCGCACGGCCAACACCATCTCGATCTTCTCCAACACCCTCGGCGGCGCGACGCCCGCCGCGACCCGCACCGCGGTGATCCCCGCCGCCGCCACCGAGGCCGAGCCCTGGGCCGCGGTCATCGGCAACGACGACAACACGGCGTACGTGATCCTCCGCCGCACGCAGGAGCTCGTCCGGGTGAGCAGCCTGCGCTCGGTGCCCACCATCACCGCCCGCATCAATGTGGGCTCCGAGCCCACCGGCCTCGCGATCTCGCCGATGGGCGGCCACGTCTACGTCGCCAACTGGGCCGACGGCACCGTCTCCGACGTCAACGTCACCGGCGCCACGATGACCGTCGCGCGCACCATCAACCTCAACCCCGCCCTCGGCGGCGCCGGCTCGCTGGGCCCGACGGTCACCGGCACCACCACCCGGCCGGGCCTCGCGCACCCGCGCGCCATCGTCATCACCAACGACAACGACACCGACGAGAGCGACGAGACCGTGTACGTCACGGAGTTCTTCGCGCAGCGCGTGCAGGCGGGGGTCACCGTCCCGTCGGACATCAGCCGCACGGACATCGACCACCGCGGCCTCGTCTACCACTTCAGCGTCGGCACCCCGACGGTGAACACCATCACCCTCCCGCGCTTCACCGCGACGGGCTTCGGCGCCTCGGGCTGCTTCCCCACGCAGCTCTACGCCGCCGCCCTCAAGGGCCCGCGGCTCTTCGTGACCTCGGTGTGCGAGTCGCCCCGCGGACCGGTCAACGCGCAAGAGAACCTCTTCGCCGCCATCATGGTGGTCAACACCACCACGCAGCTGCCCGAGGCGGCCAACCACGTGCTGCTCACCCGGCAGTTCCAGGACCGCTACGAGGCGACCGCCACGGCGGTGCCCGACACCGCGGCGCGGCGCTTCCCGCTCATCCCCAACGACATCGCGTTCCTGCCGACGAGCAGCGTGGCGTACGTGTCGTCGTACGGCTCCGACGCCATCTTCCGCGTGCAGTTCGCCGCCGACGGCTCCCTCGCCGGCGTCGGCAACAGCCCCTCGCAGCACTTCATCGACCTCGGCGGCGCCGCCGCCCCGGCGGGCCCCGGCCGCCTGCCCATCGGCATCGCCGTGGCCAACACCACCGCGGGCCGCGCCGTGGCCCTCAACGAGAACACCCGCAACCTCTCCCTCATCGACCTCGGGACGCAGGTCTCCGCGGCCGTCGTCGCGTCGGCCGACCCCCCCGCGGCCGGGCGCGCCACCAACGACAACGTCGGCCGTCGCTTCTTCGTGACGGGCCTCGGGCGCTGGTCGCGCAACGGCCAGGGCTGGGGCTCCTGCGAGGGCTGCCACCCCGACGGGCTCACGGACAACGTGACCTGGAGCTTCGCCGCCGGGCCGCGCCAGACCACCTCGCTCGACGGCACCTTCGACCGCAGCGGCGACCACCAGCGCATCCTCAACTGGACGGGCATCTTCGACGAGGTGCACGACTTCGAGGGCAACACCCGCGGCGCCTCCGGCGGCGTCGGCGCGCTCGTGCACCGCAACAACGACGGCGCCACCCCGCCCGTCGTCAGCAACGCCGACCGGATCATCAACGACGGCAGCGCCGTCACCGCCCCGCAGCTCGCCACCGCGACCCCGCAGGCGGGCCTGAGCGGCTCGACCCGCTCCATCACGGCGGGCACGCCCGGCACGGCGCCGGTGCGCTCGACCCTCGAGGACTGGGAGCAGATCGACCTCTACGTCCGCACCATCCGCCCGCCGCGCGCGCCGAGCACCCTCGTCGCCGACGACGTCGCCGCGGGGCGCACGCTCTTCACCACCAACTGCGCCGGCTGCCACGGCTCGCCCGCGGGCTCCAACCTCTGGACCATCGCGCGGCGCTTCTATGAGCCCAACGAGGCCCGCAACAACCCGGTCACGGGCACCCTGCGGACCACCACGTACACGGGCTTCCCGACGGCCTTCGCGGCCCTCAACCAGCCCTCGGCCAACGGCGTCGGCGCCATCCCGGGCACGGCCCCCTTCCGCATCCTGCCCGCGACCATCATGGCCCAGGGCGCCGGCGGCGGCGACCAGATCAGCTGCATCCTCCGCTCGGTGGGCACCATCGGCGGCACCACCATGGCCCCGACCCCGGTGGCGCCCGCGGGCGTTCCCGTCTTCGAGGTGCGCGCCAACGGCACCGCGGCGGCGATGGGCGTGACGGGCTTCAACCCCCCGGCCCTCGTCGGCATGGGCTCGGGCGCGCCCTTCTTCCACGGCGGCAACGCCCGCACGCTGGAGGAGATGCTCGACAACGTGTTCCGCTCGCACCACCAGGCGATGGCGGCGAACTTCCTCGACCCCACGGACACCAACCGCGCCCGCGACGTCCGTCAGCTCGTGGCCTTCCTGCTCTCCATCGACGACGACACCATGCCCGTCGCCCTCCCGGCGAACATCCCGGGCGTCGGCAACCCCGACCTCTGCCGCACCTTCACGCCGTGACGTAGCCGCAGGGTCACTCGACCCCGCGCTGCTTCCACCGCAGCTCGTCCCACTCCCTCCCCGGATCGCTGTCCCACACGATGCCGCCGCCCACCCCGTAGTGGGCGCCGGCGGCGTCCGTCACCAGCGTGCGGATGGCCACCGTCAGCTCCACCCGCCCGTCCGCGAAGACCAGACCATACACACCCGTGTAAAGCCCGCGGCGCTCGACCTCGAGCGCGGCGATGGCCTCCATGGCGGCCAGCTTGGGCGCGCCGGTGACCGACCCGACGGGCAGCAGGGCGGAGAGCATCGCCCGCGCGGAGAGCCCCGGGTCGACCGCGGCGCGCACCGTCGACACGAGGTGGTGCACGTAGCGGTGGGACTCCACCCCGCACAGCACCGGGACGGTGACCCCGCCGGTGACGGCCACGCGCCCGAGGTCGTTGCGGTGCACGTCGACGGCCATGGCGTTCTCGGCGCGCTCCTTCTCGTCGGCGCGCAGGGCCTCGGCCTCGCGGGCGTCCTCCGCGGGGTCGTCGCGGCGCGGCCGCGTCCCCTTGATGGGGCGCGAGATCGCGACGCCGGCGCGGCGGTCCCAGGAGAGGGCGAGCTCCATGGACATGGCCGCCACGAGGGCGTCGTCGGTGTGGGCGATCATGGCGCGCGGGGCGTCGGCGCGGTGCACCCGCAGCGCGACGGCCTCGGGGGACATCGCCGGGCGGTGCGTCATCCGCGCGACGTTGACCAGGTACACCTCGCCGTCCCGGATGAGCGCGCGCACGGCGTCGACCATGGCGGCGTGCGCCCCCTGCCCGGTGGCGCTGGTGAAGGGCGCGAGGGGCGCCTCGCCGGCGGGCCACGGTGTGTCGGTAGGGTCTACCGCGGTGACCTCGACGCGCGACAGGAACACCGACGGGCACCGGTCGCCCGGGGGTCGCCCGTCGACGACCGGGCGCGGCGACGCGGCGTGCCACGCGGCGTCGTAGGTGGCCCAGACGAGCGCGACGGGCGTCCCGGGATCGCCCATGGGGGGAAGGGTCGCGTGGAGCGCGTCGAGGGCGTCGCCGAGGGCGTCGAGGGCCCCGGCGGGGCGGTCGAAGGGGACGCTGAGCAGGGTGTCGGTCAGGGCGAGCGACCAGGTGGTGTCGTCGATGCGCGCGGCCGCGGCGCGGGGCGTGCGGGCGGCGCGCAGCCACGTCGCGGGGTCGGGGCGGGCGTCGGTCACGGTGGGGCGTAGTCTGCGACAGGTCCCAGGTGGACGTCGCGGGCGTTGTGTTGTTGTCTGCGCGCGTGACGAGAGCGCGTTGGTGGCCCGCGGCGTGGGCCCTGGTGACGGTGGCCTGCACGTCCGAGCAGAGCATGGCGATCCGGGTGTTTACGCCCGACGGGGGAGACCCCTGGGTGGGCGACGCGGCGGCGACGCAGGCCCGGCTGCGCATCGAAGACCAGACCACCCAGGCGCAGACCGTGGCCGTGAGCCCGACGGGGAGCTTCTCGCTGCAGGTCGAGCTGGCGCGGCCCGACCTGCGCTCGCGCATCGTGGTCGAGGCCCTGCGCGGCGGCGAGGTGGTGGGCTCCGGGGGCACGCCGCCGGCCCTGTGGAGTTCCTTCGGCCCGACGCTGCTGCCGGTGTGGGTGCAGCTTCGCGACAGCGTGGCGGTGCCCCCGTGGAGCGACGGGGCGCGGCGCACGCGGCCCCTGCTGCTGGAGCTCACGAGCCCCTTCGTGGCGGCCTTCGGGGGCGCCCTCTCCGCCGCGCGCGCGGACGTCTTCAACACGCTGGTGCTGCGCCGCGAAGACGTCGCCGCCACCATCGAGGACACCTTCAACCGCGACGCCTCGGCGCTGCGCCTGGGGGACAGCACCGTGCTGCTGGTCCGCGGCTGCGTGTCGGTCGTGTGGAACCCGGGCGCCGGCACCGTGGCCTCCCCGACGGCCCGCCCGGCGCCGCAGGGTCGCTGCGACGTCATCGCCAGCGGGGTGCTCCAGGAGCCGGGCGGCGGCGGCTACGTGCTGGGCGGCCGCACCGCGACGGGGGCCGTGGCGCGGGTCGACCGCGTGATGCCCGACGGCACCTGGGTGGCCGCCGACCCGCTGACCGCTGCCCGTGAGCGTCCGTCGGTGCTGCGACTCGGCGAGGGCGACGCCCTGGTGGCCGGGGGCCAGGGGTCGACGGCGGACTTCCTGGAGCGCTGGGCCCCGATGCTCACCGCGGCGCAGCGCACGCTGCACACGGGCGACGAGCGGGTCGACCGCCGCGAGGGGGCGGTGCTGGTGGCCGCGGGCGACGGCGTGGCGCTGGCGCTGGGCGGCGCCGTGGCGGGGAGCGCCGGGCTCGCGGCGGAGGACGTGCTGCTCGACACGCGCTGCGCGACGGGCGGCTGCGCGGTGCTGCTGGGCGTGCGGGGGCTGCTCACGCAGCGGCGACGCGACGCGGCGGCGGCGCTGGCGGAGGGCGAGCGGGTGGTGGTGGCCTCGGGCACCGGCGCCGACGGGATGCCCGCCGACGCGGTGGAGGTCATCGACGTGAGCGCGGCGCGCACCCCGAGGGCGGGCGTGACGGTGGCGTCGCTGCCCTACGAGGGCCTGTCGATGCTCCCGCTGACGACGGGCAGCGTGTGGATCGCGGGCGGCGGCCGGGCGGAGAGCTGGCTCTACCGACACTGAGGGAAGGGGGTGGGGTCGGCGCTACCCTCCCCGGCCGTTGCGCCATTGCATCTGCGAGCGCTCGAAGGCCACGCGCGGCGCCGGGGGGCGCGGCGTGCGGAAGAGGTACACCAGCGCGAGGCCCGCGACGAAGCCGCCGATGTGGGCCCAGTAGGCGACGCCGCCGCCCGCGGCGCCGATGGAGCCGATGCCCGAGAAGAACTGGAGCCCGAACCAGAGGGCGATGAAGACGAAGGCCGGGATCTCCATGAACTGGATGAAGATGAAGATCGGGACGAGGGCCACGACGCGCGCGTGGGGGAAGAGCACCAGGTAGGCCGCGAGCACCCCCGCGATGGCCCCGGAGGCGCCCACCATCGGGACCCCGGAGGCGGGGCTCATGGCGATCTGGGCGCCCGCCGCGGCGAGGCCGCAGAGCAGGTAGAAGAGCGTGAAGCGCACGGGCCCCATGTTGTCTTCGACGTTGTCGCCGAACATCCGCAGGAACCACAGGTTGCCGAGGATGTGCATGAGCCCGCCGTGCATGAACATCGACGTGAACACGGTGAGCAGCACCGCCGGGTCTTGCGAGAACATCACCCGGCGGGGGATGAGCCCGTAGGCGAAGACGAAGTCGCGGTCGGCGCCCACCGGAAGCACGGCCTGCCAGATGAACACCAGGACGCAGAGCAGCAGGAGCGTCCAGGTGACCCACGGGGTGTTGCGCGTCGGGTTGAGGTCTCTGATCGGGATCATCGTCGCGCCATTCTTGGATCGCGCCCCCCACCGGTCAATCGCGCCTCCTCCGCGGCGCTGGCGTAGGCGCCGTGCCGGCGGATGCGCTCTCGGAGGGTCGAGCGGGCCAGGCCCGTGATGGCCGCCATGCGGCTGAGGTTGCCGTCGCACCAGCGGTGCAGCGCGGCCAGGTCGCCCCGCTCGACCTCGTCGGGCCAGCGCCCCGGGAGCGACGGCGGCATCGGGGCGGGGGCCTCCGGGCGACGGCGGGCGGGCGAGCGGCCGCTGCCCTCGAAGCGAAGCTCGCGCAGGCCGATCACCTCCCCCTCGCACAGGAACACCGCGCGCTTGAGCACCGCCAGGAGCTCGCGCACGTTGCCGGGCCAGGGGTGCAGCACCATGCGCCCGACGGCGCGCTCCTCGATGCGGCAGTGCCGACCCGTGTCGGCCCCGATGCGCCGGAGCAGCGCGTCGACCAGCGCGGGGATGTCGCCCTGCCGCTCGCGCAGCGGCGGCACCGCCACGCGGAAGTCCGCGAGGCGGAAGAAGAGGTCCTCCCGGAAGCGGCCGTCGGCGACCATGGCGGAGAGGTCGCGCAGCGTGGCGCTCACCACGCGCGGGCGCGCGCGGATGGTCTGCTCGCCGCCCACCCGGCGGAGCTCGCCGGTCTCCAGCACGCGCAGCAATTTTACCTGTAGCGCTAAAGGCAGGTCGCCGATCTCGTCGAGGAAGAGCGTCCCCTGGTGGGCCTCCTCGAAGAGCCCGCGGCGGCGGCCGACCGCCCCCGTGAAGGCCCCGCGCTCGTGGCCGAAGAGCTCGCTCTCGATCACGTCGGGCGCGATGGCCGCGCAGTTCACGGTCACCAGCGGGCCGTCGCGGTGCGGGCCGAGGCGGTGGATCTCCCGCGCGACGAGCTCCTTGCCGACGCCGCTCTCGCCCTCGACGAGCACGGGGTACGGCGCCGGGGCGTAGCGGGCGATGGCGGCGCGCACGCGGTCCATGGCGGGGGAGGTTCCGACGAGGCTGGGGGCGATGACGGCGGCGGGGGCCTCGACCTCGGGCACGCACTCCACGCGGGTGCGGCCGAGGGTGAGCGTCACGCCGGGGCCGAGGGCGGCGGCGGTCACCCGGGCGCCGCCGATCCAGACGCCGTTGGTGCTGCCGAGGTCGGTGAACACCCAGGCGTTGCCCACGCGGTGCACCTGCCCGTGGCGGGCGCTCACCGCTGGGTCGGAGAGCACCACGTCGCTGGCGGGGTCGGTGCCGACGGTGAGCGGGCGCGCGCCGAGCGGGACGCGGCGCCCGTCGGGGAAGGCGAGCGCGAGGGAGACCGGGCTGCGGAGGGTGAAGACGGGGTCGGTGCCGGGCTCGGCGTCGGCGTCGGCGTCGAGGCGCACGGTGAGCTCGCCGCGGCGGAAGACGTCGCCGGGCTCGAGCCGCGCGAGGGCCTGGTGGTGCTCGCCGTGGAGCAGCACCGCGCGGCCGTCCTCGGCGGGCACCACGAACCACGGGAGCGAGAGGGAGGCCGGGAGGTCGCGCTGGTCGCGCTCGACCGGGATGCAGAGCGGGCCGTCGACGCGGCGGGTGAGGGAGAGGGACGTTCCGCGAGCGATCTGTACGCGCAGCATGGGGATGGGATCACCTCCGGGCGGGCTCCCGATGCGATGGAGAGGGATACGGGGCCGCCGCGGCGCATATCGGCCGGACGCCACGGCGCGGTTGCGGAGGGTGTCGTGGGCCCCGACGTCCGCGGGGAGATTGGGGCTGGCCGATGTAGGGCGGAGGCAGTAGTAAGAGTGCTCGCTCAGTAGGACTCTGCTTTACCGAGCTCTCATCCCGATGCGACCCTTACCAACGGGGGCGAGGAGCGCGTTCGTGACGAACCCCACAGACCCGAGCGCGGAGAGAGGCGATCATGTGCTGGCGGTCGCGCGCAGGATGCTCGGGCGTGAGGAGGCTCGCGACGAGAGCGCGAGCGGCGTGGCGGCGGGCACCGTCCAGGCGAGCGAGAAGCTGTGCTCGCACCTCGGGCGGGTCGTCGGACACCGCGGGATGTCGGCGCTCTTCGTCCGCAGCCTCTTCCTGACGAGGGCACGCTACCCGTGGCTCGTGGGCGACCCGCACGCGGGCCACGACGGGCGGTGGCAGGCCCTGTATGCGTGCCTCCAAGCCCAGACACCGGAGGCGGCGCGCGAGGCGTCGCTGTGCCTGGTGACCCACGTGCTCCGTCTCCTTGGGGGCCTCATCGGAGACACCCTGGTGCTGCGCCTGCTGGCCGAGGTGTGGCCCGACGAAGTTTCGACCAGAACTACCGAGGAGACGCCGTGAGCCAACGGGTCCAGATCACGAAGCTTCCGAGCGGCGTCCCCGGCCTCGACGACGTCCTCGGCGGCGGCCTGCCCGAGTTCTCCTTCAACCTCATCGCGGGCCCCCCCGGCGGCGGCAAGACCACCCTCGCGCACCAGATCATGTTCGCCAACGCCAGCCCCGAGCGGCCGGCGCTCTTCGTCATGATCTGCGGCGAGCCCCCGCTGAAGATGCTGCGGTACCAGCAGCAGTTCGCGTTCTTCGACCCCGCGCTCATCCCGGGCTGCATCCACTTCCTCCACCTCGGGGTCGAGCTCGTCGCCGACGGGCTCGAGAAGGTCCTGGAGCGGATCATCCAGGAGGTCGAGGCGACGGGCCCGCGGCTGGTGTTCGTCGACTCGTTTCGCGCCATGACCCGGCGGCCGGTCGCGCAGGGCGGCATCGACCTGCAACAGTTCGTCGAGCGCCTGAGCCTGCACCTCACGAGCTGGGAGGCGACGACCTTCCTCGTCGGCGAGTACGACGATGCCGACGAGAGCAACCCGATCTTCACCGTCGCCGATGGCATCGTGCGGCTGCTGCAGAAGGCCGAGCGCAACTCCATCGTGCGCAAGGTGCAGGTGGTGAAGATGCGGGGCCAGGGGCAGATTCCCGGCCTGCACACGCTCAAGATCTCCGAGGCGGGGCTGAGGGTGTACCCCCGGCTCCCGAACCCCGACCCGCCGCACGCCCGGCCCGCAGGGCCGCTCGAGCGCAAGCTGATGGGCATCCCCGGCCTCGACGAGATGCTCGGCGGCGGCATCCCCACGGGCTACTCGATGATGATCGTCGGCCCCTCCGGGTCGGGCAAGACCATCGCCGCGACGCAGTTCGTCCGCGAGGGCATCGAGCACGGCGAACCCGGCGTGATCGCCGTCTTCGAGAATCGCCCCGAAGAGTACCTGACCACCGCGCCCGACGGGCACCTCCCGCAGGAGCTCATCGCGGCTGGAAAGCTCGAGATGTTGTACCTCCGCCCGCTCGACCTGTCGGTCGACGAGACGATGGAGGAGCTCGCGGCCGCGGTGAAGCGCATCGGCGCGAAGCGTCTGGTGATCGACTCCCTCTCGGGCCTGGAGCTCGCGCTCGCGCCGTCGTTTCGGGAGGATTTCCGGGAGTCGCTCTACCGGATGGTCGGCGCGCTGCTGCGCCTCGGCGTCACCGTGGTGATGACCGCCGAGCTGGTCGAGTCGTACTCCGAGCTGCGGCTGAGCCCGCATGGGAGCTCATTCCTGACGGACGTGATCGTCCTGCAGCGCTACGTCGAGGTCCAGGGTGAGCTCCGGCGCTTCCTGGTCATCGCCAAGATGCGGGGAGGAGCTCACGACACCCGGTTGCGCTTCTACGAAATCGGCTCCAACGGTCTGGTGATCGGGGAGGCGACCACCCGGTTCCAGGGGCTCCTCGTCGGCAACGCGCAGCGTATCGGCGACCCCGGCGACTGACATCGGTGAGCGGAGGCATGAAGGACGAACCAGGAACGGCGCAGGCGGGCGAGCAGGACGGTCTGGCGATCGTCGGCGACGAGCTGCGCGCCGCCACCGCCGCGCGCGACCTCCTCCTCGCCCAGGTGCGGGAGGCCAACGAGAAGCTCATCCTCGCGGCGCTGCGCGCGCAGGACGCCGCCGACGCCGCCGATGCCGCGCGCATCGCCGTGCAGGAGAGCGAGGAGCGCTTCCGGTCGCTGGTGACGACGTCGGCCGCGGTCGTGTGGCGCGCCGACGCGGACGGCCGCATCCGGGTCGAGCCGGAGAGCTGGTGGCGCTTCACCGGCACGACCCCGCAAGAGTCGGCGAACTATGCCGCGTGGGGTTGGCTCGACAACCTGCACCCGAGCGAGCGCGAGCGGGTGCGCTCGGCCTGGGAGGCCTCGGTCGCGGCGAGCGGCGCCTACGCGACCGACCACCGGCTGCGCCGGGGCGATGGCAGCTATGCGTGGGTGACGTCGCGCGCGGTGCCCATCCCCGGCACCGGGCCGGCGCGCGAGTGGATGGGCACCATGACCGACGTCTCCGACCGGGTGCGCATCGAGGAGGCGCGCGACCAGTTCATCGGCATCCTTGGGCACGATCTCCGGTCGCCGCTCAGCGCCATCAAGATGGCGGCGCACCTGCTCGCGCACGGCGGCTCGGAGCATCGTACGGCCGATCTCGCCGCGCGCATCTCGCGCAGCTGCCGGCGGATGGAGGCGATGATCGAGTCGCTGCTGCTCTTCGCCCGGGCGCGCCTCGGCGGTGGCATCCCCATCCAGCGGCGTGCCTGCGGGCTCGGGCGCCTCTGCGCCGACCAGGTGGCGGAGGCGCGGGAGGCGCACCCCGGGCGGGCGATCGAGTGCGTGACGAGCGGCGACCTCCAGGGCGAGTGGGACCCCGACCGCCTGGAGCAGGTGCTGAGCAACCTGATCTCGAACGCCGTGGTCCACGGCGAAGACCCGATCAGCGTCGGGGTGCACGGCGGCGGCGGCGAGGTGACCCTCACGGTGCAGAGCCGCGGGGCGCCCATCCGGGCGTCGCTGCTCCCGACCCTCTTCGAGCCCTACCACGGGGACAAGGACTCCAAGGGCCTCGGCCTCGGGCTCTACATCGTCTGCGAGATCGTGCGGGCGCACGGCGGCGGCATCACGGTGCGCTCCGAGGCCGGCGAGGGCACCACGTTCCGGATCGTGCTGCCGCGACGGGCTCCGGCCGAGACAGCCTAGTACCGCGTCGCAGGCGTGGGCGGGTGCTCGGCTCGACCTGTCACATCCCCTGCGACGCGAGACCAGGGGCCGCGGATCCGGCCGAGGCGTGGCGCGGGTGTACCCTGGCGGCGCCGTGCCACCGTCGATGCGCCACCCCGCGCCGCCTACTTCTTCCGCTGCGGCTTCGTGGTGAGGTCGATGGCGGCCTGGATGCCCTGCCCCACCGCGAGCTCAAGGACGTCCGCCGCGCGCGCGAGCAGCCCGTCGAGCGCGGCACCCTCCTCCTTTTTGAAGCCGCTGAGCACGTAGGCGTCCACCGGGCCCGCCGCGGGGCGCCCGATGCCCACCCGCAGCCGCGCGTAGTCGGCGCTGATCGCCGCGGTGATGTCCCGCAGCCCGTTGTGCCCGCCGTGGCCGCCGCCGAGCTTGGCGCGCAGCTCGGCGTAGGGCAGCTCGAGCTCGTCGTGCACCACCATGATGTCCGCGGGCTTGAGCCCCATGGCCTGCACGGCCTTGAGCACCGCGCGCCCGGAGAGGTTCATGAAGCTCTGCGGCTTGAGCAGCGTGACGTCGCGCCCGGCGATCATCGCGCGCGACAGGAGCCCGGAGTGCTTCTCGCGCCACTCGCTCCCGAGGTGGCGGTCGTGCAGCGCGTCGACGGCCATGAAGCCGACGTTGTGGCGGTGGTTGCGGTACGCGTTTCCGGGGTTGCCGAGGCCGACGACGAGCTTCATTGCGGGGCGCGCAGTGTGCCCGCGGCCCGCGCCATCGTCCACGCGATGCGCCCCGTCGACCCGGCCGACCTCGACGCCACCGTCGCGCAGGCCCGCGCCGCGCTCGTACCTCTACGGCAGCGACCTCGCGGCGTGGCGGTGGGGGGATGCTCGCGCGGGGCGTCGGGTCGAGGGCGTGCAACCTCGGCAGCGACGACGACCGGGCCCTCGGCGACGTGGCGTGGCGCGGCGCGGGCAGAGCTCGGGCTGGAGGGGACCGTCGGGCTCGACGAGGCCATCACCCGCACCGCGCGGTGGCACCGGGGCGGTTGACACGACGCCGCGCGGCGACCCATAGCAGCGTCCCATATGGCGAAGCGGATCTCTCCCCAGGAAGCGCGCGACCTCGTGGCGTCGCAGGGTTATGTGCACGTCGACGTGCGCTCGGTGCAGGAGTTCGAGGGGGGTCACCCGGAGGGCGCGTACAACGTGCCCTTCATGGAGGTGGGCCCGGCGGGGATGGCGCCCAACGCGGACTTCGTGGCCGTGATGGCGAAGGTGTTCCCCAAGGACGCGAAGCTGGTGCTCGGGTGCCTGTCGGGCAACCGCAGCGCGCGGGCGTGCGCGGCGCTGGAGGCCGCGGGCTTCACGGCGTTGACCGATCAGCGCGCGGGCTGGGGCGGCGCGAAGGACCAGTTCGGGCGGGTGATCGAGCCGGGCTGGTCGGGCGCCGGGCTGCCGAGCGCCGCGGGCCCCGACCCCGAGCGCGGGTACAGCGCCCTCAAGCGCAGGTAAGGACGCACCGAAGACCGCTCAGCGAGCCTGGCCGATGGCGGCGGTCCAGCCCGCGACCTCGTCGGGGGTCATGGTTCCGCCGGGCGCGAGGCGGCCGTCGACGTAGCCCCGGTCGAGGTCGACGAGGTACTGCTGCCGCGAGAGCAGGGTGCCGCGGCACACGGGGGCCTCGGCGGCCTCGGGCGCCTCGGCGACGACGCGCGCGCAGAGCTCGGCCAGCACCCGCTGCGGCACCTTCGCCCGCTCCGACGGGAACACATACCCGAACAGCACCAGGTGCGAGAGCAGCACGCGGGCGTGCGCCCCGAAGAGGGCCACGAGGCGCGCCCAGTCGAGGCGATCGCCGCAGGCCCGCAGCAGGTGGTTGACGTCGGCGCCGTCGTAGCGCTCGCGCTCCATCACGAAGGCCTTCGAGCAGATGGTCTCCTCCGCGGGGCAGATGAGCACCGGCACGCCCAGCAGCACGTCGCCCTCGGCGTGCGCGAACCAGCCCCGGTCGACCGGCCCGTAGCCGTTGCCCGAGCTGAAGATCACGTCGATGAAGCGCTCGCCCGACCACGCCTTGGCGAGCCAGTGCGGAAACGCCACCTCCGTGCGGAAGCCCACCGCCTCCAGCGCGTCGAGGGCCCGGCGGAGCTCGGCGCGCTCGACGAACAGGTCGAGGTCCTTGGTCTCGCGGTTGATGCCGCAGTGGTGCTTGATCGCGTAGGCCCCGCCCACCAGGAAGGGCACCCGGGCGGCGTGCAGACCCTGCAGCGCCCGCGCGAAGTGCGCGAGCGTCGCGGCGTCGACCGCGGGCTCCGGGGGAAGGAGGGACGCGAGCCTCACGGCCCGATCACCCGGGATGGATGGTGAGAGCACATCGCAGCCCGATCGCAGCAATCGCCGGGCCACGAGCACGGTGCGCTGGCGCCGCGACGTCGCCGACCCCAATGGAACGAAGAGGCCATGCGCATCGCGGCGGTCGGTGACATCCATTGTCGGAAGGACGCGGCGGGCACCATCGGCCCGCTGCTCGCGCACGCCAACGAGCTCGCCGACGTGCTGCTGCTCTGCGGCGACCTCACGGACTACGGGCTCCCCGAGGAGGCGCACGTCCTGGCGAAGGAGCTGTCCGCGGTGCGCGTCCCGATGATCGGCGTGCTCGGCAACCACGACTGGGAGTCCGGCGCGCCCGAGGAGGTCACCCGCATCCTGCGCGAGGCGGGCGTGCTGATGCTCGACGGCGACACCTGCGAGATCCACGGCGTGGGCTTCGCGGGCATCAAGGGCTTCATCGGCGGCTTCGGCCGCGGCACCCTCGGCCCCTGGGGCGAGCCGGCGGTGAAGCGCTTCGTGCAGGAGGCCATCGACGAGGCCCTGAAGCTGGAGTCCGCGCTCAGCCGTCTGCGCACCCGGCGCCGCGTGGCCCTGATGCACTACGCCCCCGTCGCGGAGACGGCCATGGGCGAGCCCCCGGAGATCATGGCCTTCCTCGGCAACAGCCGCCTCGCCGAGCCGCTCGGGCGCTTCCCCGTCGACGCGGTCTTCCACGGCCACGCTCACCACGGCACCCCCGAAGGGCGCAGCCCCACGGGCGTGCCCGTCTACAACGTCGCGATGCCCCTGATGAAGCGCAGCTTCCCCGACGCGCCGCCCTTCCGGGTGCTCGACCTCGGCCCCGAGCAGGCCCCCGCACCGGTGCTTTGGGGTGGATTGCCACGGTGACGCGATCGTGCCGGGACGCCGTCACCCGTGCCCGCGGGTCGACAGCACCTGGCGCGAGCGCACTCCCCAGCGCCAGAGCAGCCCCGCCGCGGTCGCCGCGAGGCCCGCCGCGAGGCCGATCCAGAGCCCGACGGCGCCCCAGCCGAGGCCGAAGGCGAGCGCGACCCCCACGGGCAAACCCACGGCCCAGTGGCCCACGAGGTTGGCCACGAGCGAACTCACCGTCTCGCCGAGGCCTCGCAGCACGCCCGCCAGCGTGACCTGCGCGCCGTCGAAGAGTTGGAAGAAGCCCGCCACCAGCAGGAGCTGCCGCGCCAGCGCCGTGACCTCCGGGTCGAGCGAGAAGGCCCCCAGGATGAGGCGCCACCCGAGCACCATCCCCACGGCGGACACCGCCATGCAGCCCACCCCGAGGCCCACGGCGCTCCACCCGGCCAGCCGCGCGCCCTCCGGGTCGCCGCGCCCGATGGCCTGCCCCACGCGCACCGTGCCCGCGGCGGAGATGCCCATCGGCACCATGAACGCGAAGCTCGCCACCTGGAGCACCACCTGGTGCGCCGCCGCCGGCACCGCGCCGAGCTGCGCCGCCAGCACCGTCGCCAGCGAGAACACACCGCCCTCGAAGAGCAGGTGCAGGCCGGCCGGCAGCCCGAGGCGCACCAGCGCCCGCAGGCTCTCGGCGCGCGGCGCGAAGGAGCGCCACCACCGCGGGTGCGTGACCGCCGTCCAGGTGAGCAGCGAGGCCAGCATGAAGAGGCGCGAGAGGTTGGTCGCCCACGCCGACCCGACGATGCCGAGCGCGGGCGCGCCGAGGCGCCCCTGGATGAGCGCGTAGCAGCCGAGCCAGTTGACCCCGTTGGCGACCAGAAGCACCACGGTGCCCGGGCCGGTGGCGCCGACCGCCTGGAGGGTCTGCCGCAGGGCGATGAAGAGCAGCGCCGGGGTGAGGCTCCAGGCCACGGTCTTCAGGTAGCGCCCCGCCAGCGGCACCAGCTCGGGCGCCGCGCCGAGCCGGTGCATGTGCCCGCTCGCGACGAGCAGGGCGGCCGTCAGCGGCAGCGAGATGGCGAGGGCCAGCCAGAGGCCCTGCACGGCGTAGCGGGCGACGTCCTCCTCGCGCCTCGCCCCGAAGGCGACGGACACCTCGTGGTCGAGACCCATCAGCAGCCCGATGCCGAAGAGGAAGGCCACGCCGAAGAGCGACGACGCGAGCCCAACGGCCCCGACGGCGTTGCGCCCGAGGGCGCCCACCATCGCGGTGTCGACCAGGGACATCAACATCACCCCGAGCTGCCCGAGCACCACCGGCCACGCGAGGCGGAAGGTGGGCCGCCAGTGGGCGCGCAGGTCACGGATGCGTAGCGGGGCGAGCGAGGTCACGGGGGAGGTTGAGGGAGCGCGTACCGCGATTCGAGCCCCCGGCGCCAATGGTCTCGCTCGCCCTGGGAGGGTGTGACAGGGTATTTCCAGGCGGGTCTTGACCAGGGCGCGGGGGAGGGCGATGCCTACGGATCATGACGGCCAAGACGACGGACAAGGTGCTCCGCGCGGTGACGCAGCGGGTGATGGACTCCTTCACGGCACAGGGGGCGCTCTTCACGGCGCTGGATGTGTCCAACGCGGTGAAGGGCACGCTGCCCGACATCCGCCACCGGGAGGTGGCGCCCATCGTGCGCGACCTCTACGAGCGCGGCGCCATGGGCGACTACCGGCAAGACCTCATCGACGTGCTCGCCGACGGCCACAAGCCCGTGCAGGCGTACCTCTACCACCTGCCCGAGCACGACGTAGACCTCTACGACGACTCGATGCGCAACCAGCTCTCCATCCCCCCGGTGAGCACGAGCACCGACGCGAGCGGCGAAGGGAATCTCAGCTCGCACTCCACCGAGGCCCCGGTGCTGGTGGGCCGCGACGGGCGCGCCCGCATCGCGCGCCAGCTGCTCATGAACGCCGGCATCGTCACCGAGGAGATCTCCGCGGTGGGCACGGCGAGCCCCGGCAAGCTCACCCTCAGCGCCCCGACGGGCGCCGAGACGGTCAGCGCCACGGCCGCCGTGCTGGAGTACGAGCACCCCTCGCTGCTGCACATCCCCCGCGGGCTCATGGGCATCTTCGACGCCAGCGCGAAGCTGGTGGCGAGGGTGTACCCCAACCGGGTCGAGATCGTCCGCGCCCACTGATCGGGCCGATCGGCGCTTGTGACGCCGGGAGAGGTCGAGTAGTCGTCTCCGCCCGATGAACCCCACGGATCTCCGCACCATCGCGCCGCCCCCTCCCGCGCCGGGGGTGAAGTACCGCCGCATCCTGCTCAAGATGTCCGGCGAGGCCCTGTGCTCGCAGGAGGGCGGCTTCGGGCTCGACCCGGAGGCCATCGGGCTCCTCGCCGACGAGCTCGCCCACGTCTGGCGCACCCTCGGGGTGCAGCTCGCCCTCGTGGTGGGCGGCGGCAACATCTTCCGGGGACTGCGCGGCAGCGCCTCGGGGATGGACCGCTCGACCGCCGACTCCATGGGCATGCTGGCCACGGTGATGAACGCCCTGGCCCTGCAAGACGCCCTGGAGAAGCGCGGCGTGCCGACGCGGGTGCAGACGGCCATCGAGATGCCCAAGGTGGCCGAGCCGTACATCCGCCGGCGCGCGGTGCGGCACCTGGAGAAGGGCCGGGTGGTGATCTTCGCCGCGGGCACGGGCAACCCGTACTTCTCGACGGACACGGCGGCGGCGCTGCGGGCGATGGAGATCCACGCCGACGCGCTCTGCAAGGCCACCAAGGTCGACGGGGTGTACGACAGCGACCCGAAGAAGAACCCCGACGCGAAGTTCTTTCCGCGGATGAGCTTCGACGAGTTCATCACGCAGAAGATCGGGGTGATGGACACCACGGCGGTCACCCTGTGCCGGGACAACAAGCTCCCGATCCGGGTGTTCAAGCTCGCCGAGCACGGCAACATCGAGCGGGTGCTGCGCGGCGAGAACGTCGGGACGGTCATCGAGCTCGCGGGCTGACCGACACGCCGTGACGCGGGTCGGGCCGCCGCCCGGCGGACGCTCCCGTGGGTTTCAACAGCCCTCCTGAAATTCAGGGAAATTGAGCGACCGAAGGCGGCGAGGGGTGCTTGCCGTGGAGGGGGGGATGGAAGTACCTCTGCGCGGTCCGAGGGCGAGTGATGTGGGCCTTGGCCGGGCGCCGTGGGTTCACGGGGAGAACGCCAGGCGGGTACATCACCCGCGCTCCACGGACAATCAGGAGGCTTCATGAGTTCATCGTGGTTGAGGCAGACACCCTGGCTGGTGTGCACTGCCCTCCTCGCTGCCTGTAGCAGCGATCCCCCCGCCAACAATACGCCCGACGTGCCGGTCGTCGAAGACACCGGGACTCTCGCAGACACGGGCACCCCGGACGACACGGGCAACCCGCCCGTCGACACGGGCAATCCCCCGGTCGACACCGGCACCCCCGAGGACGCGGGCACCCCGGTCGACACGGGCAACCCGAAGGACACGGGCACCGAGACCGACACCGGCGCCGACGCGGGCACCGACGTGGGCACCCCCTGCCTCACGGGCCAGATCGAGTGCGGCGGCACGTGCGTCGACCCGATGACCAGCGGGACGAACTGCGGCATGTGCGGCACCGCCTGCGGTGCGGGCCAGAGCTGTACCGCCGGCGCCTGCGTCTGCCCGACCGGCCGCATCGCGTGCGGCACCGGCGCCAGCGCCACCTGCGTCGACGCCCAGTCCGACCGCGCGAACTGCGGCGCCTGCGGCACCGCCTGCACCGCCACCCAGGCCTGCGTGGCCGGCGCCTGCGTGACCGAGTGCGCGGCCCCCAACGTCCGCTGCGGCACCGGCGCGACCGCCACCTGCGTCGACACCCAGACCAGCGCCGCCAACTGCGGCAGCTGCGGCACCGCCTGTGAGGCCGGCCAGGTCTGCACCGCGGGCCGCTGCGGCTGCGCGGGCGGCCAGCTCTCCTGCTCCGGCGCGTGCGTCGACGGGCAGACCAGCAACGCCAACTGCGGCGACTGCGGCAACGCCTGCGTCGGCGGCTCGACCTGCGCCGCGGGCCGCTGCGCCTGCCCCGGCACGCAGCAGCTCTGCGGCAGCGGCGCCAGCGCGACCTGCATCGACACCCAGGCCAACGCCATGAACTGCGGCGCCTGCGGCAACGCCTGCGGCGCTGGCCAGACCTGCGTCGCCGGCACCTGCGCCTGCCCGAGCGGCCAGACCGCCTGCGGCACCGGCGCGACCGCGACCTGCGTCAACACGCAGACCAGCGCGACCGACTGCGGCGCCTGCGGCAACGCCTGCCCCGCGGGGCAGACCTGCGCGGCCGGCGCCTGCGCCTGCCCGTCGGGCACCGCCCTCTGCGGCGGCACCTGCGTCAACACCGGCACCAGCAACGCCAACTGCGGCGGCTGCGGCGTGGCCTGCGGCATGGCCCAGACCTGCGCCGGCGGCATGTGCACCTGCCCGACGGGCCAGACGGCCTGCGGCACGGCGTGCCTCAACACCCGCACCGACAACGCCAACTGCGGCACCTGCGGCAACGCGTGCGCCGGCGGCCAGACCTGCCAGGCCGGCGTCTGCGCCTGCCCCTCGGGCCAGACCTCCTGCCGCGGCGCCTGCGTCGACACCCGCGCCAACAACGCCAACTGCGGCACCTGCGGCAACGCCTGCCCGGCGGCGCAGACCTGCCAGGCCGGCGCGTGCAACTGCCCGACGGGGCTCACCTTCTGCGGCGGCGCCTGCATCGACGCGCGCACCAGCAACACCAACTGCGGCATGTGCGGCCGCGTGTGCCCCGGCACCGCGCCCTGCACCGCGGGCGTCTGCACCGCGGGCCCGCCGCCGAACGACAACCGCGTCGGCGCGATCACGATCGACACCCGCGCCCCGTCGGCGACGGTGGTCGTGAACACCTCCGCGGCGAACAACAGCACCTCCGGGTCGTGCGGCTGCACCTCGGGCCGTGACGTGTTCTACAGCTTCACGCTGGCCCAGCAGGAGATCGTCTACGCCGACACCACGTCGGCCACGGGCCTCGACCCGTCGCTCTTCCTCCAGACCACCGCGGGCGCGAACATCGCCAGCGCCAACCTGCCGAGCGGCGCGACCTGCAACGACGACGGCGGCCTCGCGGGCTGCGCCTTCGCCAACGGCGCCGACGCGCAGATCGCCGCGCTCCTCCCCGCGGGCACGTACCACCTCGTCCTCTCGGGCTGCGGCGCGGGCGGCGAGTCGTCCATCCGCTTCCACCACCTCCCGGCGAACAACGTGCTCCAGCGCGTGAGCGTCACCCCGGGCTCGACCTTCACCACGTCGAACACCCTCGCGGGCGCCAGCGTCATCACCGGCGCCTGCTGCTCGACCGGCCCGGAGGTCACCTACTACGCCATCTCGTGCCCCGACGCGACGGCGCTCCCGATCAGCGCCGTCGGCAACGGCCGCGGGCTGACCAACCTGACCCTCGACCAGCGCAGCGCGGCCCGCACCCCGACCGCGGCCTGCGCGGCCAACGCCGCCTGCGGCGCCAACGCGACGCTCGCCGCCACGCTCGCCCCCGGCGCGGGCCTCCACGTGCTCTTCGTCGACAGCTGCTCGGCGGGCGCGGGCTTCGACCTCGCGGTGACCACGGGCACCTGCCCGAGGGGCACCACGCTCTGCAACGGCGCGTGCGTGAGCACGGCGACCAACGCCAACAACTGCGGCGCCTGCGGCACCGTCTGCACCGGCGGCCGCGTCTGCGCGGGCAGCGCGTGCGTCTGCGCGGCGGGCACCACCCTCTGCGGCGGCACCTGCATCCCGACCGCGGTGGACGTCAACAACTGCGGCGGCTGCGACGTGCGCTGCTCGGCCACGCAGACCTGCACCGCGGGCGCCTGCGTCTCGGCCATCCCGGGCCTGTCGTTCCGCATCGACGCGCTCTCGTCGTCGAGCTGCGCGGCGATCGAGCACAACAACGTCACCGGCGACGACCGCGGCGGCATCGCCGTCTCGCCGACGAACGTGTTCTACACGGGTGACAGCGCCACCGGCCGCTTCGCCCTCGCGAACCTCGCGGGCGGCGTCGGCGTCGGCCGCCAGTACGACGCCCTCGTGAGCAACCTGCGCACCGGCCAGGTGTTCACCTTCGGCACCAGCGCCTCGGTCCCGATGCCCGTCGGCGGCGGCACCGCGACGCACCTCATCGAGATCAACGGCGCCACCGGCGCCCTGACCAGGAACTCCATCGCGCTCTCGACCCCGATCACGATGCCCAGCGGCACCGGCATCTTCTCGGGCTACGACCGCATGGGCGTCCACACGGGCTCGCGCTTCTTCCACATCCTCGGCAACGGCGTCGTGGCCGACCTCGGCGCGATGCCCAACCCGGCGCGCTCCGGTTGCGAGAGCTGGGCCTACTGGGGAACCATGGAGTTCTTCGGCGGCCAGCTCTACATCGACTACGTCGCCAACTCGACGACCGTCGTGCGCACGTCGGTCCCCTCGGGCACCGTCGCGACGCTCGCGGTGTTCTCGAGCCTCGCGGACATGTGCTCGTTCACGGTGCAGCCGTCGAACAACCGCTGGTACTTCCACCACGAGGGCAGCTCGCAGTTCCGTAACGGCGACGAGACCATCGGGTACTGCACGGCGGCGTTCAGCTTCCCGAACGACTCGTTCCGCATCGGGTCGCTGACCAGCACCGCGTGCACGTCGCTCGACCACAACGCGATCACGGACGACGACCGCGGCGGCATCGCCGCCTCGACCACGAACGTGTTCTACACGGGCGACGTCGCCACCGGGCGCTTCAGCACCGCGGACCTCGCCAACGGCGCGGCCCTGGCGACGACCCCGCGGCAGCTCGACTCGCTGGTGCAGAACCTCCGCAACGGCACGGTCTACGTCTTCGGCACCAGCGCCACGGTCCCGATGCCCTTCGGCGGCGGCACCGCCACGCACCTCCTGGAGGTCAACGGCAACACCGGCGCCCTGCTCCCGGGGCGCACCGTCGCCCTGTCGCAGGCGCTCGTCCTGGGCTCCGGCACGGGCATCTTCTCGGGCTGGGACCGCGCGGTGATCCTCGCCGCCGGCCGCGCCTACGACATCTCCTTCGCCTCGGGCACCGTGCTCGACCGCGGCGCGATGGCCGTCCCGACGCACTCCGGCTGCGAGAGCTGGGCGTTCTGGGGCACCGCCGAGTTCTTCGGCGGCGTCCTGTACGTCGACTACGTGCAGAACCCGAACACCATCGCCCGCACCGCGGTGCCGACCGGCGTGACCACGACGATCAACACGTTCCCCAACACGACCTTCAGCGGTCTGTCGGACATGTGCTCGTTCACGTTCTCGCCGCAGCGCAACCGCTGGTACTGGCACCACGAGGGCAGCTCCACCCTGCGCGGCGGCCTCTCGTGCTTCCCGCAAGAGACGGTCGGCTTCTGCGCCGGCTCGTTCACCAACCCGTAGTCCCGCACGGTTGAGCTCCCGCCGACGGTCGACGCGCTCCGCGTGATCGGCCGCGGCGGAGGCTCCGCCCTCCCTCCCCCTCCCCCTCCGCTTCTCCCGTCCTCCTCGTCTCTACCTCGACCCCATACAGGGGGGGGAGGAGGGGCGATGGACCCCTGCGCGCATCGACGGCGCCGTGGCCCAGAAACCCCTCCTCGGCGGCGACCGTTGTGCGCTAAGGGAGCTGTCGGGGGCCTCGTGATACCCCGCGCGCGACCGTGGACGATCCCAACCTGAGCGGTGACGACATGACCCTGCGGCGGACGGTGATCCCGTCGACGACCTGGCGCTGGAGCTGCTGCGGTGCATGGGGGTGACGGGGCTGCGCGCGAAGGCTCTGCTGCGCTCGGACGGGGCGCGCGTCCCGGTGATGGTGGGCACCGCGATGCTGGAGGGCGCCCCGCCTCTTCGGCGCCTTGCAGCGGCTGCACAGCGCGCACGAGTTTCCGGGCACCGGCATCGGGCTCGCCACGGTGCAGCGCATCGTCCGCCGGCACGGCGGGAGGGTGTGGGCCGACGGGCGCGCGGGCGGCGGCGCGACCTTCCATTTCACGCTCCAACCTCCCGACGCCCGCAGACCGATCGACCCGTGTCATGAACAAGACGATCCTGCGGGTCGAGGACAACGCCTGCGTGCGCGGGGGCGCGTGATCCTACGCCCCGTACGCCGCTCCACCGCGCCGATGACCTCCCCGCTCACCCCCATGGACGCCCTGCGCTACGGCCTCCGCGCGCTGGAGGAGACCTCCCGCGCGGAGGCCAGCGTGCCCGCCCCCGCGCGCACCGACGCCCTGGTGTTCGCCCCGCACCCGCTGCTGCGCCCGCCCCAGCGCGACGGCGCGGCCCTCTCCCTCCGGCTCTTCTCCGGCGGGCCCGACGACGCCGCGGCCTTCGTGCTCCGCGACTCCGACGCGCTCACCCTGGCGCCCGTCCCCGCCCGCGCGGCGGCCTTCTTCGAGGCCCACGCCGCCGCCCTCGCGGCCGGCGACGACGACGACCTCGTGGTGGGCTTCCCGCTGGTGTCCTTCCTCCAGGCGGGGCAGCGACGCACCGCCCCGCTGCTCTTCTGGAGCGGCGCGCGCGCGACCTGGCGCCTCGGCGACGCCCCGTGGGCGCTCCCCCCGGGCGCCCGCGCCGGGGCCGAGGTCGCGCCTCCTACCGCCCTCGTGCTGCGCGCCCCCGCGGCCGAGGACGACGAGGCCCCCTTTGAGCTGCACGCGGGGCTCTGGCGGCAGCTCCTCGACGTCGACGGCCCCGCGCTCACCGCCCTCGCCCACGCGGGCCGCGCGGGCGTCGGCGCCCTCGTGCGCGCGGCGGTGCGCACCCTCGACCCGGGCCCCGGCGGCGAACCCGACGACGACGACGACGCATCCTCCGATGCGGCGCCGCCCACCGCCGACGACGTGCGGGCGCTCGTCCACGCGGTGCGCGCCCGGGCGTCGGCTCGGCTCTCGCTCCAGGCGCACCCCCACGCGCTGGCGATGCTGCTGCCGCGGGGCGACCCGACGAGCGGGCTGCGCTCGGAGCTCGGGGTGCTGCTCCGGGAGCCGGCGCCGCGCGGGGGGCCGCTGGCGGTGCTCCTCGGGGCGACGCCCGCCGCGGGGCGCGAGGCGCCGCTCTGGACCCACGGCGCGTCGCCGCCGACGGGCTCGCAGCTCGCGGCGGCCAGGGCCCTGGAGGGCTCGACCGACCTCGTCGCCCTCTGCGGACCGCCCGGCTGCGGCAAGACCACCCTCATCCACCACCTGGCCGCGCAGGCCATCGTCGACCGCGCGCTCGACCAGACCTGGGTGAAGCCGCCGCCCGCGGAGACCCCGTGGTCCCTGGTGGTGACCAGCACCAACAACGCCGCCGTCGACAACGCCCTCGCGCCCTTCGTGGCCTCCCACGCGCTCCCCGTGGGCCTGCGCCTGGGCAACCGCCGCGCCCTCGCGGAGCTCGCCGCCCCGGCCCTCCGCGCCGCCCTCGACGCGCTCCGCGCCGACGACGAGGCGACGCTCCCGGAGGCCCGCGCGGCCTTCGAGGCGGGCGCGCGGGCAGTGAGGAAGTTCCTGCGCGCGGCGGCCGCACGGCGCGACGAGGGCAAGGGGCGACGGCGCGAGATCGAGCGGCTTCGGGCGCGCGACGAGGCGCTGCGGACGCTGCTCGCGGTCCCGGTGCCCGAGCTGCCCGACGAGGTCTTCGAGGAGGTGTCCGCAGCGCGGGTGCACGACGTCTGCGAGTCGCTGCGCGCCCACGCCCACGCGGCGACGCTGGTGGCGCCGACGCACCTCGCGGGCGCCGGCGCGTCGCCGTCGAGGGCGCGCGACAAGTGGCGCAAGGCCAACGCGCAGCGGGGCAAGGTGATCCGTCCCCTGCTGGAGCGCCTCGGGCTGCCGGCACCCTTCGGCGACCTCTCCGAGGGGGAGGACATCGTCGCGGCGCTGGCCCGACAGCACGCCGCGATGGAGCGCACCCTCGGTCTGCTCGAGGCCATCGAGCAGGCGGCGCGGCGGCCCGCCTGGGCGCGCGAGCACGACCGCGTCGGGGCAGAGCTCGCGGCCCTGGAGCGCGCCGAGCTCGCCGCGGCGCCGGAGCCTCCGCCGCCCGATCCCTCGCTCGTCGAGGCGGCGCTGGCGGTGCGCGACGCCTGGGCGCGAGCCCACCGAGGGGTCCTCGCGCCGCGGCTGGAGGAGGCCCTCGCGGTGATCACCGGCGAGCGCTCCCCGGCGCGCGGGCGCGGGCTCGCGGCGCTGCTCTCCTCGGTGGCGGGGCTCTTCCCGGTGGCGGGCTGCACGCTGCTGTCACTGCGCGGGTCCTTCGCGCTGGAGCCGGGGGTGATCGACCGGCTGGTGGTCGACGAGGCGGGACAGTGCGCGCCCGTGTACACGGTGGCCGCGCTCGCCCGCGCCCGGCGGGCGCTGGTGACCGGCGACGTGGCGCAGCTCCCGCCCGTGTACACCCTCGACGACCGCCTCGACGACCGCCTCGCCCGCGGGCTCGACGCTGCGGCGACGGGGCCCTTCCGCATGGGCGCGTCGGCCACCACGTCGGCGCAGGCCGTGGCCGAGGCGCGCGCGGCGGCGCCCCGCGCGCTGGTGGAGCACTTCCGCTCGCAGCCCGAGATCGTGGCGCTGGCGTCGCGGTGGAGCGGCCACGCGCTCGACGTGCGCACCGCCCCGCGCTCGCTCGCGGGGGTGTCGCGGCGGCTGTCCCGACCGGTGCGCGTGGTGGACGTGCGCGGCCGCGGCGAGCGCGCCCCGGAGGGGATCGTCAACGAGGCGGAGTGCGCCCGGGTGGTGGCGCTGGTGGCGGGGCTGGTGGCCGACGGGGTCGCGGCGCGCGACGTGGCCGTGCTCACGCCCTTCGTGGGGCAGAGCGCGCGCATCGAGCGGGAGCTGCTGCGCCTCGGCCTCGCGCGCGCCGACGGGGTGCTGGTGCGCACGGTGCACAGGCTCCAAGGGGGGGAGCGCCGGGTGGTGGTGTTCTCGGTGGCGGCGACGGAGCCGAAGCACCTGCGCTGGCTGGCCGGGCGCCCGCACCTCCTGCACGTCGCCGCGAGCCGCGCGCAGGACCACCTCGTGGTGTTCCTCGACGCCGAGCGCGCCGCGCGGGAGCCCCTGCTCGGGCCGCTGATCGAGCTCGCGGGGCGCGGCTGAGCCGCTAGACCGCGCGGCGCCCCATCGGCGACCATGGCTGCCCATGCACGACGGATCGAACCCGCTGCTCCGCGCCGTCCACGCCCGCGGGTCGCGCCCAGCGCTCGCCGTCGACGGGCTCACCCTCAGCTTCGCCGAGCTCGACGACCGCAGCGCGGGCGTGGCCGCCGCCCTCGCGCACCGCGGCCTGGGCAAGGGCGACCGCGCGGCCCTGGTGCTGCGCTCGTCGCTCGACGGCGTGGTGTGCCTCCTCGGCTGCCTGCGCCGGGGCGTCGTGGTGGTGCCGGTCAACCCCGGCTACCAGGGCGCCGAGCTCGCGCACGTGCTCGCCGACAGCGGCGCCGTCCTGGTCATCGAGGACGAGGCCTGCGCGGCCCTGCACGCCCTCGGGCCGGGGCCCGCGCGGGTCGGCTCGCGGGCGCTGGTGGACGAGGGCGCGGCCACCGCCGACGCCGCCGACGCCGCCCTGCACGAGGACGACCTCGCGATGCTCATCTACACCTCTGGGACCACCGGGCGATCGAAGGGCTGCGCGCACACCGTCGGGAGCCTCGCCGCGGGCGTCGCCGCGCTCATGGCCCTCTGGGGCGTCACCGACGCGGACGTGGTGCTCAACGCGCTGCCGTTGTTCCATGTGCACGGGCTCTGCGTGTGTCTGCTGGGGGCGCTCTCGCGGGGCGCGTGCACCCGGCTGCTCCCGCGCTTCTCGCCGGAGGCCGTGGTGGACGGCGCGCGCCGCGGGGCGACGGTGTTCATGAGCGTGCCGACGATGATCCACCGGCTGCTCGGGGCGCTCGACGACGACGGGGCAGCGGCGCTCGGGTCCCTGCGGCTCGTGACCTGCGGCTCGGCGGCGCTCCCGGCGGAGCAGCTGCGGGCCTTCGAGGCGCGCACCGGGGTCACCATCCTGGAGCGCTACGGCATGAGCGAGACGCTCATCACCCTGAGCAACCCGCTGGAGGGCGAGCGGCGCGCGGGGGCGGTCGGGTGGCCGGTGCCGGGGACGGCGATCCGGGTGGTGGACGACGAGCTGTGGGTGAGCTCCGCGGGCGCCATGAAGGCCTACTGGAACCGCCCCGACGCCGACGCCGAGGCCTTCGTGACGGACGCCGTGGGACAGCGGTGGTTTCGCACCGGCGACGTGGTGGCCCTCGACGACGACGGGTGCGTGCGGGTGGTCGGGCGCGCCAGCCAGGACATCCTGAAGGTCGGCGGGTACAAGCTCTCGACGCGCGAGATCGAGGAGCAGATCGAAGGCCACCCGGCGGTGCGCGAGGTGGCGGTGGTGGGCGTCGCCGACGCCGAGTGGGGCGAGCGGGTGTGCGCCGTGGTGGCCCTGCGCGAGGGCGCGACCCTCACGCTGGCCGAGCTGCAGGCGCACGTGAAGCTGGCGGAGGTGAAGCGCCCGCGCGAGCTGGTGCTGGTCGACGCGCTCCCGCGCAACGCCCTGGGCAAGGTGATGAAGGCGGCCCTGAAGGCGCGGACCGACTAAGTTCGCGGCGGCGGTTCCCTACACCCTTTGTAATGGTGTAACCTTGGACGGGATGATCAGCGCGGTGGGCATCCGGGTGCACTCTTGTCGCAGCTGCGCGGCCTGCGTCCCGCCGGTCGCGTCGGGCGCCGCCACCGCCGCGGTGGCCGAGAAGGCCCAGAAGGTGACCCGCGCCGACGGCGCAACGATCGAGCGCGACCGGGAGAAGCGGCCCGTCACCGGCTCCAGGGAGACCGCGGGCGCCCGGCCCGACGGCCGTACGCCGAGCGCCGAAGAGAAGGGCCGCGCGGAAGCCGAGCGCCGGCGCGACGACGACCCATCGACCGCCGAGGCCCGTCGGGAGAAGCGGGACGTCGCCCGCCCGGAGGGCAAGCGGCCGGGCAACGCGCAGAGCCCCGAAGAGCAGGCGCAGATCGCCGCGCTCCGCAAGCGCGACGCCGACGTGCGGGCCCACGAGCGGGCGCACCAGATGGCCGCCGGGGGCCTCGCGGGCGGCGCGACGTATACCTACCAGCGCGGCCCCGACGGGCAGCTCTACGCCATCGGCGGCGAGGTGCCGATCTCCGTCGGGCCGGGTCGTACGCCCGAGGAGACGATCCAGCGCGCGCGCACCGTGCGCTCCGCGGCCCTCGCCCCGGCGTCGCCCTCGGGGCCCGACCGCGCGATCGCCGCCGCGGCCTCCAGCATGGAGGCGCAGGCGCTACAGGAGATCAACGCCCGGGAGAGCGAGCCGGCCAAGGGCGACCGACGCACCGAGGCCTACAAGGCGATGTCGCGCAGCGGCGAGGCGAAGCCCGAGGGCCGCTCGCTAGACGTCGTCGCCTGAGGGCGTCGCCGGCTCGGTGGCCAGGTCGAGCTGGCGCATCGTGCGCAGCGAGCCCGACTCGGTGAGGTAGACCCCCGTCGCGCGCACCTGACCCTGGAGGGCGTCGCGCCCGTCGCGCAGGTCGAAGGCGCTGGCGACCTGGGCGACCGCGAGCGCGCCCACCCCGGCCGCGGTGAGCGTCTGGAGGGCGCCCCCGCGCGCGTCGGGCGTCCACACCCGGAGGCGCTGCCAGGCCGCGTCGCCCTCGTCGATCCAGCCGTTGCCGTCGCCGTCGAGGGCCGCGAGCTCGGCGAAGCCGTCGCCGCTGCGCGCGCCGAAGAGCTCGGCGCCGTTCGTGGCGCGCCCGTCGCCGTCGGCGTCGTCGACGAGGAAGGCGCTGCCGGCGCCGATGCGCTGCACCCGCTCGGCGGTGCCGTCTGCGTCGAGGTCGAAGTCGAAGGTGCCCTCGGGTAGCTCGGACGACACCGCGCCGAGGTCGAGCACCAGCGGGTCTTTGAGCTTCCTGTCGCCGCCCTCGATGTGCACCGTGCGCACGTCGACCCGGTCGCGGGTGAGCACCAGCTTCGCCTCGACGGTGAGCGTGCGGCCGTCCTTCGTGCGCACCGTGCCGCTGGCGCTGAACTCCGAGCGCTCGCGCCGCGCGTCGACGGTCTCGATGTCGGCCTCGAAGCCCCACCCCAGGCGACGCGGCGCCGCGGGCGCTCGCTGCGGGGCGACCGGGGCCGCGGGGGCCTGCGCTTCGGCGGAGCCGGCGGGGCGCTCCAGGTCGCGCGGATCGAGCAGGCGCACCTTGCGACCGGTGACGGCCTCGATGAGGGTGCGGAGCAGCTGCAGCCGCGGCTCCCCCGCGAGGGGGTCGCGCTCCTCGTCGGCGGCGGCCTGCTCCGCGGCCTCGTCGGCGGCCGACCGCGCGGCGTCGGAGAGCGCCACGACGTCGACGTTGGACGGTCGCACCGGGGGCGGCGTGCGCCACGTCTCGATGCGCGCGGAGGTCGTCACCGACCGGCTCTTCAGGGTCTCCGCGCTCAGGGTCAGATCGCTCGCCAGCACCCGCATCACAAACCTCCAGTGGTGGCAGAGCGGCCACCCCCTGCCGGAGGTTGAATCGCAATCTGACGCCCGTGGCCCGGGCGGCGTTGCGCGCCCCGATGGCCGCGTGCGAGCGTGGCTCCCACCACCGATGAACTCGACCGGACGCGTCGGTCCGCCGCCCGTCGCGGCGCCTGGGGAGCGCGCGATGACACAGCCCCTGGGGGTCGTCGCGCCGCCGCCCCCGACCGAGGGGCGCGGTGACACCGTACGGCTGGGCACGACCCCGGCCCGGTCGGCCGAGCTCCTGGCGTGGGTGCGGTCCCGCCTCGCGGAGCCGCTCGGGGGCCTCGACCTGTCGTCCATCGGGGTACCCCTCCCCGCGGCCTTCGCGGCGCTGCGAGACGACCCGACGGCCCGCGCGGCGCTCGCCCGCACGCTCGCCGCCGCAGGATGGACCGACCCGCGCATCGAGCCCGAGCCCGACGGCGCGCTGGTGCTACGGGCCAAACCCGCCGTCCCCGCGGACCTCGGCCCGACCGCCGCCGTCGCCGGCCCTCCGGTGACGCCCCGCGCGATGGTGTCCGCCGGGATCGCCGTCCGCGTGGCGGCGCTGGACGACCCCGCCCGCCCGCTGCTGGAGCTGCCCCTCTCGGGCCCCGACGACCGCGCCCTCGCGATCCGCCTGCGCAGCGACGCCGGGCTCCGCACCCACGCGCTCGCCGAGCTCGCGGCGGCGGGGTTTCCCCGCGCCACGCTCGACGACCTCGACCTCCCCGCCCTGGCCCGGATCACCCTGCGACACCCCGAGCGCGAGCTCCGTCGACCGCCGCCCTCCCCCGATCGGGCCGTCGACGCCGCGCCCACCGCGGAGTCCGGCCGGGTGCGATCGCCCACGATCGGGCTCCCGATCGGGGTGGCGCCGCGGGTCGAGCTCCCCCCAGGGATGGCGCTCCCTGGTCTGGTCGCGCCCCGGGAGGGTGTGACCACGGCGCGCCTGCGCCTCGCAGAGCTGGTCGCCTTCGCCTCCGCCCCCGGCTCGATCGTCCCGGTGCCCCGCTGGACCTGGGTGCCCCTCGGCGCCCTCGCCGCCCTGGGCCTGGGGTGGCTTCTGTCGTAGCGTCGGCCATCGCGCCGGGCGCCCTTGCGGGCGTAGACCACCTGGGATAGTGCGGTGCGCGCGGGTTGCCTACGTCATCCTACACCGCATCAAGAGGAGTCGAGCTCATGGTCCTGGGAAGCTGGCGTCGCGGGTGGCGCCTCGGTTTGATGCTGGCTCTGGCGGTCCCTGCGGTGAGCGGCTGCGCGACGGACGAGGAGATGGCCATCGACGAGAGCGGTGAGTTCGTCGAGCCGGTCACCGACGTCAACCACACGGCGGTGCGCAACCAGTCCATCGGCAACTGCTGGGCGTACGCGGCGACGGGCTGGGCCGAGTCGCTGCACCGCGCCCGCACCGGCCAGGAGATCAACATCTCCGAGAGCTGGATCACCTTCTGGGACTGGTACGGCAAGATCGCGGGCGGCCGCGTGACGACCACCGCGGGCCGCGCCGAGGTCCCCACCGGCGGCTGGTGGGACGGCGCGATGACCATCCTGCGGGCGCGCGGCGTGGTCTACGAGTCGGAGTTCATCCCCGAGGAGGCGGAGGCCGCCCGCTCGACGCGGCAGTCCGACGCCCTCCGCGCGATCAACACGGCCCTCAACGAGGGCGGCGCCCTGGCCACCGCCGAGGCGCGGCGCGACCCGGCGCTGGTGCTCTCCACCCTCTTCGACGCGTGGCAGCTCTCGCCCGCGGTCCGCGCCGAGGTCACCCGGGTGTTCACCGCGCGCGGCACCGCCACCCTGCCCGCCTCGCGCACCACGGCCGACGGCTTCTTCCGGCCGATCGCCTCCATCCCCGTGCGCACCTCGGCGTATCGCAACGGCCGCGGTCAGCAGGTCGACGGCACCCTGGCCGACGTCATCGGCTACGGCCGCTTCGCCTGGCGCAGCGCCTCGTACGGCACCACCGCCTCGGCGCGCACCAGCTTCCACCAGCGGGTGATCCGGGCCCTCAACGACAACCAGCCGGTGCTGGTCTCCTGGCTCGTCGACTTCAACGCGATGTCGTCGGCAGGGATCTTCCGCATGTCCAACCTCACGATGGCGGGGCGCCAGGGCGGCCACCTCACACCGATGGAGGACTACCAGGTCGTCGTGCGCCAGCCGGGCCAGCCCGAGCGCACCCTCCGCGCGGGCGAGCTCGCCTCCGAGGCCGATCAAGACCTCGCGGCCCGCTACGGCACCCTGGAGTTCATCCGCATCAAGAACTCCTGGGGCACCGCGCGCGACCCCTCGGGCACCGGCTTCTTCGGCGGGTACAACGACCTCCACGTCGACTACCTCAACGGCCCCATCACCTGGACCGCCGACATGGCCCCCCGCACGCCGCTCTCCAGCGTCATCCTCCCGCCCGGCTACTGATCCCCCTCGAGAGTCTCCCTCCGAACGGATCACCGGCCTCGCCGATCGAGGGGAGCGCCCGCCCAGGCCTTCAGACCCCCTGTAGCGAGGGCCTACGCCGTCCCGACGATCACCCGCGGATGCACCAGCGAGCCCGCGCTCCCGGCCAGCCGCAGCCCCGGCATCACGCACGCCACCACGAGCCCCTCGTCCGCCGGCTCCGGGCGCTCGCCCGCCTTGTCCATCGTCGCCGCGCCGTAGCGCGCGCCCACCGCGGCCTCCACCAGCTCGCAGCCCGCCGCCGCCGCCGCCGCCGTCAGCGCCCGCCGCTCGTCGTCGCCCAGGGCCGCGCGCACCGCGCTGCGCCCGCGCTCGCGCATCGCGCCCGCCAGCACCGCGTCCATGCGCTTCGCCTTGAGCGCCGCGTAGCTCGCGGGCGTGGGCTCCAGCGCCGCCCCGAGGGTCGCCTGCGCCGCGTCGAAGAGCAGCGACGACGCCGCCACCGCGGTGAGCGCCGCCACGAAGTCACGCTCGGCCGCGAACTGCGCGTCCAGGCTCTGCACCTGCGCCGTCAGCGCCCGCGCCTCGTCGTCGCGCTCGCTCAGCGCGCCGCGCAGCCGCTCGACCTCCGCCGCCTGCGCCCGCAGCGCCTCCTGGAGCTGCCGCGCCTCCAGGGTCCAGCGCTCGCGCTCGCCCAGCAGGCGCGTGAGCTCGACGGCCTGCTGCGACTGCACCGCCCGCGAGGCCACCAGCGACTGGTCGAGCTCGGTGATGCGCGCGTTGAGCCCCGCGAGCTCGCGCCCGTGCTGCGCGTTGCTGTACGCGACGTGCTGCCGCAGCTGCGCCTCGAACTGCGCCACCACGGCGTCGAGCTGCGCCCGCAGCGCCACCGTCCAGGCCTTCGCGATGGGGTCGTCGGGGGTGCCCATCACGCGAAGTACGGCGCCAGGTTGAGGGCCGTGCGCACCGCCGTCCCGTCGGCCAGCACGAGGTGCACCATCACCGTGGTGGGGGAGGCCGGGCAGACGTACAGCCGACCCGTCGCGTCGGCAGGGATCTCCGGGCGGACGGAGATGATCCGCGGGTCGTTGGCGCTCATGCGCCCGGGCTCGTACTCCTTGGCGATGCGCAGGGGCTTCTGGCCGTTCCAGGGGCCGAAGTCGAGGTAGTGATCGCCGAAGGGCTCGGGGCTCTGCGGCAGGGTGCCCATGGGCAGTAGCGCCGTGAACTTCGGCGGGAAGCCCCGCAGGTCGCCCACGAAGAAGCTGAAGCCCTGCGCCGCCCGCACGAGGTGCACGTCGCGGTTGGCGATGCGCAGCGCGCCGAGGGCCACCGCGGTCTTCGGCGTCACGCCCAGTATCTCCGCGCCGCGCTCGAAGCGCGTCGGCGTCTCGTAGCGCACCACCCCCTGCGGGGCGAAGTCGTCGGTGGGGGTCCACACCTTGAGGTCGGGCGCGTCGAGGGCCTGCGCGAGGGCCCGCTCGACGTAGTCCGAGCGCGAGCTGTTGCCCGCCAGCAGGATCACCACCCCGCGCTCCCGCCACCCGCTCGCGGGCGCGAGCGAGCCCGCGGCGCCAGGCTCCCACGGGGTCGACGCGATCATGCTGGCCAGCTGCCGCGCGCCGTCGCGCACGCGCTCCTCCAGGTGGGTGCTCAGGCGCTTCTGCACGCCCGCGAGGTCGTTCTTCAGGGACTCCAGCGCCACCTCGGACTCGTCGAGCCGGCGCGCCACCAGGGAGTCCACCCGCGCCATCTCGTTGGCCCGCTTGAACTTCACCTGCTCCAGCGCAAGGGCGTCTTGGAAGCGCACCTTGTTCTGCCGCGCGGCGAGCGAGCGCTTGTAGAGCTGCGGCGCGCGGGCGAGCTTGTTCTCGGGGATGGTCACCGGGCGCTGCATCGGCACCTCCCGGACCTCCATCTCGGGCAGGTGCTCGGGGTGCTGGTGCACCAGCCACACGAGCTCGTGCGTGAGATAGTCGCCGCCGAGGTGGTCGTCGCCCGCGACCTGCAGCGTCTCGATGACCGAGGTGCACCCCGACGCGCTCTCCTCTTCGGGCGTCGCGGGTCGGTAGCGGCCGCAGGCGATGTCGAGGGTGCCGCCGCCGAAGTCGAAGACCGCGAAGCGCAGCTCGCCGAACTTCTCCACGAGGGGCGCAAACGCCGGGTGCGCGGCGAGCTCGGGGCACACCTCCGCGGCGTAGGCCTCGGGCTCGGTGGCCTGCATCTGCACGGTCACCTCGTCGGCGGAGATGCCCTCCGGGATGGACAGCAGGATGCCCGCGCGCAGCTCCTCGATGAGCAGCGCCCGCGCCCGCTCGTCGAACTCCGCGGGGTAGGTGAGCCAGTAGCGGAGGAACACCTCCTGGCCCGGGCGGTTGATGGCGCGGCCGAGGAGGTAGCCGTAGGCGCGCACCACCATCCGCACGCGGGGCTCGTCGAGGAGGAAGTCGGCGCGCTTCTCGCGGTCGCGGAGCTGCGGCGCCTGGTCGAGGGCGAAGACCCGCTCGGGGAGCGACTTGATCTCCGTGACGACCGCGTTGGGAAACTCGCTGAGCTTCTCGCGCGCCGCGTGGGAGGCCTGCACCACGCGCAGCAGGTCGGGGAAGCGCCGGCCGTCGGTGCGGGCGCCGAGCTCGGCCCAGAGGCGCTCGTGGTCCTCGATGAGCAGGACCGTGGGGTTCTCGGCGGGGTTGGTGCGCGCGTCGGGGGGAGAGCCGAGGCGCATGAGCGAGCGGTAGCCCTGGTGGGTGAAGGCCGCGACGGTGGCCGTGGTGCCGAAGTCGATGCCTACACCCGACAGGCGGCGGAAGGTCGGGAGTGACGAGCGCGGGTCGCGCAGGCGCAGGGCGACCGAGCGGGTCCAGCGGAGGAAGAGCGCGGGGGAGTCCATGCCCTCGACGGGGGCGAGGGCGAGGGGGTGGAGCACCACGATGTCGATCGGGAGGTCGGCGCCCTCCGGGGGGACGGCGTCGACGAGGGAGGCGTGCGAGGTGTCGACATACAGCTCGGTGTATGTTCTTCGGCCGCCGGCGCGGCGGGAGGGGTCCTCGCGCACGACCTCGACGGAGAAGGTCGGGTGCTTCGTGCGCAGTACGAGGTCGGAGGGCTTCGGGTCGAGGGTGAAGGGCTCCCCGTCGGGGCTGCGGCGCCAGTCGGCGAGCAGGCGGAGTCGCCAGCGGCCGGTGCCGATCCAGAAGCCCTCCTCGGGGTTCTGGAGGTCGAAGAGCTGGCGCTCGGGGGCGTTGACGAGGAGCGAGTCCGTGGCCTCGCGCAGCTCGAAGGACTCGGGCTCCTGGAGGAGGCTCGACGGGATGAGCTGGAGCCGCGCGAGCTGGAGCGGGCGACCGTCGATCACGAGGTCGACCCGGCGGGGATCGCCCGCGAGCGCGGTGAGCTCCGCGAGGCGCACGGACAGCTCGATGGAGAACTCGCCGTCGGGCTCGACGGTGGCGGCGACGACGGACGAGCGGGTGACCCGGTCGAGCGCGAGCGCGGCCTCGAAGGGCTGCTCGCAGACGCCGGTGACGAAGACCACGAGGCGCGCGCCGGGCCACGCCCCGGGCAGCGGGAGGCGCGCGGTGTGGAGCGCGTCGAGGAGGTCGGTGTGCACGGCGGCGTCGGCGCCGCGGATCTCGTAGGTGAACGTCTCAACCCGCACGGCGTCGGTCATGGCTGTGGGCCGGGGTTGTATCACGGGGCGTCGGGGCGCCCGCAGCGTCTGCCCGCCCCGCGAGGCGCTCGGCGGCCTCCAGGCGGTCCTGCTCGATCAGCACCCGCGCCCCGGTCGAGCGCGGCACGTCGACGGGAAAGGTGCCGACGAGGGGGGGGGGGTCGCGTCAACAGATCCGCATCGATGTGGGCAGCAGGGTGTCCCGGCGGGTATAAGCCCGGCGATGACGACGCTGACGCTGGAACAGATCCGCAAGCTGCCCAAGACCGACCTCCACGTGCACCTCGACGGCTCGCTGCGCCTGGCGACCATCCTCGACCTCGCGCGCCAGGACGGCATCGAGCTCCCGGCCACCACCGAGGCCGGCCTCGCGGCCGCGATGCACGTCGGCGAGAACACCGGGTCGCTCACGGAGTACCTCAAGGCCTTCGACATCACCCTCCGGGTGCTTCAGACCGAGGCGGCGCTCACCCGCGTGGCCTACGAGCTGGGCGAAGACGCCGCCGCCGAGGGCGTGCGCTACATGGAGGTGCGCTACTCCCCGATGCTGCACACCCGGGGCTCGCTCTCGCTCACCAAGGTGGTCGAGGCCGTCATCAACGGGCTGCGCCGCGCCCAGGACGACTTCGGCATCCACTCCAACGTGATCATCTGCGGCATCCGCAACATCTCCCCGGAGAGCTCCCTGGAGATGGCCGAGCTCGCGGTGGCGTACAAGAACCGCGGCGTGGTGGGCTTCGACCTCGCGGGCGCCGAGTACGACCACCCGGCCAAGCACCACCGCGACGCCTTTCAGCTCATCCGCAACAACAACATCAACTGCACCATCCACGCGGGCGAGGCCTACGGGCCGGAGTCCATCGAGCAGGCGCTCCACGTCTGCGGCGCGCACCGCATCGGCCACGGCTGCCGCCTCCGCGAGGACGGCGACCTGCTGCACTACATCACCGACCACCGGGTGCCGCTCGAGTGCTGCCCGTCGAGCAACGTGCAGACCGGCGCCGTGCGCGACCTGCGCTCGCACCCGCTGAAGTTCTATCAAGACCTCGGCGTGCGGGTGACGGTCAACACCGACAACCGGCTCATCACCGACACCACGGTGAGCAAGGAGCTGTTCATCGTGCACACGGAGATGGACGTCGACTGGCCGAGCCTCAAGAGCATCCTGCTCAACGGCTTCAAGAGCGCCTTCCTCCCCTTCCACGAGCGGCGCGCGATGCTGCGCACCGTGGCCATCGAGCTGGAGCAGTTCGAGCGCGAGCACAACCTGCTCTCCCCGGCGGAGTCACACTCGCCGAAGCTGCACCCCACGCCCAGCACCCTGTCCTGAACTCGCACGGCACCCCTGCCGTGGGGTTATCCTCCCGGGCATGGGTTCTTCTGACAACCGCGACGAGGCCCTCGGCGCGACGCTCACCGTTCCATCGCTCAGCCCGTACAAGGCACCGGGCGCCCCGACGGGCCAGCCGCGGGCCTCGCTGATCTCAGGCCCGCGCAGCGGCGCCGTGCTGCCGCGCTCGGTCGCCACGGGCGAGGGCGTGCAGCTCGTCGAGCACGCCCGGCCGCGCTACGAGACGGTGAAGCGGCTCGGCGAGGGGGCCTTCGGCGAGGTCGATCTCTGCGTCGACAACGACATCGAGCGCCGGGTCGCCCTCAAGCGGCTCAAGCCCAACATGCAGGACCCGGACACCCTCGCGCGCTTCACCTCCGAGATCCAGACGGTGGGGCAGCTCGAGCACCCGGGCATCGTGCCCGTGCACGACGTCGGGCTCGACGAGCGCGGCTTCTTCTTCGTCATGAAGTACGTCGAGGGTGACACCCTCGAGCACGTCATCGAGCAGCTGCGCGCGAAGCACCCGGACTACCTCTCGCGCTTCAGCATGGAGGTGCGGACGGAGATGTTCCTGCAGCTCTGCCGGGCGGTGCAGTTCGCCCACAGCAAGGGCTGGGTGCACCGGGACATCAAGCCCGCCAACATCATGGTCGGCCCCCTCGGCGAGGTGATGCTGATGGACTGGGGCCTCGCCAAGCAGGTGGGCCCCGGCGGCCGCCCCGACCTGCCCGGCGCGTCCGGCGCCCCCGCGGCGTCGGCCTACGGCACGATGCTGGGCCACGCCATCGGGACGCCGGCGTACATGTCCCCGGAGCAGGCGCGCGGCGAGCACGACAAGACCGACGCCCGCAGCGACGTGTACTCGCTGAGCGCGGTGCTCTTCGAGCTGATGGGCCTGCGGCACTACCTGCGACCCCAACAGAGCATGGAGCAACTGCTGGAGGCCGTGAAGACCGAGCAGCCCCTGGGGGCGATCGCGATGCACCACAATCTGGCCATTCCCCCGGAGTACGCGTGGATCATCTCGCGCGGCCTCGACAAGGACCCCGACCGCCGCTTCTCGTCGGTGGCCGCCCTCGCGCAGCGGATGAAGGCCGCGATGGAGGGCCGCGGGCCGGTGCAGTGCCCGTGCACGGGCATGAAGCGGGTCGGCGGCGCGTGGTCGCGCTTCATCGACCGGCGCCCCAACCTGGCCATCGCGGGTGCCGTGCTGGCGGCGGCCGCGGCGGTGTTCGGCGTGGTGTCCGCGGCGCTGCTCGTGCTGGGCTGACGCGCCCTCCGGGGTCGGCCGACCGGCAATGGATTGCCAGGAACTCTTCCGCGGCGCCCGGACCGTGGCAAGGCCTCGTGGGTCCAATGGGTTACGCAGACGGAAAGAAGCGCTTCGAGGCGAGGGACGCGAAGGAGGCGCTGGTGCACGCGGCGGCCCAGCTCTCGGCCGCGGCGGCGGCGCAGGGGCGGGTGCCGCCGCACGACCTGGAGGCCGAGCGCGCGGTGCTCGGCACCATCCTCCTCGACAACGGCGCGCTGAGCCTGGTGGAGTCCACCCTCGCGGCGGCGGACTTCTACCACCCCGCGCACGGGGTGCTCTACGAGGCCATCCAGGCGCTCGCGTCTCGCAAGGAGCCGGTCGACGTCGTCACCCTCGCGGCCGAGCTGAGGGCGCGCGAGCGGCTCAACACGGTGGGCGGCGCGCAGTACCTGGGCGAGCTCACGGACGCCATCGCCACCACCGCCCATGTCGAGTCGCACGGGCGCATCGTGGCCGACCTCGCGGGCGTGCGGCGCATGATCGAGGTGGCCCACGAGATCGTCGCGCGCGGCTACGGCGAGCGCGGCAACGCCGAGGCCTTCCTCGACTTCGCGGCGGCCAAGGTCTTCGAGGTGTCGCAGAAGCGCGCCAAGAGCACCCTGGTGCCGCTGGAGACGGCCATCCTCGAGGCCTTCGAGCGCATCGAGCGCGTGCTGGAAAACGGCGCAGCCATCAGCGGCACGGCGACGGGCTTCCGCGACCTCGACCGGCTGACGGCGGGCATGCACGGCGGCCAGATGATCATCATCGCGGCGCGCCCCGCGATGGGGAAGACCTCGCTGGTGATGTGCATCGTCGCCAACGCGGCGATGGCCACGGGCAAGCCGGTGCTCTTCTTCTCGCTGGAGATGCCTCGCGTCGAGCTGGCCAACCGCTTGATGTGCTCCGAGGCGCGGGTCGACCAGTCGAAGCTGCGCACCAACCTGCTGACGCAGGACGACCTCACCTCGCTCACGGCGGCGGCCAACCGGCTGCACAGCCTGCCCATCTACATCGACGACTCCGGCGACCTCACGCTGGTCGAGCTGCGCTCCAAGGCGCGCAAGATGAAGTCCGAGCGCGACCTCTCGCTCATCTGCATCGACTACCTCCAGCTCATGAAGGCGAGCCGCGAGAAGATGGAGTCGCGCGAGCGCGAGATCTCGGAGATCAGCCGCGGGCTGAAGGCGCTGGCGAAGGAGCTCGACGTGCCCATCATCGCGCTGTCGCAGCTCAACCGCGCGGCGGAGACGCGGCCCGGCAAGGAGAAGCGCCCGATGCTGGCGGACCTCCGCGAGTCGGGCGCCATCGAGCAGGACGCCGACGTGGTGATGTTCATCTACCGCGACGAGGTCTACAACCGCGACACCGAAGACCGGGGCATCGCGGAGGTGATCATCGCCAAGCAGCGCAACGGGCCCACGGACACGGTGCGGCTGCGCTTCGTGCGCGAGCTGACCCGCTTCGAGAACCTCGCGATGGACATGGACGACCGGCAGTACGCCGACGCCCAGGTGGGCGGCGTCGAGACCTTCGCGGGAGAGGGATTGCCGGACATGGATCCGTTCAGCCCGGGGTCGTAACGCCCTCCCTGCGGGGGCCCGATCCCCGATACTCTGGCGCCCCGGCAGAGCCTCCTACGCCCTTGACGGCCATCGCGTCGGGCGCAAGGCACTGCGCGCGCCCCCACCCCCCCCCCGGAGACCCCGATGAACCCGAAATCCCTCGCCCCTG
>Ga0247843_1001749_pt1 | contig 42352 bp, 29 predicted proteins | sample LaCruzMarch2017__FD_192420 | JGI IMG/M metagenome (GOLD analysis project Ga0247843, IMG submission 192420) | Freshwater microbial communities from meromictic Lake La Cruz, Castile-La Mancha, Spain - LaCruzMarch2017_8m | ecosystem: Environmental > Aquatic > Freshwater > Lake | place: Spain...
TTTAGCGAAGGCGGGGCGTCATTGGGGTCATTGGTAGTCATTTTCGAGCGGAAGACCTCGTAGGTTTTAAAAACCTACGAGGTCTCGATTAGGGTCAAAACCATCAATTTTTTTTCACATAAAACCTACCAGGCCCCTGCTCCAAAAACTGCAAGGGGTCGGCATTCTGAGCACGATCTGCTTGGGTCGGCGGGATAATTGCGCCATTTTTGACCACGAAACCATATTTGTGGGTAGATTCAACACCTTCCAGGCTTTTAAGCCATAATTCCACGGTGTAGCTGCCGTCTTTCATGTCGGCTTTCATGAAAAAATCTCTGGAACCAGGTTTAGCCACCGGGTATTTATGGAACGTGCAATCATACCTTCCCCACTTGCCATTGTGCGTTTGGATATTGTTTTCTTCAAAGCCTCCACTTCCTGAATTATTCAGGCTGTGGGCGGCCACCATTTTCCCGTCGCGATAGAGTTTTACCAGGTATTTGTATTCGCGTTTTGCATCCCAGCGTGCCTGATTTTCAATGGTAGTGGTTTGGTGCGTCAGGTAAGCATTGAAGATAAAATGCCCGTCGGGGCCAAATTCAACCCGTCCCCAATCCTGCCAGGGGCCTTTGAGGAAATAGAAGTCATGTACCGGTGCATACGGGTCAGGGTTGCTCTGCTTTTCAACCTGGAAAGGAAAGGTGTAGAAATGTTTGGTGCCCGCCCAAAAACGAAACTCATAACTGCCTTCCGTAAGTGTGGCAAAGGATTTATAATCATACCCTTCCAACACCTCCATTTCGTAAAAAGGTGCTGTAGCCAGTTTGGCTTCATAATGCATGGTGTTTTTGAGCACATTGGCCTTGGTATCCCAAACCTCCATGCGTAGCAACGGGGTTTTGTTGGAATAACTTTCATAACTCACCGGGGTGCCGTCTTTGGCCTTTTTGGGCAGGAATGAAACCTCGATGTTGTTCAGTTTCATTTGACCATTCGTAATGTTGAAATACCAACACCCTTCAGATAAAAGGCTCGCCCAGACGATGGAAGGAGGAAAAGGCTCTGATTCAAAATCCAATTCCACTTCCGATGGCTTATATTTTTCATCTAAGCCGGGCCTTGATCTGCTCGTCTGAACGGCCTCTCTTGGGTTTCCAGTTGATTTAGAAGGCGTCGCGCTGCGCTGTTCAGATGCCGCAGGCACTGTTCTTTCAGAAGCGGGTGCTGTTTTTTGCTGTTCACTTTTAGCGGCTGGGGCGGTTGCAGGTTTTTCTTTTTTGTCCTTCAACATGTCCTTGGCTTTGTTCAGGTTGCCAATTTGTGCAGAAAGCTGAAGTGTGAAGAAGATGCAGCATAGAGCCAGGGTTGATTTTCTCAAAATCGGAGACATAAAAAAGGTGTTTAAATCGGTGAGTAATAGGATGGCCATACCAAAGCGAAGCCAATCGCCGTGGCTGCCTGTGCAAGCACAGGTTTTGTTGAATTGAAATGAATAAAGGAGGTTTTGGAGACTATTGGAAGGAGGGCGCGACAAAGGTAAGGGTCGCTGCGATGCTTCAATGGCTGGTGTGGCCAGCGAAAGGGTCTGTTGAGGGAACGATGGGGATGCCTTAGTTATCCATTCACCTTCCCCAACAACTCCAACAACTGTGTTTTCTTCCGTTGCGCTACGGGCAACACCGCGCCGTCGCTCATTTCCACTTCGCCGGAAAAGCGATTGTAGTAGCGCCGCAGATGATCCAGGTTGATCAGGTGCGATTTGTGGATGCGCTCAAAGGAATACGGCGCCAATAAAACCTCCAGGTCTTTGAGGGTTTTGGCTACCAACAATTTGCGCTGGTCGTCAAAGTACACTGTGGCATAATTGCCATCGGAGGCACAGCGAACGATGTTTTTGATGTAATGTAAATGAATGCCGTCAGCCGTAGATAAGGCAATACGAGCAGGCGCTGGGTTCCCACCCATTTGCTGCATAAAAAGCCGTATTTGTTCCTGAAGTTCTGTTTGTTTTCCCCGTGTCGCTTTTTCGACCGCTGCCTGCAATTCCTGGGCATCTATGGGTTTTAAGAGATAATCAAGCGGGGCGAATTTGATGGCCCGCAAAGCATATTCGCTGTAGGCCGTGGTAAAAATAATCTTCAGGGACTCGAAATTGATTTGTTGCAGGAGGTCGAAACCCGAACCATCGGTCATCTGGATGTCGAGGAACAACAAACTGGCCTCTGGATGGCTGCCAACGGCCTCGACGCCTTCTGCCACAGAACTCGCCTCGGCTATGATCCTGATCTGTGGGCAATGCAGTTTGATCTCCAGCGCCAGAGAGGCCCTTGCGGCTGGTTCGTCGTCAATGATGATGGCGTTGATCATGGTTTGGCTGGTTGATTTGAAATGGAATATGCAGCACGACTTCGGTGCCTGCGGGTTTGCCGTTTTCGTACAAATCGGTGATTATTAAAGGATTATCACCTCCTTTGTCGCCTAGGAGTTGCAATCGCTCCAGGGTAATCTGGGTTGCCAAAGGTTTGTGCAGGTCGCGCAATTTCGATTGTGATGATGTTGCCCTTCCCACCCCGGTGTCGCGTATTGTGGCGATGATCTCCTGGCCCGAAACTTGGAAATCAACGCTTATGTTTCCAAGGCCGTTTTTGGGCGCCAGACCGTGGATGACCGCATTTTCGACAAAGGGTTGGAGCATCATGGAGGGTATCATGATTTCCATGGGGTTCAGGGCTTGGGGAATATTTATCTGAAAATTGATTTTGTTCGGGTATCTGATCTGTGACAATTGAAGATAGATTTTCAGCAATTCCATTTCTTGGTCCAAGGGGATCATCGCGTCTGAATAGTCCAGGTTCAAACGCAAAAGCCGGGCGAATTTGCCGATAAAAGCATTGGCTTCTATCACTTTATCCTGACCGTAATAGCCTTTGATGGTATTCAGGGCATTAAATATGAAGTGTGGGTTCATCTGCAATCGAAGTGCCAGCATTCTAAGGTCGGTGTTTTTCTTTTGCAATTCGGTTTTTTCCTGCCTGCTTTCCATCAAAACTCTTTCTACTTCATATACTTGTCGAAGCCGGTTTTCCCGCCATTTTACATAGCCAAAAAGAGCTGCCAGCAACAAGGTTCCCAACAAAACATAAAACCAGGGGCGCATCCAAAAAGGCGGCTTGACCTGAATTTTCAGGCTTGCTTGTGTGCCAATTTCCCCGGCGCCGTTTACCGTCAGCACTTTAAACGTATAGTTCCCGGGGCGAAGCGTAGCAAATTCAAGGTTTTCGCTGGCCGTTTCATGCCAAATTGTGTCCAGACCTTCAAGGCGGTAACGGTATCGGATATACTGTGGCTCGCGAAAGGAAAGTCCCTCGAACCCTATGCTCAAAGATCCTTGTCCGTAGTCCATGGTCAGGGTATTGTCAGCGCCAAGACTTTGAATTTTGTTGTTGATAAGCACGGCCTTTATCAAGGCTGGCGGAGAAGGTGGCGATTGGAGAAGCAAACTTTTGGGCACAGAAAGCAGTCCATCATCTTTACCAATAAACACTTGATTACCAATTACTTCTACCGCATTTATCTTGTCCCAACCCAGTCCCAGAACGCCCCAAAAATTGGTCAGTTGCAATCTTCCAGACGAGTCCTGTACCCGAAACAAACCACTCGCCGTGCCGACCCAGAGATTGTTTTCCACGTCGCGACATAGGTCGCGGCATATCACTTCCCCAAATTGATTGCGAATAGAGAGGCTGTCTATTGCTCCCCCGTTTTGAAACGCAAACAAGCCCTTGGATTCGCACAATACCCATAGTTTTTTATTCTCCTTGTCAAATTCCATGTCCTGAATGCTGTATGTCAATACACGCCTTTCTGCCCCACTTGAATCAATGACATACAGGCCATTGTGCGTACCTACCCATACCGAATGTTGGTCGTCAAATTCAATTTTTTCGACTTTCAAACCTTTGAACCTTGAAATATTGGGTATCCCGTACAAAGGGTACGAATCCGGGATATTGGATCCGATTCCGCTTGGCAGCATTTTTTTCAGGAACAATTTTTTCGGGATTTCAAACAGACCGTTTAGCCCGGCCCAGAAGTCGCCCTTATAGTCCATGTTGATGTCTGAGGCGCGATGTACCATCAGTCGTTCGGTGCCGTCTCGGATGACCAATGCGCCCGCTTTACTGATTACCAGTGTGCTGCCATCGTAGAGGTGGCGGATGTTTCGGATGTTTTTATTGGTAACGTTTTGGGGGAAAATGACTTTGGATTGAATGCTTTTGCCGTCAAAAATAGAATAAGCACTACCTTCCGATCCGATCCAAAGTCGCTGCTGGGGGTCTCGGCTCAGGCAAATGACCCGTTTGTGCACTAGCCCATCCGCGATGGAATAATGGACAATATCCGGGTCAGGCACATAAAAAAGGCCCTCCTCGAAGGTGGAGAACCACAAACCGCCTTCCCGGTCTTTCATAACGGAGGAAACAGAGCGACCCGGGAGATACGTTTTTTCCTTTTTCAGGGATGGGTAATCCAAAACAATGGCCCCGTTTCGGGTACCTGCCCAGAGTTTATTGCCGATTTTTTTGAGAAAAATATACTGGTTGCCTACTTCCAGATCGGTGACAACGCGCAGCACTTTTCCCGTGTAGCGATTCAAGAAATAAAGACTTCGATCGGAGGTAATGATGAGAGTATCGCCCGAAGTAATGGCCTGAATGGTTTGGGTGAGGACTGGCATTGGCGCAATCGGGTTATACCCCTCCGGTTTTATGAAGCCGAAAAAATGCGCTGCGCCACCGATTTCATTGCCTGGGTTTTGCCAGGTCACTATGACCCCATTTTCTATCAGTCGTTCTTCTACTTGCTGCCGCTCCATATCAATCAAGATCGTTTTGTAAGCGCCACAATAGACCATCCGGCCATCTTCTTGCTCAAACATCTTGAATGCCAACCCTTTGAGGTCGCAGCGTTTTAAAATCTCGAGGTTGCTCTGATTGTACAAAAGGCCCTTGTAGAAAAAGCCGGGTTTGCCATTGAGCGTGGCAAACCAGATTCGTCCCGCCCGGTCCTCGCATAAAGAAAACACCTCGTTGTCGGGCATACCGTGCGAACTGTTGTAATGGACAAAGGATTGGCCGTCAAAACGGCTCACGCCCACATCCGAACTGACCCAGATATAACCCTTACTGTCCTGAAAAACGGAGTAGATATAGTTGGAAGGCAGGCCCTCGCTGATCTGATAGTTTTTGGAGAAGGGTTGCTGAGCGGACAAGCCCTGCAAAGCCCATAAAAAGAAGGTGAAAACGAGGATATTGCGTGGCATTTGGAGGGTGAAGGTAGGGGCTTGTCCGTTTAATTTACCTGCGTTGAATAAGGGAGCGTATTCGGGAAATAAACGAATGCAACAAATTTATTTCACGCAACGGCGCAACGCCTAATCAAAACGTTGCGCCGTTGCGCCGTTGCGTGAAATATTTTAACCGCCATCCCAATAATTTATTTCACGCAACGACGCAACGACTGAAACAAGTTTATTTCACGCAACGGCGCAACGGCGCAACGTGTAATCAAAACGTTGCGCCGTTGCGTGAAACATTTTAACCGCTATCCCAATAAACAAACCCCATATTCAACCAAATCCCTCACTTTTCCCATCTTTGCATCCATGAAACTTCCCAAAGCAGAATCACTCATCCTCTTTGCCTTCCTGGTCTGCATGGCCTTGTGGGCGATGTCCAAATGCTCCGAACGCCGCGCCGACTCCTTGCACCGGGTGCGCGATATCGAAGACCCTGACGGCGAAGATCGTCCGGTCAAACGGGATACGGTCGTGGTGCAGTCGGCCCCCAAAACTCCTAGCAATCAAGTACCCGATAACACTTCGGTCCCTCCAGTTACCCATTCGCCACAAACCGCTACGCCCACGCCTTCGCCTGGTGCAGCCCCTAAACGCCCCTCGCTTACGAATATACCCAACCCATCTGCCGCACCGCCCAGTACGAACGGCTCCATACTTTTCACCAGCATTGATGGCTTGAAAGTGCGCAAAGAACCCGGTCTTAAAGGAGAAACGGTTGCGGAACTCCAACTCTACGAACCGGTCACATTCCTCAACAAAAAGACGGACTGGACCCAGGAAATCAGCCTAGGCTACGAAAAAGTGACCGACCACTGGGTAAAAGTGCGCACTCAATCCGGAAAGGAGGGTTGGGTGTTTGGGGCCGGTGTACATTATTACAAAATGAAGCGGCAGGGCGTGCTGGAAGGCAAAAAGCCGGAGGAACCCGCATCCAAAAAGAAAAACTAACTTATGAAGCCTTTTATGCCCGCAGCACTTTGGTTGGCCGTCGTTACTTTTTTGTCCGTGACCCCCAATGTGCAACTGCCCAAAATCGAATTGTTTTCCGCCGACAAGCTGGCCCATGCAGGAGCGTATGCCCTGTTAGCCTGGTTTTTGGCTTGGGGTGTTTGGAAATTGAAAAAACGGGCTGCAACGCCGATAGAATTGTTTCTAATATTCTGTATTGCAACACTATATGGCATGTTGATGGAATGGCTGCAAGGCACTTTTTTTCCCAATCGTTTTTTTGAATACGACGATATGCTGGCCAATGCCGCCGGGGCATTTCTTGCAGGTATGGTTGCCGGCCAGCTTTTCAAAGTCTTATCCCCAAAGCCATGAGTAACCAAAATCATAGATACTCAGACAGAAATATTTCACGCAACGAACGCAACGGCGCAACGTTTTGATTACGCGTTGCGCCGTTGCGTGAAACCCTTCACACTACACCCAAAATCGTCCCTGCTTCGGCGGGTAAAAATCCAAAATCGCATGGCCCTCATCGTTCCTTGCCGCGAGTTTACACCTCAATTCGGCGCCAGCTGCTTTCTCGCTGAAAATGCCACCATCATCGGCGACGTCACCATGGGAGACGAATGTTCGGTATGGTTTCAAGCCGTGGTGCGCGGCGACGTGAACTTTATCCGCATTGGCAACAAAGTCAATATTCAAGACGGCGCCATCTTGCACGGTACCTACCAAAAATGCGGCACCACCATTGGCAACAATGTCAGCATTGGTCACCGGGCGCTGGTACACGGCTGCACTTTGCACGACAATGTGCTGGTAGGCATGGGCGCCATCATTATGGATCAGGTGGTGGTGGAAGAAAATTGCCTCATCGCAGCAGGGGCAGTGGTGCTGGAAAACACGGTATGCCATGCCGGAGGCGTGTATGCGGGTGTTCCGGCCAAGCGGGTAAAAGAACTTACACCCGAGTTATTCAAGGGCCAGATTGAGCGGATTGCGAATAACTACGTTTTTTACGCTTCGTGGTTTAAGTAGGATTTAAAAAAACAGGTGTTCAAAAAACGCGCGCCAAGAACGCCCGCATCTCCCCCCGCCGCAACCAAAGCGTAACGGCGCAGCAAATAAACACCACCACAGCAAGAAAAAACAACAACCCGCCGTCCCCCTTCACCTCAACGCCCAAAATGAAAAGGTGCGAAACAAGGGCCCCGCCCATTACGCCCAGTCCGCCCAAAGCACCCATCCAAGCCGTGCGTGGAAAGAGCAAAAGCACGGCGCACACCAATTCGGCGATACCGCTTCCGAGGCGACCCCAGGGTTCAGCACCCAATTGCTGGAAAATCCAGACGCTTTCTTCCGCGCCGGAAAACTTAAAAAAAAGGGTTTGGGCAAGGATGGCAGCAGCGACCAACCGAAGTACCAAAGGGAAATAAGTACGGATCATATCGTTTTGAATTTGAAAGCCCAAAGGTGCAGACAAGCTGTTTTCTTCTCCAATATATCAACCAAGAATAAACATAACTTGTTAGAGCCCCGACATTTGGCACAATCACCGACCTTTGACTCAATCACCAGTTAACCATTCACCAATAAACCAATCACCAGTTAACCATTTTACCACGCACATGACCAACTGGGGAATCATAGGACTCGGAAAAATCGCCCGTCAGTTTGCCGACGACCTTAGGCTGCTGCCCAATGCGCAGTTGCACGCGGTGGCTTCCACTTCGATGGAGCGGGCACAAACATTTGCGGCTGAATTTGGCGCTACGCATTTTTTTGGCCGATATGAAGACATTGTGCATTGCCCGGATCTGGATGTGGTGTATGTGGCCACGCCGCACCCATGGCATTGTGAAAACACGCTGCTCTGTCTTGAAAACGGCCTCCCGGTACTTTGCGAAAAACCCTTTGCTATGAACATGGCGGAAGCCCGGCGCATGATAGCGGCTGCCCGGCGCAACCGGGTTTTCCTGATGGAAGCGCTTTGGACCAAGTTCATCCCTGCATTTGAACAGGCTGCCCAATTGGTAGAAAAAGGCGAAATTGGCAAATTGCATACCATCAAGGCAGATTTCGGCTTCAAAATGCCCTTCGATCCAAATTCTCGCCTTTACAACAAAACACTCGGTGGTGGCTCGCTCCTGGATTTGGGAATTTACCCGGCTTTACTCGCCCTTTCGTTTTTTGGAAAACCTGCGGCCGAAGAAATCTGCGCTTCCGCCACTTTTACCGCCACCGATGTGGACGAAAGCTGTGCGTTCAGCTTCCAATATCCGGAAGGGCGACTGGCTTTGGGCCACGCTACCCTCGCGGCCAATACGTCCCTCAGTGCGCATCTTTATGGTACGGAGGGCAGCATTTTTCTGCATCCGCGCTGGCATCACACTCAAAAATTAACCATTTCTCACTACGATGGCCGACAAGAGTCTTTCCGTGACCTGGATATTCCTTATATCGGGCGGGGTTATGCTTACGAAGCCGCTCATGTGATGCAATGTCTTGAAAATGAAATGCTTGAAAGTGAAACCATCCCGCTTGATTTCACGCTTGACCTCATTGAAACTCTGGACACAATTCGAGAGAAGGTAGGATTGGTGTATTAAACCTATACCATATTCCCATTCGGCACGTTTTTGGCGGGAACGGCTGAAAAACGCAAGGATGCGTCAAAAAACCCGCTTACTTTTGCGGCTTAAATCCTGTCAAAGCATCCTTATCAAACCAGAATCCGTCAAAGACCAAAGTCCAAAAATTTCGATTTACATGAACAAACAACTGCAAATCTGTGCGTTGCTCCTACTTAGCTTTGGGTTCACAAGCCAAACGTCGTTCGCCCAAATGCGTGGATGGGAAGTAGGCGGCTGGCTCGGAGCTTCCAATTATTTTGGTGATTTGAATACCAATTTTCGCTTAAATCGCCTTCACCTTGCAGGAGGATTGGGCGGACGCTACAACCTCAATGACCGTTTGGGTATCCGCGTCGGCCTCAATGCTGGCAAAATCAGTGCCTACGACTCTGATTCCAAAAACATTTACGAACAACGCCGAAACCTTCATTTTTGGAGCACCATCGCCGATGCTACCGCACAGTTTGAGTTCAATTTTTTTCCCTATGTGCATGGCCACCGCGATTATTTCTTCACCCCTTATATGTTTGCAGGCCCTGCTTTTTTCTGGTACAACCCAAAAGCTGAACTAGATGGCACAACTTACAACCTGCGAGAAATGGGTACCGAGGGCCAGTTCCGGGGCGAAGAATACAATACCGCCCAAGGCGCCCTTACTTATGGAATTGGCTTCAAAATAGACCTTTCCTACCGTTGGAGCCTCGATTTTGCACTGAGCGGGCGAAAGATTTTTACCGACTATCTCGACGATGTTCATGGTACTTACGCGGATATCCGTGATGTTAGATCACAACGTGGCGACATCGCTGCAGCCCTGGCCGACCGTTCTGGAGAGCCCCCCATCGGGCTTCCCGGCAGACAGCGTGGCAACGGCAAAAACAACGACGCCTACGCCACGATCGGAATTGGCCTGAATTATTATTTCGGCAGCATTCGATGCCCTGGAATCACTAAATAAATGTGGCAAATTGATGAATGTGGTCAATGGGATTAATGTGGCCAATTTCACACATTGACCACATTCATCCCATTTGCCACATTAATCCCATTGACCACATTAATCCCATTTGCCACATTAATCAACTTCGCCTTGAAACACTTTTTGCCACATTTTATTCAAGAAAATTATCGGAACGGCATCTTGCAGGGCAGTTTGCAGGCTTGTACGATGTTCGTTGATTTGAGCGGGTTCACGCGGCTGACCGAATCGCTGATGGCAAAAGGTCCCGAAGGCGCGGAAGAACTTTCTGATGTGCTCAACCACATCTTTCAACCCACAGTGGAATTGGTGTATCAGCAGGGTGGGTTCATCCCCTACTTCGCAGGCGATAGTTTTACAGCCATCTTCCCAAGTGCCCCAGGGGGGGTAGTGGGAGCTGGCCTGGCCGGCACGCTGGCTTCTGCCCAAATCATCCTTTCCCGTTTCTCACGCGAGCAAAAAAGCGCGGATTCTATCCTTTCCGAACACAATATCGGCATTAAAATTGGTCTCTCAGAAGGCGAAGTAGAATGGGGCATCGTGGGTCGGCGGCGAAAAGGTTACTACTTCCAAGGCGATCCAATTGACGGCTGCGCTCTGGCTCAAACCCGTGCCGACAGCCTGGAAATAGTGTCGGATGCACAATTCCTGCGTCTGCTCGACCCCGCTGTTTTTGAGGCAAAAGACCTTGGCGACGGCTATTTCAAACTCAAAATTGAACCCAGGCAAGTCCCAACCAATATTGAAGTAAAAGCCATAAATCTCCCCTCACCCGAGGCTTCCGTCACTGCCGACTTCTTGCCCAAGGAAGTTTTTGAAAACCAGCAAAGTGGCGAATTCCGCAATGTAGTGAGCGTTTTTATCTCTTTTGAAGGGGTACGTTCGCACGAATCGCTTGATCATTTTGCCTCCATTGTGCTGGATCAAAGCGAAAATTTCGGCGGATACTTTAAAGAGATTGATTTTGGCGACAAGGGTGGGGTGATGTTTTGCCTTTTTGGCGCTCCCATTGCGTTTGAAAACAATACCGAGCGTGCGCTCGAATTTGTGGCTGCTGTCCGCGACGACCTTTCGCAACTGACCGAACTCACGGGCGCCCGTTTCCGAGTGGGTATGGCGTCCGGACAAGCATTTACCGGAGTAATTGGCAGCAAAGAACGTTGCCAATATGCAGCCGTGGGCGCTCGGGTGAACCTCGGTGCACGACTCATGATGCAGGCTGTGTGGGGCGAGGTGCTGAGCGACGAGAACGTGTCGCGTAACCGGAACTTCAAGTTCAGTTACCGGGGCGACGGGTCTTTTAAAGGTTTTGAAAACAAACTGCCAACCTACGTCCTGACTGGTCGGAATTTGGCGGGCAAAGCCAGTTTTGCAGGCGATTGTTTTGGGCGGGCAGGCGATTTAGAGCGTCTTTTTGAATTTGCCCAGCCTTTGCACCAAAACCGCTTTGCGGGTATGGCCTACATTTTTGGCGAAGCCGGCATTGGCAAAAGCCGATTGAGCTACGAGCTGCGCCGCCGACTACGCGACATGATGGCGGTCAGTTGGTTTGGTTGTGCCAGCGATCAGATTTTGCGCAAACCTTTCAATCCCTTTATCTATTTCCTCAAAAACTACTTTGACCAAAGCCCTGAAAATACCCCGGAGCGCAACAAAGAACTGTTCGAGCAAAATTTTCTCGAACTCCAATACGAACTTACCGAAAGCCGGCACCCCGAAGCCGATGCGGTACGCCGAGAAATAGCGCGAACCCAGAGTGTATTGGCCGCAATGGTCGGTATTATTTTCCCCGGCGCTTTATGGGAACAACTCGATGCGCGAGGTAGATATCAGAATGCGCTGGCCGCCATGGCCAACCTTTTTGTGGCCGAATCTTTGCTTCAACCCGTCGTGATCGAACTGGAAGATGGGCATTGGTATGATGACATGAGCCGGGAGTTTTTGGCACAATTTGCCCGGCGTGCACAAGCTTACCCTTTGCTGTTTTTGATCACGAGCCGTTACGAGGACGACGGCACCAAGAACTACCTTTTCAAGAAAAATTTGCTGGAGGAAATCGGTACGCCCTTCTGCGAGGTAGATTTGAATTTCCTGCAAAATGATGATTTAAAGGCATTTGCAGAATCGCGGCTGGGAAACCCGCTGCACCCCGACCTGTATGAACTGCTACACCGGATGACGCAGGGCAACCCCTTTTACGTAGAACAAATGGCCGAATATTTCCGGGAGGCCAATCTGTTGAAAACGAGCGACGACGGATTGTTGCAGCTCAAAAATGAAGACCTTCAAATCGCCGATTCTGTAAAGGAAATCATGATGGCGCGGATTGACCGCCTGAGCGGGCTGGTGAAAGAAACCGTAAAAGCTGCAGCAGTTATTGGGCGCGAATTTGAGTTGCCGGTGCTGTCTGCGGTAATGGCTAGGCAGGAAGATTTTATACGCCGAAACGGCGACCTCGAAATGGTATTGCGCGAACAAATACAGTCGGCTGAGAAATGGCAAGTATGGTATGCGATGAACGAATTGCGCTATATTTTCCGGCACTCACTGCTTCGCGAAGCCGCCTACGATATGCAGCTGCGCACCCGACTGCGCGAGCTTCACCAACTCATTGCAGAGGCCATTGAACAACTTTACCCCAATTCAGAGGAGCGTTATGTGGATCTTGCGTTCCACTACGACGAGGCAGAAGACGAGAAAAAAACGAACAAATACCTGGAAAAAGCGGCCCGATACGCCCAACGCAACTACCAGAACAGACAGGCCCTGCAGTTTTATGACAAATTGATTTCCAACTACTTAAACAAGGAAAAGGAAACCAAAAAAGTCATCCGGCTCATGCTGCGCAAAGGTGCTGTACACGAATTGGTGGGCCAATGGGAAGAAGCTGAAAAGGACTATCGCATTGCGCTCAAGCGCGCCCAGGTGCTGAGCGATTGGTTGCTCATTGGACGAGCCAACCGCCGTTTAGGTCAGTTAAGGATGCTTCGGGGTGATTATATTGAAGCCAAAAAACACCTGGACGTGGCATCCACGTTTTTTGACTTTGCAAAAGACCCTGTTGGCACCGCCAAAACTTATGGCAACCTCGGTACACTCTTTTTTCGGCAGGGCAGCTATGATTCAGCTAAAAGTTGGTTTGCAAAAGCCATCGAGATCAACCGTGCCAATGGGCGGGAGGCAGAGAATGCAGCCATCGTAGCAAATTTGGGTCTCATTTTTATGAACCAGGGCCATTATGACGAAGGAATCCGTTGGCTTGAAGAACAATTGGACATTGCCCAACGCGCTGGCGATAAGCAAGGACTCACCACCTTGTACACCAACCTGGGCATCATCAACCTGGAGAAAGGCTCGCTGGATTCTGCCTTGCTTTGTCTCGAACGCGGCCTCGCCCTCTCGGAAGAATTGGGCAATAAACTGTTTATGACCATCTGCATCGGCTCCATTGGCTCTGTTTGGGAACGAAAAGGAGATTATACCAAAGCCATGCAGAACTTCGAGCGCGACCTGCAACTCGTGCGCGAACTGGGCGACAAACAGGGTCTGGCAATTGCCTGCGGGCTCATTGGCGACCTGATGTCAGTGATGGGCGATTTTGACCCCGCCATCGAATATCTGGAGCAAAACCTTGTACTCAGTCGCGAGCTAAATTATAAAAAAGGCATTGCCAAAGCACTCAATACCTTAGGTGATACCTGGTTTTACAAAGGGGATTACTCCAAAAGCATCCGCTACTACAACGAAGCGATTGACCATGCCCGACAAATGGGCAACCGGCTCGTGTTGGGTTATTCGCTCATTGAAAAAGGCTTGGTACACATTCAGGCAGGAGAAGTATCTGCTGCACGGCAATATGTGGAAGAGGGTCGCGACATCGCACTCGCGCTGGGCAATGCGGAGCTCACTTTTGGCGCCAACATCCTCCGGGCACAAGTCATCATCACGGAAGGCAACCGGCCCGAAGCAATCCGCCAACTTCAGCAAATGCTCAGCCTGGTGAGGACAGAGCGCGAGGAGGCTGCGGTTCATTTCGAGCTCCGCCGGGTGGCCGAAAACCCTACTCCACACCACCTCCGCGCAGTAGCGCTCTACCGATCTATGTATGCCCGCACCCCACAGCACATCTATAAGGTTCGACTGGAAGAATTAGAGCGCGAACATTAACTTTAGATACCACCTAAAATAAAAGCCTTTCCCTGCGGTCATTCCAGGGAAAAAACGGAAATTTGTGCCGAAGAATCTTAAGTAGTAGTCAAATACCAACACAATCACCGCTTTCAATGGAAGAAGAAAAAAAGCGCCGTCCACGCCTCTCCAAGTCGGACCTGGATTCCCCGCTGGAAGAGCGAACAAAATCCGACCCATCTGAAGATCCGTTTACCGAAAAACCGGAAAAGCCTGTTGAACGTCCCGACAGAGGCTCTAGCTTCGAGCGCAAGCCCTGGCAGGATCGTTCTCAAAGCGGCGGCAACTACGAGCGCAAGCCATGGCAAGACCGCAGTCAGAGCGGTGGGGGGCAGGGTGGAAACTATGAGCGCAAACCTTGGCAGGATCGCAGCAATCCTGACCGACCTCGGGAAGGTGGCCAAACCGGTGGCGGTGGTTACGAACGCAAGCCATGGCAAGACCGCAACCAGCAAGGGGGTGGCACGAACCAAGGCGGCGGCGGCAACTATGAACGCAAGCCCTGGCAAGACCGCAGCCAAGGTAGCGGCGGCACGAATCAAGGCGGAGGCGGCAACTATGAGCGCAAGCCCTGGCAAGACCGCAGTCAAGGAGGCGGCGCGAATCAAGGCGGAGGCGGCAACTACGAGCGCAGACCCTATCAAGACCGCAGCCAAGGGGGCGGCACGAATCAGGGCGGTGGCGGCAACTACGAGCGTAAACCCTATCAAGACCGCAGCCAAGGGGGCGGCGGACAAGGTGGCGGCAATTATGAGCGTCGGCCATACCAGCAGCGCGGCGGTGGTGGCGGTGGCAACTTCGGCAGAAAACCTTTCCGCAAAAAAGACGACTTCTATATTGAAAAGAAACCCAAACCCAATCTTCCAACGGGTGAGGGGATGCCCCTGAACAAATATCTGGCACACTGCGGGCTTTCATCACGCCGTAAAGCCGTTGAGTATGTAGAGGCAGGAAAAGTCACTGTGAATAGTGAGGTCAAAAAAGAACCATTTTACCGCATCCAGGCAGGCGATATCGTCATTTGCGACAGCAAACTCATGCGGGTGCAGGAGCGCATGGTGTATGTGCTTTTGAACAAGCCCAAAAACGTCATCACCACCACAGACGATGATCGTGGAAGGCCCACGGTAATTGACATTGTGGACTCGAGTTTCCCGGAGCGCATATTCCCCGTTGGTCGCCTGGATCGCGACACCACCGGATTGGTGCTTTTGACGAACGATGGCGAGTTGGCACAAAAACTCACGCACCCAAGCTTTGCCATACAGAAACAATACCGTGTTGGCCTGCGTCGTGGACTAACACCAGAGGATTTGGCGCATATCGAACGGGGCGTAGAACTGGAAGACGGCCTGATGGAGGTGAACTGGATCCGTTTTTCGGAAGATCACCCGGAACGCGACATCGTAGAACTCGAAATCAGCTCAGGGCGCAACCGTGTGGTGCGCAGAATTTTCGAGACGCTTGGTTACGAGATTTTCAAACTTGACCGATTCTACTTTGCGGGTTTGACCAAAAAAGACCTCGAACGCGGCAAATTCCGAGAACTCACGCAGCGAGAAGTTATTATGCTCAAGCACTTTACGGGGCATCCTTCTACAGGCAAGAAGAAAAAAGGCGAGGAAGGAGAGCCCTCTGAAGAAGCGGGTGCGGCGACTGAAGCTGAAGAAAAATAAACCCAAAACAAGAAAACCATGTCTACCGGCATGGTTTTCTTGTTTTGGGTTTATTTTTTGTTTTCAATTGTGCTAAATTCTGACCTATATTTGTCAGGGTTTGCACAAAAACAGGCCTTCATCGCTATGAAACCGATTTTCAACTTTCTTTTTGCATTTATACTTTTTTTTGTCGGGCTTAACTGCCTAAACGCCCAAATGACGGATGGCAGAATACGGCTTGGCTTCAAGCTCGGCGTAAATGGCTCCAATCTTTACGATGATGTCAACGCCAGCGATAAAAAATCGCGCATAGGCATAACGGGGGGCATTTTTACCCAGGTTCCTTTTGCAAAAGGCAAGATGGCACTACGCCCAGAGTTGTTGTTTACAACCAAAGGAGGGGCCTATGATTTTGCCAATGGCAACCGCTCCGATTTCAAGATCAACTACATCGAGCTGCCCGTTTCGATTGAATACAGATTGCTGGGTTTTGTAAACCTGCATGCCGGAGGGTACGCTTCTTTGCTTGCCAGTGCAGACGGTAACATGGAGGGAATTCCGGGCACCTTGATCCGGGCTAATTTTGAAGCATTCGATTTTGGTTGGCAGGCTGGCGCAGGCATTGATTTTGGCGGACTTGGCTTGCATTTCCGGCTTTCGCGTGGACTACAAAATGTGGGATCAAAAACACCCAGTGAGTTGTTTGGCGATTTGAAAAATTCAACCTGGGCGGTAACACTCTCTTACGGACTTTAATATTGAGAGGAGAGTCGCCGCCCAAGGGAGTGTTCAAAAAACTGTTTCAGCCCGTCGAGCGTGATTAAACACAGAGCACACAAAGTGCGGCACAGAGTAGCACAGAGGATCCGCTGTCAACAATTTAATCTCTGTGATACTCTGTGTGTTTCTCTTTTACTCTGTGTTTAAAACAAGCTTCGCCGAAGGCTTTACACACTTTTTTGACTACGCTCCTGCCCAACAAACTCAACCATCTCAACCCACTCTATGAAGATTTTTTGCATCGGAAGAAATTACGTTGACCACGCCAAAGAGCTGAACAATCCCGTACCCTCGGAGCCGCTGATATTTATGAAGCCTCCTACGGCTTTGCTGCTGGCGAACAGGCCGTTTTACCACCCTGATTTTACGCAAGACCTTCATTATGAAGGGGAAATTGTGCTGCGCGTTTGTAAAAATGGCCGCTCAGTACAACCAGAATTTGCCCATCGGTACGTTGATGCCGTGGCTTTTGGCATTGATTTTACCGCCCGAGATTTGCAGGACAAACTCAAGTCAAAAGGCCATCCCTGGGAAATTGCCAAAGGCTTCGACCGTTCGGCGCCCTTGAGTCCCTTTATGCCGATTGAAAATTTAAAAAATCCAAAAGACATTCATTTCCAACTAAAAAAAAATGGGGAGCTCGTGCAGGATGGCCACACCCGCGACCTGATTTTTCCTTTTGAAACCCTGATCGTACACCTCTCGAAATATTTCACCTTGCAAAAAGGAGATTACATTTTCACGGGTACACCGGCAGGGGTGGGGCCCGTGAAAATCGGTGATGTGCTGGAGGGGTTTATTGAGGGGGAGAAGATGCTAAATTGTCAAATAAAATGAGCAGCTTTTGCGGGCAATTTGGCTACGAATGACAAAGTAAACCTACTTTTGCCCTTGAGAACGGAACTGTTGATTGGTTTTTTAATGCTTACGGTATTAGAAAGTGGCATCAGCCCAATCACCAGTTTACCAATCACCAGTTTACCAATCCACCATAAACATAAACATGAGCGCAATCCGCGAAGTATTAGCCAGAGAAATCCTCGATAGCCGAGGCAACCCTACCATTGAAGCAGAAGTGTGGACGGAAGCGGGCTTTATTGGCCGCGCTGCCGTACCAAGCGGCGCCAGCACTGGCGTCCATGAAGCCGTAGAACTCCGCGACGACGAAGACCGTTACCTCGGCAAAGGGGTACGCCGTGCCGTGAAGAACGTGGAGATCATCCTGCGCCCCGAACTCATGGGACAAGAAGTGAGCGACCAAATCCGCATAGACCGGTTGATGATTGATCGCGACGGAACCCGCACCAAAAGCCAGGTCGGCGCAAACGCCATTTTAGCGGTCAGCCTGGCCGTGGCCCGTGCTGCAGCCGAAGAACTCGGCCAGCCGCTTTACCGCTATCTCGGCGGTGTGAATGCCCACGTGCTTCCTGTGCCGATGATGAACATCCTCAACGGAGGTTCACACGCCGACAATGGTATTGATTTTCAAGAATTTATGATTATGCCTGTGGGCGCCAACTCCTTCAATGAAGGTTTGCGCATGGGCGTGGAAGTGTTCCACCACTTGAAAAAAGTGCTCAAAAACAAGGGCTATTCCACCAACGTGGGCGATGAAGGCGGCTTTGCCCCCGGAATCAAAGACAACGAAGAAGCCATCCAGATGGTGATGACGGCCATTGAGGCATCGGGCTATAAGCCTTTGGACGACATTGTTATTGCACTTGACCCCGCTGCTTCTGAATTCTACGACGCAGAGAAGGGCGAATATGTGTTCAAAAAATCCAACGGCGAACGTTATTCTTCCAAAGACATGGTGGCCTACTGGAAAGACTGGTGCAATCGCTACCCGATTTACTCCATCGAAGACGGCCTGGCAGAGGACGACTGGGCAGGCTGGAAACTCATGACCGAAACCCTCGGGCACCGCATCCAACTGGTGGGCGACGATTTATTTGTCACCAACGTGGAGCGTCTCCAGCGCGGTATTGACGAAAAAATCGCCAATTCCATCCTCATCAAAGTCAACCAGATCGGTTCGCTCACGGAGACCATCAACGCGGTGAATCTGGCTACCCGCCACGCCTACACTTCCGTCATCAGTCACCGCTCCGGCGAAACAGAAGATACCTTCATTGCCGACCTCGCCGTGGCCTTGAACACCGGCCAGATCAAAACCGGCTCGGCTTCGCGCTCAGACCGGGTGGCGAAATACAACCAACTGCTTCGTATTGAGGAAGAGTTAGGCGATGCAGCGACGTATTTGGGAAGAGCGATTTTTGGGGTGTGAGGACACTTTGAAAATCAGGAATTTGAAAACCCCCATCTTGCTTTTTGCGAGGTGGGGGTTTTCTGTTTTCCGTAGTGAAAGCGTGAAGAAAAATCGAGCAGGGCGCAACTGTCGACAAATTGTCGACAGTTCAAAATGATTGCCCAAGATTGGAAGATGCGTGAGACCGAGTTTGCCAACACAGAGTCTATGTTTCGAATCATTCAATCCATCCCTTCTCCGAAAGCCGAGTCTTTTAACCTTTGGCTGGCCTAAGTCGGATATGAGCGCGTTCTGGGAATTAAAAACCCAACTATTGCTGCATCGAAGCCCCCTGCCTAAACACCCACAAAACCCAACCCGCCGACAACAAAAACGGCACAGTAGACCCCACTATCTTGACATTTTGGCTAATCACCCCAATGAACAGCAGGAACAAAACCAAAATCCCTGGCAAAGCCATTCCTATGAACGCCCATCGCTTGCCTGGCTCTTTTTGAAACACCAGAAACAGCAATATCAGTTCGCCGACAAACGGTAATAAAATCAATGGGTGGGTAAAAGAATTTTGCGGATCGCCCTGTTTAAACAAGATTAGATACACCACTTCATACACGAAGGCGGACTGGTCCTTGCCCCATTCCATGTAGCAGAACAGGAAGGAAAAGAACACGAAAAAGAGCGCTAATCTTTTCATTTTCAAAGATTTAGGTTTTAGATACTCACAACATCTTCCGCTTCTGCATCACCCAATACAAGCCCCCGGTAATCAACCCTGCTACTACAATCGTGGCATAAAATGCCCAAGGCTGTTCCGGTATTCCGTTCGGAATGTTCATGCCCAAGAACGAAGAAATGAGCGTGGGTACCATCAACACCACCGTGATAATCGTGAGGCGATGGATCACCTGGTTCAGGTTGTTGGAGATGATGCTGGAATAAGCGTCCATGGTGCCGTTCAAGATGTTGGTGTACACGTTGGCCATGGAAAGCGCCTGCGAGTTATCAATGATGATATCTTCAAATAAATCCATCAGGTCTTCGTCGCCATTGATGTGCAGGAAGTCTGTGCGCTTCATTTTCATTTTGAGCAGTTCGTTGGCGCTCAGGGAGTTGACAAAATACACGAGACTTTTTTCGATGGAAAGCAATTGGCGCAACTCCGCATTCCGGCTGCTGTTCATCAGTTCTTTTTCGATGCGGTTGCGGCGCAGGTTGAGGGTTTTGAGGCAGGAAAGGAAGTGATAAACGTTTTGTTCCAGCAATTGGAGCACGAAACGTTTTTCGTCGGCGGGATTGAAGTCGCGGACATTGTTTTCCAGGAATTTTTCGAGCACCGGCGTTTCGAAGGCGGAGATGGTGACCACATGCTCGATGGTGAGCAGCACACCAATCGGCACGGTGATGAAGTAGGCTTCGTTTTCGGCGGCGGCGTTTTTGTTTTTGACGGGCGTGTTGATCAGTACGAATCGTACATCGCCGTCGCGTTCGTAACGGGCGCGTTCGTCCAGATCAAGGGAGTCGGTCAGGAAAGCAGGGTCGAAATCAAAGCGACGGGCGAACTCATCAAGCTCGTCGGGCGCGAAGGGAGGGGCCAGGTGTACCCAGCAGCCAGGATCTGGCTCGGTCAGTTCGACCAATCGGCGTTTTTCTCGAGTATAGTAACGGGTCACTGTCCATGGGTGGGTTTTTGTAAGCTTTAGTTGCTGCCAAAAATTGCGGCACAAACTTACGCCGTGCTTTTGAGGGCGCGGCGCAAAAACGGTTTTTGAGTGAAAAAATTTCTTAGTTAATTAGTGGACTGGCTAAAAGAATTTCTCTATCATTGCGCGGATTTTATCGCAGAATGTAAAATAAACTGCTGCCAAGCCGATTTTCAGAAGTTCTATGGAGCGCGCCCGCCCGATCAGAGGCGAACACTATGTAAAAATGCTCTGCCATCATGCGAACCCTTTCTTCCCTCGTTCAGCATCGTAGCAGATTGCATGCTCCCTTAAGAAATCCTGCCTCTGACCGTGTGCCAAACCATCTCGACCTTCTCCCACAGGGATATAGTCCAAGTTATGGCCAGGATTTAGCGTTTCGTTTAGCAGACATTTTGATCTTTGGTGTGCAGCGTTTTTGCGATTGCCTGAATCTGGTTAACCAGATTTTGAAAATACCATTTTTAAAGAAATTATCTTTGACCTCAAATAATTATCACGCAATCAAAACCTGTCAGCATATGAGACTTTTTACATCCCATTCCGTTTCTTGCTTTTTTTTGGTCGCGGCAGCCTGCCTTCCGCTTGCGGCTCAGCAATCATCCAACGTCTTTGATGCGCGTCAAAAACGCCACGTCATGACAGCCGAATCTGCCCAACAAATCGTCGTATTTCAAAACCTTCTGCCTGGCGAGACCTATGGCTTGCTGGTGCCTGGGGGCGAAGCTTGCCTTGCACAGTGTATGCCCGACGTATCGGTGTTGACTCCCAACACCCAGGTAATCGTCTACAACCCGATGATCCACCAACTGAAATTTATAGCTTCGGCAGCCGTGATGGAGTTCCAGCTTGACTATCCTTGCACCTGGGACGCATCGAATCCGCCAAGGCATTATATTAGCATGATCCGTGTCGGCGAAAAGAAAAAAATTACGGGCGGGGGAACGCCCGAAGCCGTGCTTGAAGTAAGTGGAGGAAGCGCCGAAGACCTTATCAAAGAAGTCTTCATTGGTGGTAACTGTTTTGACGTGGAAGGGGTGACCTTCAGCGGCCAAGGCGACCAGATCGGCCAATTCACCAACGGCCTCACCAATGTTGGCTTTAATTCAGGAGTCATCATGGCTACCGGAGGCATTGGGGTGGCACCTGGACCCAATGATTCAGACGGCGCAAGCGCAGGATACGGCAACGGCACGCCCGATTCTGATTTGCAAAACCTTACCAATGGGGCACTTTTTGATATGGCGAACATTGAATTTGATTTTACGCCCACACAAAGCCCCTTAACTTTTGATTATGTGTTTGCGTCAGAAGAATATTGCGAATATGTGAACACACAGTTCAATGATGTTTTTGGCTTTTTTATTTCCGGCCCTGGTATCAATGGCACTCAAAATTTGGCTGTAGTGCCTATGACCAACAACCCGATCACCATCAATACCATCAACCACATTACAAACCCTGGCTATTATGTACACAATACGGGTCCTGGGGGCAATAACTGTGGCAATATCCCTCCAGCAAATGGCCCGGCGGTACAAGAACTGCAATACGACGGGTATACCCGAAAAATGGTAGCGGTGGCACAAGTAATTCCTTGCTCCACTTACCATATCAAACTCAAAATCGCCGACGTGGGCGATGGCGTGTGGGACTCTGCGGTGTTTCTAAAGGGAGGTTCCTTTGACGGTGGTGGCAATGCTTCCATTGATTGGCTGGTGAACGGTCAAACGGACGTGGATGAAGTGGTGGAAGGCTGCGGCACAGTCGAATTGCTCATTGACCGGGTAGGATCCAACCCTTCGCTTCCCTTGACGGTTTCATTTACCATTACCGGAACGGCCTCCAATGGCGTTGATTTTGGCCCTATTTCCGCTTCTTATGTAATTCCTGCCGGAACGGATCAACTCATCATCCCGGTCAACATTGTCAACGATCTTCTTCCTGAAGGCGCAGAAACCGTTGTTTTGACCTTGAACAACCCTTGTTCTTGCCTTAATCCGCAGGAAACATTGACCATTTTGGACTATAACCCCATGATACCACTTGCGGACACCGTATACATCTGTGGCCCAGGGGTGGCAACCGTTGGCGTAAACGTAGAAGGTGGCGTAGAACCTTATACTTACCAATGGAATACGGGTGGCAACGACCCCACGATCACCCCATTCGTAAGTGCTCCTACCACTTATACGGTCACCATCACCGATGCTTGCGGAAGAACAAGTACCGCAAAAGCACGTGTAAACATCAACCAGCCTCCAGTAGCGCAACTTTTGGGGCCTGGCCCGCAAATCTGCCCCGGCCAATCGGTTACACTATCCATCAATTTTACAGGAACAGGGCCATTTGACATCACCTATAATTTTAACGGCAATCAAGAACCTCCTATCACCGGCATTACGGACGACCCCTATTCGCTGGTGGTTAATGACGCTGGACAATATGCGCTGACTACCGTAATAGATGCTTTCGGGTGCCCGGGAGTCGGCGCTGGTACTGTCTTTGTGACACCCTCCAATCTCGACTTGACAGGGGTGGCTTCTAATGTGCCTTGCGCAGGCGCTCCTACTGGTTCAATCAACACTTCGGTCATTGGAGGACAAGGCCCTTACAATTACCTTTGGCAAGGCCCGGCGCCTATTGGTAATATTGCTGACCCCACGGGGTTGGCACCCGGCAGTTATATGGTCACCGTGACCGATGGCTTTGGCTGCACCGATAACCAAACCTTTACGGTCACTTCTCCACCCGCCATTGCCCCTAGTATTGTAAATGTGCAGGGGGTAAACTGCTTTAACCCAGCCGGAGGCAATATCAACCTGAATGTAACGGGTGGAACGCCCAACTATACTTACCTCTGGAGCAACGCCGCCACGGTGCAGGACCCGCAAAACCTCGTGGGCGACACTTACACGGTGACTATTACAGACGGCAACAGTTGCACCAGAACGGCCACCGCAGTGGTGCCCAGCGATTTCCTGGCCCCCACAGCCGTAACCTCGCCGCCCAACAGCATCACTTGTAGTTTGCCCGTGGTGACGCTCGACGGAACAGGCTCAAGCAGTGGTGGCAACTTCTCGTACAATTGGGTCGCAAGCCCAGGAAACATTGTGAGTGGCAATAATACACTCAATCCAACCGTCAATCAGGCGGGTACTTACATCCTCACAGTGCAGAACATAACCAATGGCTGCACTTCAACGGCAAGTTCTACGGTGGATGCCAACAACGCACCTCCCACGGCTGCTGCGGGCCCGGATGCCACGCTTACTTGCGCAGCGACCAATGTAACGCTGGATGGCTCGGGATCCAGTTCAGGTGGTAACTTCACCTATCTGTGGACGGCTTCGCCCGGCGGAAATATCCTGGGCGGACAAACCACGCCCAATCCAATCGTCTCAGCTATAGGCACTTACACCCTCTTGGTCACCGATACTCAAAACGGCTGTACGGCTACCGACTTGGCTGTAGTGAACAATAACATAATGCCGCCCACTGCTTCTGTGGCCCCCCCGGGCCTTATTACCTGCACGGTTAGCCTGGTTACGCTCAATGGCTCGGCTTCAACACCCGCAGGCATCGGTTTCCAATGGTCAACTTCCGACGGTTTTATTGTCTCTGGACAAAGCACGCCTACCCCTGTGGTAAGTGAAGCAGGGCAATACACCCTCACGGTTATGAACCCGAGCAACGGCTGTACCAGCAGCCAAACGGTGACGGTCAATCAGAATTTCTCAGCGCCCATAGCTGTGGCTACAGTGAGCAACACCATTACCTGTGTTGCATTGGAAGCGACCGTAAGCGCGCAAGCCTCGCAAATGGTGCCTACGGATACATTTGTGTGGTCTACCAGCGATGGGAATTTTGTCTCCGGCACCAACACATTGACTCCTCTGGTCAACGCACCCGGCACCTACTCAATCGTCATTACCAACCCGACGAGTATGTGTAGTTCGCAGGCATCCATCGTGGTAATGTCCGATAATTTGCCACCTGCAGCCGATGCTGGCCCTCCGGCGACGCTCACCTGCGCGGCAACCTCGGTTACCATTGGCGATCCGCTCGCCCCGATTGATCCCAATTTGAACTACAACTGGACCGCTTCTCCGGGAAATATTTCTTCTGGAGGGAACTCCCCCATGCCTACGGTCAACCAGCCAGGCACCTACAATTTAGTGGTTTCCAATAGTTTAAATGGGTGTATTAACACGGCCTCCATCGTAATTCCCCAAAATATTACCCCGCCAACGGCCATCGTGGCTCCGGGCGGTGAAATCAACTGTAACAACCCTACCATCCAATTAAACGGGGCGGGGTCCAGCACAGGGCCGACTTATTCTTACCAATGGAATTCCAGCACAGGTAGTGGCATTGGGGCAGGCGACAATACCCTGACTCCGACCATCATTGCTCCAGGTACTTACACACTGGTAGTGACCAATGCCGCAAACGGTTGCACGAACTCGGTCTCCACCTCTGTGACGATCAATGCCAATGTACCGATAGCAACTGCGGCTCCTCAGGGAATCCTCACCTGCACAGCCCTTACTATTCCAGTCAACGCTACTGGCTCCACGACGGGGCCTACCATTTCTTACCAGTGGGGGACCACCAACGGTCAAATTGTCAGCGGCAACGGAACCCCTCAAATCATTGCGGGCGCACCGGGGCAATACACCCTGATCGTGACCAACACTGCCAACAACTGTATCGCTACCACCACCATTGATGTTCAGGAAGACATCAACGCACCGGTTGCGGATGCTGGCCCTGGAAATATCCTCAATTGTACCGCTCCGTCCATGACTTTGAGCGGCGATAGCAGCAGCGTGGGCGCACAATTTGCCTATACTTGGTCCGCTATTACGGGCGGCAATTTTGTTTCCCCCACCAACATTTTGAATCCGCAGGTGAACGAAGCGGGCGTGTACCAGATTTTGGTCACGAACATCAGCAATGGTTGCACCTCGGTGGATCAGGTGGAAATTGTTGCCGATGACAATGATCCCATCGTAGCGCTTTCACAGCCCGCAGAATTAAATTGTCTCGTTACACAAACGAACATCAACTCGGCAGGCTCTTCCACTGGCACTAACTTTACCTACCAATGGACGGGCCCTGGCTTGCAATCGAGTCCGACGGATGAAAATGCCACGATTAATCAGCCTGGAAATTACACTCTGGTGATTACCAATACGGTCAATGGCTGTACTACGGAAGAAACGGTACCTGTATCGCAAGATATCCAAGCACCGCCATCCGATGCGGGTCCCGACGTATTGCTCAATTGTTACAATCCGCAAATGCAGGTCGGCGGTGCCAACAACCCTTCAGGCCCGAATTTTACGTATAATTGGGTGGACCCAGGGGGCATTATATCGGGTTGGACCACCCTGACACCCGTGGTAGCAGGCGGCGGAACCTACGTTCTTATCGTAACGAACACGGACAATGGTTGCACCACTTCCGACCCGATGGTAGTAACGACTGATTTTGAGTCACCACAAGCCAACGGCGGCCCGACCTTCCAATTGACCTGCACCCAAACTACTTATACGATACAGGCGGTGGCGCCAGTAGGGCCAAACTTCACTTATGAGTGGACCACCATCGGTGGCAGCTTTGTTTCCGCCACCAATATTTTGAATCCAATCGTGAATGGCGCGGGCGAATATTTCCTGTTGGTAACCAACACTGTCAATGGCTGTACTTCCTCACCGACCGTGCAAATCACACAAGCTGCCGATGTGCCACTCGCTGTTGCGAACAGTGCACCTGATCTAACTTGCGCTGTTACCCAACTAACGCTCGATGGTGCCGGCACTAACTTCGGAGTAGGCTATAACGTGACTTGGACCGCTACCAATGGTGGCAACATAATGAGCGGTGCCAACACGCTCAATCCAATCATTGACGCGCCGGGCACTTACACCATCACGGTACAAAATCTGTTTAACTTTTGCCAAGCCAACAGCAGCGTAACCATATTGGAAGACCTTGCACCACCTCAGATTGATGCCGGACCACAACAGACCCTGACCTGTGCGGTTTTGGTGCTCAATCTCGAAGGAACCAATGCTTCGGCAGGCCAATTTACCTACAACTGGGTCACTCCCGACGGAAACATTGTAAGCGGGGCCAATACTTTGACACCCACCATTAACGCAACCGGTTATTACGAATTGGAGGCTACAAGCCTGCAAAACGGCTGTACGAATGTGGTAAGTGTAGACGTGATTGCCAATCAAGTTGACCCTGTTTCAGCCATTGCACAGCCAGATATTTTGACTTGTGTGGTGGAAGAAATCACGCTCGATGCTGGCACCAGCAGCACAGGCGACATGGATTATGTGTGGAGCACCGCTGGCGGCAATATTCTGGATCAAACTGATCCATTGGCCGTGGTCGTCAACGAACCGGGGCCTTACACGCTCCTGATTACGGACAATGTGAACGGTTGCACCAGTTCTGTGACAGTAACCGTGCCGCAGGACATTCAAAACCCGGCGGCCGTAGCAGGAACCGATGGCTTGCTTACTTGTGCTATCACTTCGCTGACTTTAAATGGTATTGGGTCGAGTACCAATGGCAATTTCTTTTATCAATGGACTACCCCCAATGGCAATATTCTGGTTGGGGCTAATACCTTGTCACCCGTCGTGATAGCTGGCGGCTCTTATGACCTTCAAGTGGTGAACAACGACAACGGTTGCACGGCTTCAGATCAGGTGTTGGTCAACATGGACACCCAGACTCCCGTGGTGGCCATCGCTTCACCTGCCGTGATCGGTTGTACACAACCGAGCGTTGTGCTCAATGGTGCTGGCTCCGCTGCCGGCCCGAATATCATGTACGAATGGACGACCGTGAACGGCAATATTCTGAGTGCAACAAATGCCAATTCCGCCACGGTAAACAGCGCTGGCCAATACACTTTGAATGTTTTGAACACCAGCAATGGTTGCTCAGCCGCTCAAACCGTACAGGTTAGCGACAACACGGTGCTGCCCCTCGCGGAGGCTGGCCCGCCGTTCACGCTGACTTGTGCCGTGGAACAAACTACGCTGCAAGGCTCTGGCTCCAATGGCGCGATTTATGCTTATGCCTGGACAACGCAGGGAGGCAATATTCTTTCTGGCGCAAACTCGCCAAGCCCCATTGTGAATCAACCGGGCACTTATGCACTCCTCGTGACGAACACTTCCACGGGCTGCACAAAGACAGACAATGTTCAGGTTTTTGTAGAAACCAATGTGCCTACGGGCTTCGCTTTTGATTTGCAAGAACCGAGCTGCAAAGACAACGATGGCCTTATCAGTTTCGGTCCGGTACAAGGTGGTTTTGGCCCCTATACCTATTCGATCAATGGTGGCCAGAACTATACCTCTTCTCTGGATTTTACAAGCATTGTGCCCGGCACCTACGATCTGTTTATTCAGGACGCGAACGGTTGCACATTCCAGCAGCCGCTTACGGTGCCAAAAGCCCCCGATCCGATCATCACCACAGACCCACAGTTTGAAATTGAACTGGGCGACGAACAAGAACTGACGGCAGTACTCGCTCCGGGATACCCGGTCGCTTTGATTGAAAGCATCGTTTGGACTCCGTTGGACGGGCTGACTTTTGCTGACTCCACGATTCCGAACCTGCTTAGCCCAACCGCCAAGCCGCTGAAAACAACCGAATACACCGTCACCATCCTCAGCACCGATGGATGCCAGTCCACAGACCGCGTATTGATCCGGGTAGACAGCCGTCCGCACATCTATATTCCCAATGCTTTCTCTCCCTGGAATGAAGATGGCGAGAATGACATCTTCCTGATCTTTGCTGATGGCGACCAGATTGACCAGGTGGATATATTTCAAATCTTTGACCGCTGGGGCGACATGGTATTTTCAGCCCAGAATTTCAAGCCCAACGACCCGGCCCACGGTTGGAACGGTTCGCATAGGGGCAAACTGATGACCCCAGCCGTGTTCGTCTATTACGCTGAGATCCGGCTGATTGACGGGCGTGTGTTGCTCTTTAAGGGCGACGTAACTTTGGTGCGATAGTCGCTGAATTTTTAGCAGAAACAAAGGCCGCAGCTCTGAGTAATCGGGGTTGCGGCTTTTGTATTTCACCTGCGGAACTAGCGCGAAGGCCCCACGCTGGAGCAAAGGCTCCATCTCGTACTTACTAATCCTACTGACTGTGCCAGTAACTACGGAACAGATTTTACTCAAAAAACACAATTAACAGGAATGATATTCGAAAACTGTCCATCTTCTTATGTCGTGTTATGATTATTTGGGGCGAAAAGGTTTATAAAAGAAACCATATTATAAGCTTTCTGATTTTATCCCCCTCCCATATCCCCCGCACCTTTCATGGAATTGCCCTTTAAAAGTGTCCTTTTTTTCCGAGGAAGGAGGGGCACACCTTTACCTCAACGTTTGCACAATAGTCAAGCAGGTACGCAAAACTTTTTTTTCACACATAAACGCAATTCTATTATGAAACAAGTATCACTACTGAAGTTGAGCTCGTTTATCTTGCTCTGTTGTCTGACTTCTTCAGGCATTTTCGCGCAAAATTATCGCCTCACGGGCAAACAAATTCAAGGGTATTCCTCGCCGGAACTGGAAAAAAGTTTCGAGCGAAGCAAAGTTTTTCAAATTGACCTGAGTCAGATTTTGACAGCTGTTTCAAAGGAGCGGGGTTCTATCAAATTGACCGTCGATTTTGCGGGGATTCCTTCCTTTGAAGCGCACATACAGCCCAGCAATATCATGGCCGATAACTATACCAATTTGATCGGTAAGGATAATGGCATCTTTGCCAACCATGAGCGCCCCAATGTTTTTCCATTTATCAGCAAACGCAATCCGCTCAACCAAAGTCAGGCAGCGCTCACAATTGGCCAAGGATTCCTCTATGGTTTTTTTGAGGCTGAGAACCGCACTTGGTATGTAGAACCGCTGCGTTACTTTGACCACCATCAGGCAAATGACCTTTTTGTAGTGTATGAAAAATCAGATGTGATTGAATCTGAGGAAAATGCCTGCGGTGTGCTTGAGGTCGAGCATTTAATGGAGGAGGTGAGCGATCGCGGCGGCCCAAGTCCTGCTTCGTGCGGACCTCCGGAATTGGAATTAGCGATTGCAAACAAATGGAATATGGTCACCACTTATGGCTCGGCAGCCGCGGTGGCTGATCATAATGTCGCCTTGTACAATGCGGCACAGGCCAACTGGGACGACGAATTTGTGGAGCCAGTAATGTTCAAGATTGTTACACAATTTATACCCACTTCATCCCAGAATGATCCTTTCAGCAATACAACCAACGGACACAACTTGTTGGGTGAGCTTCAGGTGTGGGCCGAGGCAGGAGGATTTGGCACATCGGCATATGATCTGGGGCATGTTCGCACAAGCAGCATCCTGTATAGTCCAAGTGGACAAGTTTTAGGTGGGGCTACTTATCTTAGCCAACTTTGCACAGCCTTTCGATATTCTTGTTTTTCTGAATATAATTTAAGTGCAGGTAAATTACGTCATGTAGTCTCGCATGAAATGGGTCATTCTTTTTCTGCGGGGCATTATTCACCGCCCTATAATATCATGGCCCCGACCTTAAGCAGCCCCTCAGATATCTGGCATATTGATGCTATAGCAGCCATCAACAATATGATAGAAAATAATTCCTGCCTTGCGCCTGCTAACTGTCCATTGCCTAAATATGTGCTGATGCCAGAAGAACTGGCGTTTATATGCACCGGTACTCCTGAGTGCGTTACATTTGAAGATAATCCCTGTGTGGCTTCTTATTCAGTGAGCACCAATGATCCACTTTTGCAGGTCACTTCAAACGGCAATACCATTTGTATCACCAGCACTGCCGAGGTTGCCAGGGTTTCTACTGTTGTTGTAACGCCACTTGACTATTGCGGCAATCCTCCGGTATATGACCCAAAAGAACTCTTACCTGCACCCTGGCTTATATATGTTGATTTTGATCCCAGATGCAATCATCTCCGGGAAGGAGAAGTTGGAAACCGCAATGGAACCGCGATTCAAAATGAATTGTCTATTTACCAGTATCAGGATGTATTGAATATTGAAGACCTTGCTACAACCCTTCGGAATAAGGATATCCGGGTTTTTGACATGAATGGCCGGTTGTTACTGGAACAACAAAGTTTCGATGGGCTACACCAGATTTTTCTCGACAATATGCCTGCTGGTATGCTCGTGGTAAAAGTCAATGCCGGAGGGGAGGTTGTGACCAAACGGATCATGAAATTCTGATAAGGTTGCGATAGAACCTAAGAGAAGGAGTGGCTGGATCAATTCGGGGTGCGACTTGAAGTCGCACCCCGAATCTTTTATAAAGCTCTGCTCAGGGTGCTACCTTCGCGCCATGTTTTCTACCACGCAAAAAATAGGCATCCTCGGCGGCGGCCAGCTCGGCAAAATGCTGGCACTCGCCGCAGCCAATTGGGACTTCAAAACCTTCTGCCTCGACCCCAGCCCGGAGGCCCCCGCCAGTCAGGTTTGTACAGGCTTTACCCAGGGCGATTTCAACAACTACGACGAGGTGCTGGCTTTTGGCCGCGACAAAGATTTGCTCACCATTGAAATCGAGCACGTCAACACCAATGCCCTCCGTGAATTGGAGCGTTTGGGAAAAATCGTACACCCCAGTCCCAGAGCGCTCGACATCATCAAGGACAAGGGTTTACAAAAAGAATTTTATTGGGAACACGATATTCCAACCGCTCATTTTGAACTTTTTGAAGACGAAAAAAGCCTGAAAAAAGCCATCGAATCGGGGGCATGGAAACTGCCTTTTGTTCAAAAAACGCGCACCGCTGGCTACGACGGCAAGGGCGTGGCCATCCTCCGAACGTTGGAAGATTTGGAAACCAAATTGCTGGTCGGTCCTTGTCTCGCCGAAGTGCTCGCGCCCATTGAAACTGAAATTGCCGTCGTCGCGGCGCGAAACGCACAGGGTGAGGTGGCAGTGTTCCCCGCCGTCGAAATGGATTTTCATCCCGAGGCCAATCTTGTAGAGTTCCTGCTTTGTCCCGCCCGTATTTCGCCGCTCGTAGAAGCCGAGGCCGAAGCTTTGGCCGAAAAAGTCATTCGGACCTTTGATATTTGTGGTCTTCTGGCCGTAGAAATGTTCTGGACCAAAGACGGTCAACTCCTCGTGAATGAAGTTGCTCCCCGGCCCCATAACTCTGGCCATCACACCATTGACAGCGCCCACACGAGTCAGTTTGAGCAACATTTGCGGGCCATTTGCAATATGCCGCTGGGCTCCACGGCCACGAAAACGCCCGTGGCCATTATGCTCAATCTGTTGGGGGAGCCCGGCTACAAAGGTCCCGTGCGTTACGAAGGGGTGGAGGAATGCCTCGCGCTCGAAGGCGTAAACATCCATCTTTACGGCAAAGCGCTCACTTCTGCTTTCCGAAAAATGGGGCATGTGACCATTACTGCAGATTCTGAGCCAGAAGCCATGAAAAAAGCGAACTTTGTGAAGGAAAAATTGAAGGTTTACGCGGTGCTATAGGATTCATTGGGCTCTAACCAAATCCACCAATCACCAAATCCACCAATCAACAATAACATGGTCTCCATCATAATGGGCTCTGACTCCGATCTGCCAGTCATGCAAAAGGCAGCAGACATCCTCAACGAACTCCAGGTGCCGTTCGAGATGACCATCGTGTCGGCGCATCGCACCCCGACGCGGATGTTCGAGTTTGCCAATACTGCGCACGAACGCGGCATACGGGTCGTCATTGCCGGGGCAGGTGGGGCGGCGCATCTGCCGGGCATGGTAGCGGCAATTTCGCCTTTACCCGTCATTGGCGTACCGGTCAAATCTTCGAACTCAATAGATGGTTGGGACAGTATCCTTTCCATCCTTCAAATGCCAGAAGGGGTACCCGTGGCCACCGTGGCCCTCAATGCCGCCCGAAATGCGGGCATTTTGGCGGCACAAATGCTCGCTACCAGTGACCCCGCACTTTTGCAACGCATCATACAGTTTAAAAAATCATTGGAAGAGAAGGTGCTGGAAAAAGCAAAAGCAATGGAGGGGTGATTGGTAAATTGGTGGACTGGTGATTGGTGGATTGGTGATTTCGCTAGTACATGAACACTCTCCTCTCGAACCAATATACCAGTCCACCAATACACCACTCACTAGTCCACCAATCCACCACTCACCACCACCCCATGTCGCACAAACATCGCCGCCGGAAAATCTTAAAGAAAGGCCTGCCGCCTGGGTCGCTTGTGTACACGGGCCACCGGGAAGATTCTCCGGCCAAAGTGATTAGTCTCACTTATTCCGAAACGGATTTTGAGGAAAAACAGGGATATATTGCAAACTTCGTTTTAAATAAAAGCGGCGTTATCTGGACCGATGTGTGTGGCCTGACCGACACAAAGGTTATAGAACAAATTGGCACCGACCATCAAATCCACCCGCTCGCGCTCGAAGACGTGCTGGACACCCAGCAGCGCTCCAAATTAGAGGAGTTTGACAACGGTCTGTTTTTTATCGTGCATCATTTAAAGGTGGATTGTGAGGCGCTCGAAATTCACAGCGAGCAAATTGCACTTTTCGCCGGGAAAAACTTTCTCGTGTCCTTTCAGGAAGATCCTGACGATACCCTTGCCCCGGTGCGCAACCGCTGTCAAGACGGTGTCGGGCGGCTCCGAAAAAAAGGCTCTGACTACCTTGCCTATGCACTCGTTGATTTGGTGGTGGACAGTTATTATTCCGTGCTCGACGATCTTGAAACACAGGCTTTGGAAGTAGAAACCAGCCTTCACAGCAACGGAGCACTTCAAACCACTAAAGCCAGAATGTTTGCCCTAAAAAGGGTCTTTAATGAGTTCCGCCACCGTATACTTCCCCTCCGGGAGGCCGTCACCCGGCTCTATCGAACGGAGAGCGATTTGATCGAAGAAAGCACCCGGCTTTATCTCCGTGACTTGGTGGATCATGTGGCGCAAATCCTTGATGGCATTGACAATCAACGTGATATGCTCTCCAATCTCGAAGCGCTTTTCCAGGCAGAAGCAGCGAACCGCCTGAACAATGTGATGCGCCTGCTGACCGTAATCAGCACTATTTTTATCCCGCTGTCTTTTATCGCGGGCATTTACGGGATGAACTTCGACAATATGCCCGAACTCCATTGGCATTATGGATATTATGTGGTTTTGGGGGGGATGTTTAGCGCCATGGTGGGGATGTTGATTTATTTCAAGATAAAAAAGTGGATTTAGGGAGAGATGGGCCACGGATGACGCGGATGGGACACGGATTTGAACGGATTTTTCCTAATTGAACATAAATCCGTTCAAATCCGTGTCCCATCCGCGTCATCCGTGGCCCATCTAACTCGTACTTACAAAAACGTTACATCATGGTAAGAATTATCACCTGCGTCCTTTTCCTGTTGGCCGCAACGCCCATTTTCGCTCAAGAACCTTTGAAAGAAGAACTCGCCCCCTGTGGTACCCTCGGTGTATCGGATTGGTTGCGAGAATACCGCTTTCGCCCGCCTGTTTCCGACCGTTCAGAAGACACGCTCTGGGTGGCCCTGCAACCTCATTTGTTGGCAAAGGACAATGGCACGGGCAGGCTTGCTGCGGAGATATTCCTCAATTCCTTTTGTCAACTGAACGAAGATTTTGCCGCTACTAACATTCAATTTTACATCAAAAACGATTGGAATCTGCTGAACGAAACGGACTGGCACACACACGGCAACATTCCCCAAGGCATTGATATGATGCTGACCAACAACGTACCCGATGCGCTCAATTCTTATTTTGTAGGCGACCCGGCAGGCAACTGTGGCTACAACCTTCCCTACGCGGGCGTGGCCATCGCGCACGGCTGCTCCGGGGATGGCGACCACACCTGGTCGCATGAGGTGGGCCACGCGCTTTCGCTGCCGCATCCATTCATCGGTTGGGAGGGCAAAACTTACAATTTTAACGTTCCCACACCCACTTTACTCACGTACGATTACACTTATTTCCACGACACCCTTGAAATCCAGGTGCCGGCCCCGCTGGATACCGCACTGGTAGAGCTGGTAGACGGCAGCAATTGCGCCGAAGCGGCCGACCTTTTATGTGATACCAAACCCGATTACCTCAGCTACCGTTGGGATTGCGATGCGCAAAGCATGAGTATCAAAAAACAAAAGGATCCTAATGGGCTGGAGTTCTATTCAGATGGCACTTTGTTTATGTCCTACGCCACTGATAATTGTCAAAACCGATTTTCCCCGGAGGAGATTGCCGTGATGCGTGCCACCTTACTCACAGAAAAAGCCAATTGGCTAACTCCCGTCCGACTGGAGCAAGCTATTGACGCACAAGCGGTTGCCTTTGAGCCGGTGCAAGATGAGATCGTGCCAGTCGAGGGCGCGTTCTTTAGTTGGCACCCCGTACCCAATGCCACCCATTACCTTGTGCAAGCCTCGCGCTTTACTGGTTTTGGTTTCAAACAGTTGGATATAGTAACTACAGATACCTTCCTCACGGCCGGACTCCTTTCGCCCAACATAAAATATTACTGGCGCATCCGCCCCTTCAACAATTGGGATGCCTGTGCTCCATTCAGCGAGTTATTTACGTTCAAAACCGGCCCCCTCAGCGCGGCTTCCGAGCCCGATGCCGATGGATGGCGCTGCTACCCCTCGTTGCTTTCTGACGGGACGCCGCTCACGCTTGAAATCCCGGATGCCTGGCGTGGCGAGGATGCAGAATGCCGAGTGTTTGATGCAGCGGGCCGATTGGTCTGGCAATCAAACATCAGCCTTGATGCAACTCGTATAAAGCTGGATCTACCTTCTGCCCAATGGCCGAAAGGGGTGTATCGTTTTGTGGTGGTGAGCGAGAAAGGGAAGAAGTGGTGTAGTTTGGTGCGGGGGTGATATTTTGATGAAGCGGAACAGTCAAATTAATGGAGGAAAATGTATTGCAGTTTGAGATTGTGGGCTATTTTTGAGCCAATTGTTTGCTCGTTCAGGAAATGGAGCAACACAGGAGGGGTTGTATATTGGCGGCATTGCCATCTACCTACCGGCAGGCATGCAACGGACGATTAAGTGGAAAATGGGATGGGTCGTCCGTTGTGGCAATGACGTAGTTGTATGAAATAAAATGATAGAACAAATAATAAATAGGTACATCGAAGATTTGCAACGGCTACGTGATGACGAAGTAGAATTCGAGCGCTATGAATTCAAGTTGTCCAATGATGGGAAAAAAGATGAAAACCAACTTAATCGCCAAAGAATTGGAGTAGGGTTGTCAAATGACTTAAAAATTCCCGATGATTATGGCATTGTTAAAAGGTTAATAGAGGAAGAAACGAGGCACAGATTATCAAATACTGAAAATTATGAGTTTGAAGTGATATATTTATACTACTACTTGCTGTCGCAGTTTGGGGTTATTGAAGACATATGGAACTTTTCTGAATTAAAATTCGACGGCACTATGGATGCTGATTCTGGCTTTGAAACAGGATTTTTTTTGACCTATGGAAAGGAGAACCTCAGAAGTTTTTTACGAAAGTCATCACACAAATTAAGGGATAAGATTTACAATAAGGTTTTTTTTAATGAGACTGCATTTAGTGATTCTGACGGGCAATCATACATAGAACAGCAGAGGGCATATTTCGGGCTTGCTGAACCATTGAAAGATGAACCAGGCAATTATTTGTGGATTCGAGAAAAGCAGGGCTTTGAAGAATGTTTTAGAGATTGGAAGAAAAGTACTGATTTATCAGATGAATGGAATGCTCATGAGTATGTTCGATTCTCGGAATACCTCGGCGATGAAAATGAAATAGAATTAGCAATGATAAATTTTGTCAATATCAGCCCTAAAAGTTGGTCAGCAGAAAAATATAAAAAGCAGTTGAGACGAAAAAAAATCAGTCAAACATTTCAAAAAATACATGATTGGTTTAAAATGGGATAAAAATTCATACAACTCTGCATGGTCTCACATAGCCGACTAAGCGCGGCCATGTAGCCCATGCTCACGACAACCCCAACCTCCTACCCACCCAACAACAAAAACCGCCGCCCAATTTCTCAGACGACGGTTTCTTTATTCATAGCCCGCCACATTATAGCGGAACCTACTTCACAAACAACTGCTTCAACTGATCCACCACCTGGCTCCCTCCGGAGAGGGTAATGGTGTGGATTTTTTCGGCAATCTTCTCCACGTATTCCATCTCTTTGAGTTTGAACAACATGGCGTTTTCCTCCATCAGTTTGGCGGTGTTCAACAGGCTACGGGTGGAAGCGGTTTCTTCACGACGCATGATCACGTTGGCCTGAGCGCGTTTTTCGGCGATCAAAACCTGGTTCATGATTTCCTTCACGTCGCCTGGCAAGATGATGTCCTTGACCCCGAATCCGGCCAATTCTACGCCCAAAACCTTGGCTTTCTCCATGGCAGTGACCATAACCTGTGCGGCAATCTGGTCTTTGCTTTCCATCAATTCATCAAAAGTCAGTTTGCCCACGATTTCGCGCAAGGCCATCTGCATTTGGCTGTAAAGTTGTTTGTCAAAGTCCTTGTTCTCCGCCAGCGCTTTGGTCAAATCCGTGACCCGGTATTGCACGGTGAAATTGATCCGCAACTGGGCCTTGTCCTTGGTCAGAACCTCCTGTCCACCAATATCCACCGTTATTTGGCGCATATCGGTTTTCAGGATGAGGATGGTGTCGCTGTTTTTCCAGAAGTGGTAGCTGCCCGCTTCCAGCGTACGCACCATAGCGCCATTGACGAACAAAACACCCTGCTCGAATGCTTCGACCCGGTAGCTGCGGGTGTATGTGGACAAAAGGCCCTTTTCGATCAAGTTTTTGTCAATGGTTTCATCCACATACAAAGCGTTCAAGTCGGCCTTAACGGTAGTGTACACGGTCGCGCCTTTCCAGAAAGCGAACTTCCCGGCGCTCAGGCACTGGCGGTAGTTGCCGTCTTTGTACAGCAAGGCGATTTCGTTGTCGGCAATCTCAACGACGTCCAGCATCTCTGCCAAATCGGCGTTTTGCAACAAGACATTCAGTTCCTGAGAAGGCAAAAACGGAGCAGACATATCGAACACTTCCTCAGTAGCGCCGAAACCAATCCAGTGCTTTCCCATGCCCAGAATCTGAGTCAATTGTTCGTCTTTAAAGACCAGAGCTACCTGGTTGGGTGCGATTTTTATGTGTTTCATAATGTGGTGATTAGTTTAGTGGTGATTGGTTAATTGGTTAATTGGTTAATTGGTTAATTGGTTAATTGGTTAATTGGTGAATTGGTGAATTGGTGATTGGTCGAGAGTCAATAGCCAACGGTCAATGTCAAAAGTCAAAAGTCAACGGTCAATAGTCAACGGTCAATAGTCAACGGTCAATAGTCAATGTAACATCGCGGGGCCGCTTCATTTACCCAAAACGGAAGTATCCGAGACGGCCTGCAGGACACCAATCTTCCGGGCAAAAGGGGGGCTGGTGGCACAGGAGAAACTCCTATGCGACAGCGTGTGCCCAATGGCTCATCCAATCAGTGCTGTGCGGGCAGCGGCGAAAACCTGCTAAGTTCGGGTAAATTGCCTAGAAACAGTTTCTAAGCCGAAGCGGCCCGCGATGTTCGGTTGGGCTTTGAAAAGTGCCCGTCTTTCGAAGGTAATGGATTAACAATCCAGTGCATGACCAGGCTATGCTAACCGAGTTGACGTCGGTGCAGGATTCGAACCTGCGTAACCAGCGTGCCGCTCTAAACCAGTCTGAGCTACTTCCAAAGAAGCTGGGAATCGAACCCAGGACCTGCACGCACTAAGGCAATTTCTCCCTGATCTGGATATTGGACCGAACCCAGCCAATACATCGGTGCCATACAGAAACACCTGACTACGGATCAAGGGCTATTGCCTTCTCTTTATAAAATAAACCGCAAAACCGCAAAACAGGAGAACCGCAAAATTTAAAATCAATAGACAAAAACGCTATCGGCAAAGAACGGATCAAACCCCTCTTGATTTTAAATTTTGCGGTTTTCCTGTTTTACATTTTCCTGTTTAATCATTTCAATCTTCCCGGCTTCCGTCATCCGCCATGCGCACCATTTTTGGTGAAAACTTGGCGACCACATCCACCAACTCCGTTTGCGAAGCCATCACCTGATGGATATCCTTGTAGGCCATCGGCGCCTCATCCAGTCCGCCTCCGATCAGTGACACGCCCACGTCCTGAAGGATGTTTCGCAAATCGGCCTTGCTCACGTTTTTAATGGCCTGTGTACGGCTCATTTGACGCCCTGCGCCATGGGATGCCGAGTTGATGGCCGAGACTTCTCCTTTACCACGCACCAGGAATCCCGGGGCCGTCATAGAGCCTGGGATAATGCCCATCACCCCTTTGCCTGCCGGCGTCGCGCCTTTGCGGTGTACGATTACTTCTTCACCGTTGAGCATTTCTTTCCAGGCAAAATTGTGGTGGTTCTCCACCTTTGCCAGCACCGTCCCACCAATGGCTTTGGTCAGTTTGCGATGAATCACCTCGTGACATGCCGAAGCATAATCGCCCGCCAGGTTCATGGCCAACCAGTATTCTTGTCCGGCCTCGCTGTTCATATCCAGGTACGCCAGATTGGCGGCATAGGCAGGCAATTTGCACTGTTCTTTGGCAATGCGCGTATAATGCCCCGCCAGAGTTGCGCCCAATCCACGTGAACCCGAATGCGTCAGCAAAGCGAGATAACGGCCTTTTTCAATGCCCAGGATCTCGTCCTTTTCGGCAAAATCAATGATCCCCCATTCGACAAAGTGATTGCCGCCGCCCGAAGATCCCAATTGCGTGAACGCCTTGTCTTGCAGACCGCGCAGTAACCCATTCATCTCGAATTCCTTGCTGTCCAGCACGTTATGATAGGCCCGATCCTTTCCTTTGAAGCCGTTGCCCGCGCCGAATGCTGTGTAGGCAATCAGTTCGCGCTTGTAAAAAGAGCGGTTTTCAAAGAAATGCTCCTCCGGAATATCGAACACCGACAAAGCCATTCGACAACCAATGTCCACGCCCACCCCGTAAGGAATGATGGCGTTTTTGGTAGCCAATACGCCGCCGATCGGGAGGCCATATCCTTGGTGTGCATCGGGCATCAGGGCGCCGGCTACGGTCACTGGCAGACGCATCGCGATGTTCATTTGGTTCAAAGCGCCTTCTTCGATCTGGTCTTTTCCGAATATGGTATAAGCTTCGGCTTCTGCTTTCAATTCGATGGTTGCTTTGGCGGCTTCTTCTTGTTTGGCTTCGAGGATGGCATTGGCCAAAGGCGCCAAGATGGCATCCTCCAAGTATGCTTCCGGGTTTTTGCGCACCCGGTTGAGGGTGGTCAGGGTTGTTTGTTTCTTGGCTTCTGCGAAGCTCGTGTTGGCGATTTCAAGGGCAATTCCGAGGATTTTTCCTTCGGTGAATCCCAGAAACAGCAGGTCTTTTCCTTTGAACATGACTTTTTCGTTTAGGTGTTTCTTGTGGTGTTTCGCTTTCATTATTTTGATGTTGCAAAGGTGGTATACATACTGCGCAATGTATTTGCGTAGATATTTTTTAACGGAAAAATTTTTTTATCTTTGATTTAACTCATTGTAAATGAGAATATTAATAAGGAATGGTTTTTGCAAAAATTTCCCCCTTGGATAAACTGCGCAAATAGATTGCGCAGAAAAAGAGTGCACGATTTATCTTCGCATTTCAAACGATAGCCCTTAACCTTGGAAAGTGGTTTCAAGTTCCCTTGTGGTGCTGGAAACTAATCATGAGGAACACGGATGACGCGGATGAGACACGGATTTTTCTATCTGTGCAAATCCGTGTCTCATCCGCGTCATCCGTGTTCCTCAAGATTCATATCTCCTATAAACCCAATCCCCACCCATGGCACTCAACAAACTCGCCCTCATCCGCTACAAAACCATTGACGATTGTCTGCGCAACCGCGCCCGAAAATGGACGCTCGAAAACCTTATTGAAAAAGTGTCCGAAGCGCTTTACGAATACGAGGGGATTCTGGATGGGGTCAGTAAACGCACCCTACAACTGGATTTGCAGACGATGCGCAGCGACAAATTATACAGCGCGCCTATTATCGTCACGGAGAAAAAATTCTACACCTACGAAGATCCGAAATTCAGCATTACCCAATCCAAATTGACCGCTGCGGATGTTCAAAAGATGAACGAAGTGGTTGGTATTTTGAAACACCTCAACGGCTTCAACCACTTTGGAGAAATGAGCGAGATGATCGCCAAACTCGAAAACAACCTGCACCGCAACCGCACCGAGGGACATAACATTATCCAATTTGAATCCAATGCCCTGTTGCGGGGTTTAGATTGGATTGACCCCTTGTACAAGGCCATCGCTGCTCGCCGGGCCTTGCAGATCGAATACCGCTCATTCAAGGCCCGAGATGCAAAACAGGGCATTTATTATCCGTATTTGCTCAAGGAATATAGAAACCGCTGGTTCCTAATTACCAAACTCAAGCACAAAAATCACCTGCTTACACTCGCGCTCGACCGCATCGAAGGCGTACAGGAACTTCCACGCGAGCCATTTATCACCCATCCGAGTGTAGATTTTGACCATTACTTTGACAATGTGATCGGCGTGACCAAATCTGAACATGACCGGGCAGTCAAGGTAATTCTGGAAGTCAGCCCCAAAATGAAGCCCTACATTTTGACGAAGCCCTTGCACTCTTCCCAAATGGTACTGAATGACCAAGAGGACAAAACAATCCTTCAAATTGAGGTGGTGCCCAATTTTGAATTGGAACGGGAGATTTTGGGGTTTGGGCCAGAATTGAAAGTGCTGAGTCCGCGCTTGTTGGTGAAGCGGGTGACAGCGGCACTGCGAGCGGCGATGGGGTTATATGAAACGCCGAATCAAGGAGACTTACCTATAACTAAAACCGATCACTAGCGCCAATTAATGGGTCATGGTATTTCAAACCGTCTGTAAAAAAGGTTTTTAGTAAAAACTAAAAAGTTATTTCCCAAAAGTGAAACCTCTTGGATTTATGTCCCGTCTATGCCGATATCGAGCAAAGCAGATGGTCGCAGTGATATAATTTAAGGCCCCCTCTATTGCCCCGACTTGTGTACAACAAATCCTTTACCAACAATCTTAATAGCCAGGGCTATGACTACTAAAGACTTCCACAGTTTACTTCTCTCAGTTTTTATCTACCTGACCGGGGCTGTTTTATTCTTTCGCATGTTGCAACGCCAGAGACACAAAATCACCAATCTTTTCTAAACTGCTGCCAGATATCATCGAATAACCAAAGCAGCGTAAAATCTCAACTTTTCATGAAAAACACTTTGTTTGTGGCATTGTCCACACTGCTATTGCTATGCCTCTCCGCTTGCGAGAAAGACAAGATTGTAGACCCTGCTCCAGCCCCCTCCAACAATCAAATTGATTTGACAATCCATTCCTCGATTTCTTCAGTTCGTTACTTACAGGCTTTCTTACAGGAATCTGCGCCCCCACCTTTGTACCATCAAATTAATTAAAGGCAAACAATTTTAAAATTTACAGCGAATGAAACAAATCTTTTTAGCAGCCTTGAGTGCTGCCTTGATCCTTACCCTGGCCTTCTGTGACCGGGAGACCCCCAGGGCAGACGCATGAACGTTCCCTTGGATAGATTACGGAAGTCATGTTTGTAATCGCAGTATCTGTTCACGATATTGGTCTGACCGATCGGCCTTTTTTCGTTTTCGTTTTATGCTGATGTTTTCG
>Ga0247843_1001754_pt1 | contig 42234 bp, 30 predicted proteins | sample LaCruzMarch2017__FD_192420 | JGI IMG/M metagenome (GOLD analysis project Ga0247843, IMG submission 192420) | Freshwater microbial communities from meromictic Lake La Cruz, Castile-La Mancha, Spain - LaCruzMarch2017_8m | ecosystem: Environmental > Aquatic > Freshwater > Lake | place: Spain...
ATCCGTCTGTTTTGGGCTTTGATTCCCATTCTGCCAATTTTGCAAGTAAAATCTCAGTAGCTTTGTGCTTATCCATTGCCTTTTTTTAGGCTAATTTAGTAATTCCCTGCATTCATTCGTACACCCGATAGGTTTGAAATATCAATGGATTTCCGAAAAAATTCCTATTTTTACGCCCGTTTTCAACCCCAAATCCAGAATTTTACACATACAATGAGACAAATACTTTTCCGTGAAGCCTTGCGCGAAGCCCTCTCTGAAGAAATGCGCCGCGATTCGAGTGTGTTTTTGATGGGTGAAGAAGTAGCCGAATACAATGGAGCTTACAAGGTCAGCCAAGGAATGCTTGATGAGTTCGGACCGGAACGGGTGATTGATACGCCTATTGCTGAATTAGGCTTTGCCGGTATCGCCGTAGGAGCCGGTATCAATGGATTACGCCCGATTGTAGAGTTCATGACTTTTAACTTCTCGCTCGTAGCAATTGACCAAGTAATTAACTCTGCCGCCAAAATCCTTTCGATGTCGGCCGGACAGTACGGTTGCCCCATCGTATTCCGCGGGCCCACCGGTAATGCCGGACAATTAGGAGCACAACACTCACAAAACTTTGAGAATTGGTACGCCAATACACCGGGTTTGAAAGTAGTTGTTCCTGCTAACCCATACGATGCTAAAGGCTTACTGAAAGCATCTATCCGCGACAATGACCCCGTTATTTTTATGGAGTCAGAAGTAATGTACGGTGATAAAGGCGAAGTACCCGAAGAAGAATACATCATTCCATTGGGCAAAGCCGAAGTGAAAAAAGAAGGTACGGATGTAACTATTGTTTCTTTTGGAAAAATGATTCCCCGCGTGGTCAATCCGGCCATTGAAGAATTGGCCAAAATGGGAATCAATGCTGAATTGCTGGATTTACGCACCGTTCGCCCAATTGATTATGATACCGTTATCAACTCCGTTAAGAAAACCAATCGTTGCGTTGTAGTGGAAGAGGCCTGGCCTTTATCATCCATCGCCACCGAATTGACTTACATGATTCAACGTAAAGCCTTTGATTATTTGGATGCTCCCGTTATTCGGGTCAACAACATGGATGTATCGTTGCCGTATGCGCCTACGTTGGTGGAGGCTGCTTTGCCAAACGTGAAACGTACGATTGATGCTGTGAAGGCAGTGCTGTATCGTAGCTAATACCATTTTAACGATTTACTTTTTAGCCCCGAAAGGGGCTTTTTTGTTTGGCACGATTTTTTAGTGCTTTGCTTATCATAAAACTACTATTTTTGGAGTTATTCATCCAAAAATAAATCTTTTAACCATGAAACGATACCCAAAAACCATAGTAGTACTGATTGTTGCCCAAGCAGGGCTTCATGCGCAAACTGCCGCGGTCACTGCTGACAGTATTTTTAACAAATATTACCAAGCCACTGGCGGAAAAGCTCTCTGGGACGGAGTTCAAACCTATACCATAAAACAAGCGTATCGCGCAGGCACTGCCAATGATTACGATTTGGCATTGCAAGGTTCATTGCCTATGCAGGCACTTTCCAAAACCCGTACCATCATGAAGCGGGACTTTATTTACGGAATTAAAGGAACAGATGGCTGGGTGAAGATACCCATCGGCAGCCGCGATAAAGTAACTCAGTTCCAGACAAGTGATTTGAGCGAAAAAGAACGGGAAACCATGCGCCGTGAATTGCGGGATTTGGTTGCTCCTTTCATTGATTATGCTCAGAAAGGCTACATCGCTACAGTGGTTAGAACAGAACAAATCAATGGAAAACCTGCTTATCAGGTTGAACTTGAGGGAAAAGGGGTAAAATACAACCTGTCTTTTGAGGCAGCAAGCGGATTGTTGGTACGAGAGAAAGTAACGCTGCCCACCAACGAAGTTCAAACGCGTGACCATTCGCAATATGCCAAATCGGTCTACGGAATTTCGTATCCATCAGAAACTACGTTTGTAAGCAGTATTGACAAAAAACCCGTCAAAGTAACGACAACGATAGAGTTTAATTCAGCCATCGCTGACAATGCTTTTGCCAGATAGATAGTGAAAGTAATAGATTAATGGTGATGCCACGACATGGAGCCGTGGCATCTATGTAATGAATACAGTAGAAGTAATTAACCACCGTACCACCCCCGTGGTAACATCGCCATACCGGTTTGAGAAAAGTAGGCAAAATAGTTCTTCTGGCCTTCATTGGATTATTGTTGGTCTTAGGTACGGCCATTGTTTGGTTACAAACAGGGTCAGGTCAAGACTGGCTAACTCGCCGCGTGGTGTCTTATCTTCGCAACAAACTACAAACACGCGTTGAGGTAGCTCACGTACGTTTTCAGCTGCCCGACTGGATAGAATTACAAAATGTGTATCTGGAAGATACCCACCGCGATACTTTAATTGCGGGAGGACGCGTATTTCTGGACTTGGATGTGTGGGGGCTTTTACAAAACAAGGTCGGTATCAATGAAGTGGACTTGGAAAATATCTACCTCAATGTTCACCGTACTCTACCCGATACTACTTTCAATTTTACCTTTATTACGAAAGCTTTTGCCAACCCCGATTCTTTGCCTGATACTACATCGGCACCGATGGAAATGCGCTTGGATGCCGTAAAGCTCAAAAATGTACGATTGGTCTACCGTGATGCACTCATCGGAACCGACGCCAATCTTTGGTTCAGCGAGTCAAATGTAAATTTTTCAGCCTTTAATCCTACTCTCAATCGGTATCATTTGACGACTACTGATCTGAACGTCGGCAAAGGCTCCGTTCGGATGTACGCCCCACTTCGCACAACCAAATCAGGAACAGATAGCTTAGAAGTTGCCTCTAATCCTTCCGATTCGTTGGATTTAAAATTGGGAAAAATTCAGGTTAAAAATTTCGATATCGCCTACGAAGACGAAATTCAAAAGCTGAAAACTGGCGGAAAAATTGGTCAATTAAACGTAGAAAGTGATTATATTTATCTGAACAAACTCGCTGTATCGCTCAAAAAACTGGGCCTTGAAAATACAAATTTAGTTTTTCGAACAGGTGATTTGAACCTTGATATCAGTAATTTCAACACGCAGTTACAGGATTTTCTGTTTACTCCCGAACGCACGTCGGGGAAACTGAAATCAGGAAGTATGGTAGAAAAAAGAGGGTTTGTTTTGAAGCAATTGCAAACCAATTTCGTCTATTCCAACACCCAAACTTCGCTTGAAAATCTGTTGGTACAAACCAACGAAACCATTCTTCGAAACCGTGCCGTTTTGCGCTACCGTTCATTAGATGAATTATCAAAAAATATCGGTAACGTAACCGTAGATGTCAATTTACAAAACAGTCAGGTAGGGTTTAAAGATGTTCTTACTTGGATACCCACGCTCCGAAAAACACCTCCTTTTGACCGCAATCCAAACGCAATTGTAAAGGTAAATGGTATTGTAACGGGTAAAGTTAACAATTTGCAGTTAAAAGCCGTTGACGTTCGCACACTGGAAGGAACGCACCTGCGCATGGAAGGAAAAATTGCGGGATTGCCTGATCCGCAAAAAATGGCGCTGGACTTACAAATTTCAGAATTAGCCACGACTCGTACGGATATTGAGCGAATTGCTCCTAAAAATACGTTGCCCACTTCGATTGAGATTCCGGTAAGAATACTTTTGACGGGCAAAGTGAAAGGAAGCCTCAACAACCTTACGCTCACTACCCGATTAGTCTCAGATATGGGTGACGCAACCTTTGACGGAACCTTAAAGAATTTTGTCAAAGGCAAAAACCAAGGGTATCAGGGAACGCTTGTACTAAAGGATTTTGACGCAGGAAAACTCCTGAAACAACCGCCTGAGCAACTTGGCAAACTTTCATTGACCGCTACGGTAAACGGTCAGGGTATTGACCCTAAAACCTTACAGACCGAATTGAAGGGAACGGTTTTGAGCGCAGATGTAAAAGGATACACCTATCAAAATCTAAATCTGGAAGGAACCTATCGCCAACAGGTGGCTGATTTTATCGCCCGTATCGCTGACCCGAATGCCACTTTACGTCTGACGCTTCAGGCAGATTTACGACCTGAATACCCTGTTATTTCTTCGGAGGTTGACATTGAAGAATTGAAGCTGAAACCGCTCCATTTATACACTGAAAATATTGGTCTGCGCGGAAAAATAACGGCAAATTTCCCTTCCACCAATCCCGAAGACCCTCGCGGTACATTGGTAATTCAGGACGGAGTTTTGGTACAGGATGACAAAGTAATTCCTTTACAAAACATCTCCGTCAATATCCAAAATGAAAACGGAGAACGGTTGGCAGTGATTGATGCCCCTTTCCTGAAAGCACAGGCAACAGGTGTGTTTCGGTACGAGCAACTGGCCGACATTTTGTTAACCGAAATCAATAAGTATTTCGCTTTACCGGATATTCAATACAAGCCCATAACAGACCCCTATCGTTTTGCTTTGGATGGAAAAGTGGCCAATCACGCCGTACTGAAAGCATTCGTCCCCGATTTGATGCGCATGGATACCGTGCGGTTTTCAATGAGACTCGACAGTCAGCAGGATACTACTTTGCGCCTACAATTGCAGGCACCTTTGGTAGAGTACGACAGCATTTTGGTACAACAGGCCGGTTTTACACTGGCAGGAACCAATAATAAAGCCAATTACAATGCCCATGTGGATAAGGTCACAACAGGTACCACCAAAATTCAACGCACGTTTCTAAACGGCGAAATAGCCAACAACATCGTCGGTTTTAACTTGGTTCTGAAAGATTCAGTGAATAAAGACCGCCACGGATTGGAAGGTATGTTGGCTTCAGTGAACAACAATTATCGCCTTCAATTACGCCGACGCGGATTATTGCTTGATTACAAAAATTGGCGTTCTGATTCAACGGGTTATGTGCAGTTTGGGAAAGATGGATTATTGGCCAAAGACTTTAAAATTGAGCAAAATCGTCAGCGACTTTTTGTAAACAGCCTGGCCGAAACTCCCAATGGTCCCATTCAGGTTCAAATGGACAGTCTCAATTTGCGACCGTTGGTGGCGATTGCGGCCGATTCTATGTTGGTGGGCGGCGTCTTGGCAGGAAATGTAGTTGTACAAAATTATACCCAAACAAACCCCGCTTTTACGGGCGACTTTTCCATCCGAGGATTTACGTTTACCAATATTCTCATTGGTGATTTGAATGTAAAAGCTGATAATAAAACTGCCGATAACATTGTGGCCGACGCAACTCTCAAAAGCCCCCTGAACGATGTGCGGTTGAGCGGAAATTATTTACTAAAAAGCAAAACTCCGCTGGATTTAAAATTGGACATCCGTAAAATGGGAATGCAAACTGTGGAGGCTTTCAGCATTGGGCAGTTGCGTCGTACGCGCGGTTCGTTGACAGGGCAAGCTACCGTTAAAGGCGCCATTGACAAACCGCAAATAGACGGAAGTGTTGCCTTTGACAGCGTGTCGTTTAACGTTACGCAGTTGGGAGCTACCTATCGTATTAATAACAGCCGTTTACAGTTTAAAGGCTCGGATATTTTATTGCAAAAATTCATTGTGAGCGATACGACCAATCGCCCCTTGCAGATTGACGGAAAAATTAATATCGCCAAAATCCCTGCGGTTTCTTACGACTTAAACATCGCAGGAAAAGATTTTACGGTATTGAATGCCACTCGGAAAGAAAATGAACTTTTCTATGGAAAAGGAATTGTAGATGCTAATTTACACGTAATAGGTGTTGGCACAAAGCCCGCCATTGACGGATCGGTCAAGCTGAAAGAAGGAAGTGACATTTCAATTGTTTTGCCGGATGATAATTTGGGAAGCAGCGATACGGAAGGAATCGTAGAATTTATTAACCCTAATAAATCTGCCGCTGAAGCAGATACTATAGCATCTGAGTCAGTCGATTATGCCTCTGAAATTTCACTCAATCTTGAAGTTGACGACCTCTCACAACTCACCATTGTGGTAGATGAGCTTAACGGCGACAACCTGAAAGTGAGAGGAAACGCTCAACTTAACGCGGGGATTTCGCCCAGCGGTCAAGTTTTTATTTTGGGACTGTATGAATTGACGCAAGGCTCGTACGACCTGACGTTTGAGATTCTAAAAAGAGGATTTACGATTCAGAAAGGAAGCCGTTTGATTTGGACAGGTGACCCAATGAAAGCTGACGTAGATATTACGGCGGTATATCCTGTAACGGCCGAGTTGACTCCTCTTGTACCGAATTTGACGGATTATAAAAACAAAAAAATTCCCCTGCAAGTGTTACTCAAAATGCAGGGAAGTTTGGATAAACCTCAAATCACGTTTGGCATTCAGCCCGATAAGACAAAACTATCAACGGGTGAGGTCTCTAAAATAGAAAGCGACGGAGTTTTTAATGAATTTAAAGACAATCCAGCTTTAATGAACAAACAGGTATTTTCACTTTTAGTACTCAATAAATTTTCCGGCAAGCAATCTTCCGATTTCTTTTCGAGTGTCAATCCTGAGTTGATTGCGCGCGAAAGCGTGAGTAAGCTCCTAACGGACCAACTCAATATGTTGGCTTCTGATTTGATTAAGGGAGTAAAACTGGATTTTAATCTGAACTCTACCTCAGTGGCTACCGCGAGTGGTACTGCAGCTCAAACAGACTTGAACGTAGGGTTGAGTAAAGCCTTTCTGGACGACCGTCTGACGGTTAATGTAGGGCGTAATTTTGAAATTGAAAGCGGTGCTCGTGCTGCCCGTTCTACCGAAATCATTGATAACGTAAACGTTAACTATAACCTGAGCCGCGATGGGCGTTATGCTTTGCGAGCTTATCGCAAAAATCAATATCAGGCTGTTTTAGAAGGATTTATTGTGGAGACCGGCGTAAGTTTTGCAGTTGTGATGGATTATGACAAATTGAAAGAAATGTTTAAAAAATGAGTTGCAGATTTACTTATATCTTTCTTTTAGGGTTGTCGGTTGTTTTGTCAGGCTGCTCGGTATCGCGTTATCTACCTCCTAATGAGAGCCTGTACGTGGGCGCTGAAGTAAAGATGGTGCCCGATTCCAACGTATCTGCCAAGACAGCAAAAGCCGTACAATCGGAGCTGGAGCCTATTCTGCGACCAAAACCCAACAAAACAATTCTGGGATTCCCGTACAAAGTCTGGATGTACTATTTTTTGGGTGAACCTAAAAAAGAAAAGAGTTTTAAAGCATGGTTTCGGCAACGCTTTGGCGAACCTCCCGTTTTTGCAAGCAAGCGTGCCGTCACCACCAACAGTGTATACATCGCCAATTATTTAAACAATGAAGGGTATTTCCGCTCTGCCGCTTCGGGTGAATTGGCAGAAAAAAAACGGCAGGTCAAAGCCATTTACACCGTGGAATTGCGCAAGCGATATAGCCTAAAGAACGTCTCTTTTATTACCAAAGACACCTCCGTTTTTTCTAAAAATCTGGCTCTTACTAAAAAGAATACACTGCTGAAAGAAGGCGACCCCTATCGTTTAGCAGTGATTGAAGAAGAGCGGAACCGCATTGAACGAGAGCTCAAAAAGACTGGTTTCTATTATTTTCGACCCGATTATCTGATTGTAAAAGCGGATACGAATCTCAACAATCATGAAGCTAATTTATACGTCGAACTGAAACCAAATACGACACAATTGGCTTTGAAGACGTATTTTATACAAAACATTTACGTCATTGCTGACAATGGTCAATTGAAAAAAGATACGTTGGCAGGAGTAACGGGCCGACGCGGCAGTATACGTGTGATAGACCCTGCGCACGCCTATCGTCCCCGTATTTTTTACGACGCCATCGGGTTTCGTAGAGGTACACTCTACAATAGCGAATTGCACGATGTATCCCTTTCGCGATTGATTAACCTGAAAAATTTTAAGTTTGTCAAAAACCGCTTTGAGCTATTGCCCCGCTCTGATTCTGCCTTGCTGGATGTCTATTATTATTTGACTCCTTTAAAAAAGAAAACCCTCCGAGCAGAAATCAGCGCCGTCACCAAATCAAATAACCTGACGGGCTCGCAAGTGGGCTTAACTTGGCTCAATCGAAATCTTTTCCAGGGAGCGGAGCAACTGCGCCTTACGGCCAATGCGGGTTTAGACGTGCAGATAGGGGGCCGGATTGACTCCACTACCAAAATACGCAATTATTATCGAACGAGTTTTGAAGCCGAGCTATCATTCCCGCGTTTTGTTTTACCCTTTTATAAAGTGAGACCCGAAAAAAATCAAACTTTACCTAAAACAACACTGACAACCGGTTTTGAACAGTTAACTCAACAAGGACTTTATAGGCAAACTTCCATAAAATTGAATTGGGGATATAGCTGGCGAAAAAATACCCAAATAGAACATACATTTTTACCCGTTGCCCTCAATATAGTCCAACCGAAAATTATTAATGGAGAAGATTTTGTAAAACTTATTACAGATCCGATGACTAAACCTCAGGATTTGTTACGCTACTTCAAAATTCTGGAAAATCGTCTCATTTTAGGCGCGCAATACAACATTATCTATACACCTACTCCACGCCCGTTGAGCAAAAATAGTTTTGTCATTACGGGAGGGGTTGATATTGCCGGAAACATTGCGGGCCTAATCGCCAAAGGTCGTGACGAAGTAGGAATGGTATTCGGAATTCCGTATGAACAATACGCGCGTTTTGATGCCGAAGTCCGTTATTATCGCAATGTAAGTCCGCGTCTTCGCTGGGCCAGTCGTTTTTTGATGGGATTGGGAATTCCTTATGGTAATTCATCATCGTTACCTCAATTCAAACAGTACTTTGCAGGTGGAACCAACGGAATCCGGGCTTTTCGGGCACGCACCTTGGGTCCCGGAAGTTATAAATTAGACACCGCCACAGCGAATATTTTTGGGAACGTTGCTTACGGCGATATTCGTTTGGAAGTAAACAGCGAACTGCGTTTGAGAATCACCAACTATTTTGAAGGTGCACTATTTGCCGATGCGGGAAATATCTGGATGTATCGCAATTTCGACGATTCGTTTTATCCACCGGAAGACAATGCTGTGTTTACCAACAAATTCTACAAACAGGTGGCCGTTGGCGGTGGTTTAGGTCTGCGTATTGTGACCCCTTTTGTTCTCTTACGATTTGATTTGGCAGTACCTTTCCGAAAGCCGTGGCTACCCGAAAATGAACGTTGGGTTTTTAATCAATTTGATTTAAGAACTAAAAGTTGGCGAAAAGAAAATCTGGTTTTAAACATCGCCGTAGGATACTCATTTTAAGGAATATTGGATGATTTTTTAATTTCTTGCGTTGTCTTAAAAAATTAACGTGTTCTAATGGCATCCAACGCAGAATCAGCATCCTCTGAAAAACAAGGTCTTCATCCTCGAAATCCCCATCGTTTTCGTTACGATTTCAACGCATTGATCAAAAGCTGTCCGGCATTGGCTCCTTTTGTTTCGCTTAATAAATACCAAGACGAATCCATTGATTTTGCCAATCCCGAAGCCGTAAAAATGCTCAACAAGGCTATTCTTGCCCATTTTTACGGAATTCAGCATTGGGATATTCCTGCCAACTACTTGCGACCTCCCATTCCCGGACGCGCCGATTATATTCATTACGTAGCCGATTTGTTGGGTTCCAGCAATGATAACGTCATTCCCATCGGCAAGGCAGTTGCCGGGCTGGATATTGGCGTGGGAGCCAACTGTGTGTATCCTATCATTGGCCATCAAAGCTATGGCTGGTCTTTTGTCGGGTCAGATATTGACCCCAAAGCGTTGCAGGCTGCCAAGCGAATTGTGTCTTCCAATCCAGTGCTTACTCCCTTTATTGAATGTCGTTTGCAATCCTCGTCTTCCAATATTTTCAAAGGCATTGTTCAGCCCAACGAAAAATTTGATTTTACGATGTGCAATCCCCCCTTTCACGCCTCACAGGCAGAGGCTTCGGCAGGTACGCAGCGTAAATGGCAAAACTTGGGGCGTGACAAAGTACCTCAAAAAGACACCTTGAATTTTGGCGGTCAAAACAATGAATTATGGTGCGAAGGCGGCGAAAAGGCGTTTGTCACTAAAATGATTGAACAAAGTGTCCAATTCTCCAACCAGTGTTTTTGGTTTACATCCTTGGTTTCTAAAAAAACAACGTTGCCCTTTTTGTACAAAGCTCTGAAAAAAGTAAAAGTTTTTGACACCCAGACCATTGAGATGGCGCAAGGACAAAAAGAAAGCCGCATTGTAACGTGGACTTTTTTGGGAAATCACCAGCAAAAAGTATGGCGGCAGGAACGTTGGTAAGTGAAACAAATTGGAGTTCATCCACCCCTTCTTTTATTTCTCCAAAATCCAACTGCTCAGATTTTGGGCAGAAACTTACATTTGTGACATTAAAAAATACAGCATACTTTCTTTGGTAAATGAATTAAGTAATTATTGTAATCAAACTCCTACTAATTTAGATAACAAATGATGAAAAAGACGTTTTTGACCCTTTCTTTGGCGGCTTGTGGTGCCATTGGATTTGCCCAAGTTCCCGGTGGTACTCCTCCTGCCGTTTCTCCCATGCCGATGAAACCCGAAATGACCGAAATTTGGGAACCAGAAGTAGCCGTAGTTACTCCCGGTAAAAATGCAGGCGATGCGCCTTCGGATGCAATTATCCTTTTTAACGGCAAAGACCTTTCGCAGTGGGTATCTTCTAAAGACGGCAGCCCAGCTCCGTGGAAAATCGTCAATGGCGACCACATGGAAGTGGTGCCCAAAAGTGGTGATATCAAAACCAAAATGAAATTTGGCGACTGCCAACTTCACCTTGAGTTCAGTGCCCCTGACTTGGTAGAAGGTGCCAGCCAAGGACGCGGTAACAGTGGTTTGTTTTTCCAAGACCGCTACGAGTTGCAAATCTTGGATTCGTACCAAAACCGTACATATCGCAACGGTCAGGCAGGAAGTATTTACAAAGACCACGCGCCATTGGTCAACCCAATGCGCAGCCCGTTGGAGTGGAATGTTTATGATGTAGTTTATACAGCGCCTCGTTTCAAAGCAGACGGTCGCATTGATTCCCCTGCCCGCATTACTGTTTTCTTAAACGGGGTATTGGTTCAAAACAATTCAACTATCAATGGATTAACGCTTTACATTGGGTTGCACAATTATCCGGAAGCACACGGTGATGATGTGATTCACCTTCAGGACCACGGCAATAAAACTCAATTCCGTAATATTTGGGTTAGAAAGCTATAAAACGAGTTTTCGTTCAAAAATGAAATCAATCCCGAAGGTTACTTTTTATAGAAAGTAACCTTCGGGATTGATTGTTTAAGAATAGTGCCATCCTGTCAACAATCTATTTATGAAAATTAACTTACTGTTCTTACTTTTTTTGACTTTGGTTGCCCGCGCTCAGGAAGCTGAACTCTGGATTACGAAGTCGGACCAATCCATTTTGTTTCAAAAACAGTTTAACAAATCTGTCTTTGGTCCAATAACCAATACCCTACCCAGCATTTATGTGGATGATACCAAACGTTTCCAAACCATGGACGGTTTTGGCTATACCCTCACGGGAGGAAGTGCGCAGCTGCTTGCCCGCATGAATAACGCCGACCGTGCGCAATTACTTCAGGAACTCTTTGCCACCGACCAAAATAATATTGGGGTTAGTTACCTTCGCATCAGCATTGGAGCTTCGGACCTGAGTGACCACGTATTTACCTACAATGATATGCCCGCCGGTAAAACAGACCCGACTTTGTCTCAATTTACGTTAGCCGAAGAAAAAAAGGAACTGATTCCTGTTTTGAAACAGATTTTAAAGATTAATCCCCAAATCAAAATTCTGGGTTCGCCTTGGACGCCTCCTACCTGGATGAAAACCAACGGTGCCTCTAAAGGAGGCAGTCTAAAACCCGAATTTTACGATGTGTATGCACGCTATTTGGTGAAATACATTCAGGAAATGCAAAAAGAAGGGATTCGGATTGATGCCATTACGGTACAAAACGAACCTCTGCATCCCGGTAATAATCCCAGTCTTTTGATGCCTCAGGATGAGCAGACGGCTTTTATCAAAAAGAGTTTAGGACCGGCTTTTACAGCCGCAAAAGTCGCTACAAAAATCATCGTGTACGACCACAACGCTGACCGTCCCGATTATCCCATCAGCATTCTCAACGACCCGGAAGCCCGAAAATACGTGGATGGCTCGGCTTTCCACCTATACGGCGGCAATGTCGAGGCGTTGCAGGACGTGCACGAAGCACATCCTGACAAAAACGTTTATTTTACGGAGCAATGGATTGGTGCACCGGCCAATTTTGGCGGCGATTTGCTATGGCACGTCAAAAATCTGATTATCGGTGCTTCAAAAAATTGGTCCAAAACCGTATTGGAATGGAATTTAGCGGCTGACCCCAGCCAAAAACCTTTCACGGACGGCGGCTGCACGGCCTGCTTAGGCGCCGTTACGATTGGTGAAACTGTAAGCCGTAATCCTGCTTATTACATCATTGCCCATGCGTCTAAGTTTGTGTACCCGGGTTCCGTACGGATTGCCTCCAATGGAACCATGAGTTTGCCCAACGTAGCATTTAAAACTCCCACCGGTCAAACCGTGCTCATTGTCATGAATGAAAGTGACAAACCCATTGAATTTAACATTCGGTACAAAGGCAAACAAAATTCCTCAGCACTGAGCGCTAAAACCGTAGCTACTTTTGTATGGTAAATGTGCGCATTTACCTATTGCCGCCTTAACCTTACATGGATTGGTTTTTCAGACGTACACAGATCAGACTTAGTCGCATTAGCGATAGTCGGATCATAAAGATATGCGGTCTGACTATCGTCTGACCTGTATAACGTCAATTTACACTTTCCCACCTTAACCTTTACACTTTATTTAGCTCCTCGTTTAATGGCTTTTAGCAACGAGTTATCGTCGGTGGTGTCGCATGAGATTTCCCAAATCATCACACCACCGCACCCTCGTTCTTTGGCCAATCGCGTTTTTTGCTCGATGGTTAAGATGCCGTTGTAAAAGGCTCCTTTCCAATAATCATCAAAAGGACTTGCACCGTCTTTGAGCAGAGATTTATAATCGGGACCGTAGTTGCCCATTCCTTTTTTGGAATAAAAGGGCAAGCCCAAAATGGCTTTTTGAGATGGAACACCCCGTTCTTTTGTCCAGTAATCTAAACTTTTAATAGCCAGCGAATAAGGCGAATGTGCTTTGATATAACTCGGGCCGTAATCATCATCGTAGGCCATAAGGTTGACCCAATCCATTTTATCAAGGGCTTCTTTTTTCATGCCATACCCTTTTTTTCCGTATGAAATCACGGCAGCGGTCAGTTTCTTACCTTGGGCATGAAGCGCATCCCCCAGTTCACTCATGAGTGCTACGTAGTGGTCGGCTGAAGGAGAATCTTCGTCAGGATATTCCCAGTCCAAATCCACGCCATCCACTTGATAGGTACCAACAAATTTCATCACATTTTGGACAAACGTATGTCGTCCTTCGGGACGGTCGGCCATTTTATGAAAACGGGTATCGTCGCCACCACCGTCACCGATTCCCCAACCGCCAATGGAAATGAAGACCTGTTTTTTGTTTTTATGCACATAACTGACCAGGTTTTTTAAAGCGTCCGGATTTCTCAAAGGCTCCAGCGTATCGCCCGTTTTGGCAGGAATGGCAAAGGCAAAATTGATGTGGGTCAATAAATCAATCGGAATTTTTTCGGGAGGAATCGAAGGCACATAATAGCCCACCACTTTGAATTCATCGGTTTTGGTTTGAGCAAATGCCCCAAGCGTACCCAAAAGAGCAAGTGTACAGAAAATAGATTTTAAGTTCATGATAATGGTTGTTGGATTGTTCTATCTTAAAATGGGTTGAATTTCTTTTCCCAGCAATTCGTAGCCTACAGCATTGGGATGGAGTCCGTCAGAATAATAGGTTTCGTCAATCTTGCCGGTTTTCAGCAACAGCTTCTTGCCAATATCCTCAAAACCAACCCCTTCCGATTTTGCCATTGATTGAATTCCTTTGTTGAGTGTCAAAACTCGCGCCTCCTGTTCACGACGGGGATAAATACCCATCAGTATCACTTTCGCTTTGGGTTGTCGAATTTGAATGGCCTGAACCAGTAGCTTTAACCCCTGAACAATCTCTTCGTCGGTGTTCAAATGCAGGTTATTCGTACCGATATTGATGACAATTTTCTCGGGCGAAATCCCTTCTAATTCGTCATGATAAACTCGCCAAAGTACATTTTCAACTCGATCCCAGCCAAAACCAAAGTTTCTGACTTGTAGCGGTTCAAGGTATTTTTGCCAGGAATCAGCTCCTTTAATGCGATTGTTCAAGGGTTTACCACCCCAATTGTGCGTGATAGAATTGCCAATCAACAGGATTTTGGTCGGCTCAATTTGGTTGAGTTTCAGGATTTCGTTGTGGCGTTCTTCCCAATTATAACTGCCTGGTTCACGGTTATGGCAAGTAGGGATTTGCGTAGTCAGCGTGCCTGCGGGTTGTTGTAAAATTTCCCTTAATTTTTTCTCATAAGCGATTGCATAACGCATCATCCCCAAGTCGTTGGGGTGCGTACCATCCACCATACAGTCCAAATCCATACCGATTTCCGAAATGGGCAACAGGTAAATATTTGCAACTTTCTCGGTGGTTAATTGGCCAAATGCTTCGCGTAAATCTTGGTTGGCCTCCTCAAAAAGCGGCTGACGATGTGGCATCAGATAGCCTTCCGTATAGCCATCATGTTCGGTCAAAAGGATAGGGGTCTGCGGGTGTTTGGCTCGTAAACTTTTGACCGACTCAATAATTCGCTTTTGCAATTCTTTACGCTCTACAATGGGATAAATCAAATTGGGAAGGCAATCCAACACAAAAACCTTGGCGTCAATCTCGTTAATCAGGTCAACTACTTCTTTCTCCAAACGCCCGTTTCCCGAAAATGCCAGATTAATCACCGTACGGTCTAACTTTCTGGCTACAATATTGGTCCAAGCCATTCCCGGCCGTGATGCACACGCGCCTTGGGCAATGGATGTTCCATACACTACTATCGGTTTTTCCATTCTTTGTGGAAGCACCGTGAAGATGCTTCCCCCAGGAAAACCAATCTCTAAGTCCCTGACACTGTTGTACAAAGGAAGAAACAATCGGTATTCGCGACCCAGTTTGTGGTAATTGTCGTTGGGTCTCAGTTTGTCAAAATTGTACACAACGGTGTCTTTGAAACTGTATTTTCCTGAGGCCAAATGCCACGTCCCATCGCTGTCAATTCCGTATAAATCCACGCCGCTTACGCCCGTGGAAGGCATGTGAGGCATCGACGCCGAACCCGTCACTTTGTAACGAATGATAATCTGTGGCGCATTGCTCACAAACCGAATCGAAAGCCCGGCACTGTTGCGTGACAAATTCCAAACGGCTTTTCTAACCGAAGCCTCAGCCCGAGGTGGGAAACGTTGGATAGTGTCCCGCATTTCATTCGACCACGCTTGCCCGTCAATGACCGGAAATTTGCTGTCAGAGGGCTTCCACCACGTAAAATCAGTGGGAGTTTGGGCGAAAGTAAGGGAGGTAAAAAGGCAAAGGAGAAGTGTGTGTATTCGTTTCATGATTATTTTATTGATAGCTATACTATATTTTTTATTCCACAACCAACCAACTATACCCCTCCGCAGGAATCGTAATTGTCACTTCAACGTTGTAATCTCTGTCTAATGCATACTTCGTTGCTTTTCCCTCCTGTGTATGAACCGTGGCTTCTTTGCTTAAACCTGTGTAATACAAAGGCAATTTTATCTTTCTCGTAATGGCCTCTTTCAAAGGATTATACAACATAACCAGTCCTTTTTCCTTCAACGAAGAATTGACGTGCATGATACCGTCCCAATCACGTCCATCAGGGCGACGGAGGTGAAGAATGTCGGAATTAAGAATGTCGCGGTATTTTTTGTACCAATCAATGGTTTCTTTGACGACTTGTTTAGTAGCATCCGTATCGTACAAACGAGGACCGCGATAACAGGCTTGTACGCCCGCGCCGTAGTACTGCATCATAAGTTGTTTGTAATCGGTCAAATGCTCACTCAAAGGCTCCAATACCGCGTCGGCTGTACCGCCTTGGTACTTGGTCAAAGGAACAAAGCCCCAACTCATGGACGGTGTTTTTTCCCATAAGCCATCGTAGATGTTTTGACGATTCAGAATTTTCTGCTGCTCTCGGGATAATGAAAAGTTAACTTCTCGATAGCCTAAGCCAATCTTGTGCGAACCGTCTAAAAAATACCAATCAGGCGCATTGATGTAGACCCCTCGACCGTTAAGCCACTGATAAAATTCCTTTTGCATCGTCATCTGTGCCCATTGCGAATCTTCCAAACCTTTGTGGCCGGGGTGCTTGGTAGAAGCGCAAACATCGCCCGGATAAGGGCCATCGTGTTCGAGCAAGTCAAAGCCTGTTTCAGCAATGAATTTTTTCAGGTTTTTCAGGTAATTGATACCCCATTTACTGGCCAAACATGGCGCATGACCAAAAAAAGCAGCCTTATCGGGCAAGCCTGTCACGGGGTCTATCACATCATTTTCATCATCAATGCGTCGGCTGCTGAAGAGGGAATAACCTCCTAATTTGATGCCTTTACTGTGGGCATAATCGGTCAACGCCTTGAATTTTGCAATATTAGTTTCTGAAGCATCTTCCATATTCAAACCACTGCCAAAACTCAAAATCACCATCTCATAACCCGTCTCCGCACATTGGTCAATGACACTTTTGACCTTGGCAGGTTCGGTACTGATGAGGTGCATGAAAATAGGATTTTGCGACGTCCAAGGAAACAGCGTACGGTACATTTTTCGACGCGCTAAACCGTTGCGTTCGCGGTCGTACGAATCCAGTAACAGTTCATAGGAACGAATGGATTTGTATTGCTCATTGGCAGGCAAGTCTATTCCTACCCCCAAAAGCGGATACACTTCTACCACGCAGGGAGTTTCGTAGTTGTAATTGACTTGGGATGTATAACTGCTGTCAATTTTCCAGTGCGTCGCTTGGTCTGACAGGTCGTAACGCATGGCGTTGTTGTAGGCGAAGTTATTTTCAATGAATAACTTCTGCGGCTTTTTCATCTTTTCAGGCTTACCCACTACCGCTGATTCTTCTTCGGGTGTTGCCAAAATTTCATTTACTACCTGATTGACTTTCAACTCTTTCCCTGATTTATTTTCAATCGTTACCCATTTATCCAACACAGGAATTCCGTCAAAAATTTCGTAGTGAACAGCCACTTCAACGCCTTTCAAATCAGCGTTTTTAGCAGTAAAATACAGGGTCAACTCTTTGCCAGTCGGCAAATTTTTATTGGCGGTCCAAGTGGTCGGTTTCCAGTCAAAATGAGGCTTGATGGAAGTGACTGTATGTCGAGCAAACTGAAAATCATTGGAACCGGCAGTAAATTGATTCGTCCATTCTTCGAGCAAATAGGCATGTTCTTTTTGGCCGTACAACCCGCCCACGTTATAGGTTTGTCCGTTGAGCGTCACTCTCGCTTCAGGCCTAACCGACCGTACAAATTGTTCGTTGGTTTTCAGATTCTTGAAACTAACGGTAGCTGCGTTAGGCAAAATTTGGATTTGGCGAGCGATAAGGCCGTTACTGATTTCAATGACTTTGCCATTTTTAAACTCTTTCACGTCGCTCTTTTGAGCAATAGGCGCAAGGAGCCAATCTTGCGCAATGGTCTGTTGGATGGAAATTAAGAAGAAAAAGACAAGAATAAATCGATTCATAGAAATAAGTTTAGGGTTGATTAATAAGGGGTTATAGAAAATACAAAATCGTTATTCAAAATTTTTGAAAAATAATGAGCTTCCAACGCCGGTTTTTAAGTATCTTTTCATCTAATCTTCCATTATCTACTTAAACTTAAACCCCTCATTCCATGAAATTCAACTTAATTCGGACGATTCTCGCTTTGTTTGTCTTTGGTATCGTCGTGAGCTGTCAAAAAGAGACACTACAAACTGAATTTTCGACCCCTTCCAACCAAAACGCGCGTTTGGCCGCCCTTACTCCTACTTTACCAGCTACCCCTTTTAATTACGCATCCGTGACTTTACCTGCTCACTTAAACACGCGGCAGGTTAGAAATCAAATCAATACGCCTAATAACAATCCAATTACAAATCAGGGGGCTACGTTGGGCAGGGTCCTTTTCTATGACAAAAGCCTCAGTTTCAACAACACTACGGCTTGCGCTTCCTGTCACCAACAGGCCAATTCGTTTTCTGACCCGCTTAAATTCAGTAAAGGTTTTGTGGGTGGATTGACTACCCGCAATTCTATGTCTTTACTGAACGCCATGTATTACCCCAACAGCCGATTTTTTTGGGATGAGCGCTCCGCTTCTGCCGAGGCTCAAGCATCTCGCCCTATTGTCCATCCCGTCGAAATGGGAATGACCATGCCGAGCGTCGTAGCGAAGTTGAAAACCTTACCCTATTACACCGGCCTTTTTCAAAATGCGTACGGCTCGCCTACCATTGATTCGGCTCGTATTGTTCGGTCGTTGGCTCAATTCATTCGTTCGATGGTCTCTTATCGCACTAAATACGATACAGGAAGAGCCGCTTTAACCAACAATCAAAACCCAGGCAACACTAATTTTGCCAATTTTACGGCCGAAGAAAACCAGGGAAAACAATTGTTTTTCAACCAAGGCAATTGTTCCAACTGTCACGTTGCGGAGACTTTTTCGGCTCCGGGCGCCAGAAACAACGGGCTTGACCTTGTGTTTACTGACAACGGCGTTGGTGCCAATACGGGCAACCCTACCCAAAACGGTCTTTTCAAAGTTCCCTCTTTACGAGGTATTGAAAAATCGGCTCCGTACATGCATGATGGCCGTTTTGCTACGCTTGAGCAGGTGGTGGAACATTACAACAGCCAAGTGAAACCGCACGTAAATCTTTCTCCTCAATTGCGTGGAAATAACGGCCAACCCCGACGCCTCAACCTGAGTCCGGCTCAAAAAAATGCGTTGGTTGCGTTTATGAAAACCCTGACCGACACAGGCATTGCTGCCGATGCTAAATTCAGCGATCCTTTTAAGTAACGACTTAAAACAATCAAGTGCATTTTCCGAAACTTATCTATGTTTCAGAAAATGCACTTGTCTATGTTTGATACGTCCATGGCAGTACGAAGTCTCAGATTACTTCTTCGGAAAATGACTCTTTGCCATAAACACTCTACCACCGTCTTCAGAATGAGTAACTGAGAAATTAAAGCCATGATGGATAGAATACGCGCCGTATTCTCCCTGCTTGTTAATGGCAATGAATCCTACCTGAAAATCTTTGGCTTTGATGGGGTTGATTTTTACAATGCGATCAACCGCAATTTTACACGCTTCTTCCGGACTTTTGCCCATTCGCATCATTTCTACAATCAGGAAGGCTCCCGCCACTCGAATTACTTCTTCGCCCTGTCCTGAACCCGTTACTGCTCCTACTTCATTATCTACATAAAGTCCCGCGCCAATAATGGGAGAATCACCAACGCGCCCGTGCATTTTGAAGGCCATACCGCTCGTAGTACACGCCCCGGAAAGATTACCGGAGACATCCATCGCAATGGTTCCCATCGTATCGTGATTCGGCGTACCGTCGTCAAAAAAGTTGGGAGCAAAAGGACCTCCTTTTGTTGTTTGACCTTTACTCTGTTGCTGTTCAATATTAATAACCGGTTTGTACTCCGATTTTTTCAACCATTCTTTATAGGTTTTCTCCGCATCAGCCGAAAGTACATCCGGTTCTTTTTGAAAACCGCTTGCCAAGGCAAATTGCAAAGCTCCATCCCCTACCAGTTGAACGTGCGGGGTATTTTCCATCACCTTACGCGCTACCGAAATAGGATGCTTGATATGTTCCAACGCCATAACGGAGCCGCAGTTAAACTTATCATCCATAATGCAGGCATCCAACGTCACTTTCCCATCCCGGTCAGGATTTCCTCCAATACCAACGCAGCAATTAATGGTGTCTTCAATCGAGCGAGCTCCTGCTTCCACCGCATCCAAAGCACGGCTATTGGGTTGTTTGAGGACTTTCCAAGCGACGGCATTGACTGGCAAACCACTGTCCCAAGTTGAGACAACAATCGGCTTGGTAACGGCATTATTGCTTTTCTTGTGAGAGAATGCTTTACTTATCGAAAGCAATGGTAGACTCAAAGCCGACCATCGAATAAAATTTCTTCTTGATTGCATTAGTTTGTTGGTTATAGAAGGTTAGTTATAGTCTTAGAAACGCGAATTTTTACTTTGTAATCTTTAAAACGTAGGCATAGCTGTTAGGGATTTTCTTAGCCAATTTCTCGGGAATTTGTACAGCTACTTTTCCCTCTTTCGTTACCCATGTAAGGTTTTCTGCGTTACCTACTACTGTAATTTTTGCCGTTTTCCCCAAATTTAGTTTCTCAATTTCAATTGTTTGCGGAATCGCTTCTCCTTCGTCTGCTCGGTAAATAGCGTAGGTGGTATTGCCTTTGTGAGTAAAAACCCATTTGCCTTGCGGTCCTACCTCATTGTCGCCGTGGGTTTCATAAATCGCTTCTCCGTTTGCTTTTATCCACGCCCCGATTTCGTTTAGGCGTTGATAGGCTTCCGGTTGAAAATCTCCTTCGGGACTTGGGGCCACATTCAACAGCAAATTGCCATTTTTTGAAACAATATCGGCCAAAATATGAATTAACTTTCGGGCTGATTTATAATTCTCTTTGGGAATATAACTCCACGAATCTCCCATTGTCATGCAGGTTTCCCACGGAATATCCATGTAGTTGTCAGGAATCTGATGCTCGGGAGTGACATAATTCTCAAACTCACCCGACACCGTTCTGTCCACCACCAATAGGCCAGGCTGCAATTCTCTGCCTCTTTTGGCAATACGCGCCATGTCAATGTCTTGGTCAAAAGGAATGGTTTTTTGCCAGGAAATCGTCGTATCAATGGTACTGAAAGGACGAACCCAACCTCCATCAAGCCACAAAATATCTACTTTACCATAGTCAGTCATTAACTCCTCAATTTGGTTGTAGGTGAATTTTTTAAAACTCTCCCACTTCTGAGGGTATTGTTTGGGACGGTAGGAAGGGTTGCGGTCTTTGGGCGGAAAATACGACCACCAATAATCGTTGGTATGCCAATCGGGTTTGGAAAAATAAGCGCCAATCATAAATCCTTCGTTGCGAAAAGCACCGAATACTTCCTTGGCTACATTGCTGCGCGGATTACTGCCAAAGGGAGATTTTGTGATTTTGTAGTCCGTTTGTTTGGTGTCAAACATGCAAAAGCCATCGTGGTGTTTTGTGGTAAAAACCACGTATTTCATCCCCGCATTTTTGGCGGCGGTGGCCCATTTTTCGGGTGCAAACTGCGTAGGATTGAAGGTATCTTGGAGATTCTCGTAGGCTTTTTTGTATTCATACCAATTGTCTTTGTACGGCCCGCGTCGCTCACACCAACCTTCATCTTCGGGGCAGAGGCTCCAGCTTTCCACAATCCCCCATTGGCTGTAGGTGCCCCAGTGCATCAGCAATCCGAATTTTACATTTTGCCACTGATTCAGCTTTTCTTTGACTTTGGGGTCGGAAGGCACTACGTACTTGGTGTGGTTCTGCTCCGAATGTTGCTGAGCAAAAAGCGTCAATGACAACAGTAAGACTGAAAGAGAAAAATACAGTTTCTTCATTTTTTATTATTCGGGTAATGGTTAACCTATTCGCTCATTCACTCATTTTTCAAAGCCGTAATTCCATTTCATCGCTCGTCAGACGAAAACCGAATTTTTCATAAACGGGGCGGCCGTCGTCGGAAGCATGGAGCGAAATGCGCTTGTAACCTCGATTCTTCGCTTCCTGTAAAATATGGTCAAAAATTTGTTTCCCCAATCCTTTCCCGCGCCATTCAGGAAGGGTGTAGATATTGAGGACATAGGCGATTTTCCCGTCCTGAAGGGTAAATCTTGGGGCAATTTGAAAAAAGCACAAACCGCTCGTCGCCACGATTTTGCCTTCGTGAAGGGCCAACCAAGCTACAAATTCATCATTCTCCACACTTCTTTGAAAATACATCCGAAGAGCCGTTTCCAAGGTCGCATCATCCAATTGGCGCGTTTCAGGTTTTTGTACTTCCTTCAAAAAGGCCATTCGAAGTCGAACTAAGTCTTCGACATCGGCAGGAGTTGCTTTACGGAAAATGATGTTTTGTATAGACATTTGGTTTGATTTACTCTGCGTCTCAGCGCCCCTGCGTGAAGTAAAATTATACTTTACTCAACAAATGCGGCCTTTCGCGCTCAATTTTGAGCAATAATTCACCAAAAAGGGTATTGGCCCACGCAAACCACTTACGTGTAAATTGCGTGGCATCGTCTTTGTCAAACGACTCGTGCATAAAACCCGTTTTGGCATGGGTATTTTTCAGAAAACGTAACTGCGCCAAAATTTCTTCGTCATCAGTTGAAGTCATCGCCCGCATGATGATGCTCATGGGCCAAATCTGATTCACCAGCGTATGCGGACTTCCCATTCCTTCGGCCGCTTTCCCTTTAAAAAAGTAAGGATTAGACTCACTCAATACAAAACGACGGGTATTCTGATATACCTTATCATCGGCTTTAACGGCTCCCAAATAGGGCAATCCGAGGAGATTCGGCACATTGGCATCGTCCTGAAAAAGGCAATTTCCAAATCCGTCGACTTCCATGGCGTAAATGGGGCCAAATTGCGGATGATTGATAACGGCGTGTTTTTTGATGGCCTGCTCCACTTCGTTGGCAAAACTCAAACAATCGTTGGCAAACGTCTGATTCTTATAAATCTTCTCCGCAATCTCCGCTATTTGGCGAAACGATACTACGGCAAACAAATTGGAAGGAATTAAAAAAGGGTATTGCGTAGCATCATCCGACGGCCGGAATATACTGTGGATAAGGCCATTGGGCTTGGTATTGTTTCCATACCCATTACCCGGCACCGTATCTGTCGACCAAGAGGTGGTACGGCCAAAGCGGTACTTACCTTGGTTCTTGAATCGCTGTTGCTCACGGCAGGTAGCAATAAGAAGCTGCGCAGCTTTAAGCCATTTTTCGTCAAAAACGCTGCTGTCTTGGGAAGTTTTCCAGTAGTAATAGGCCAAACGCACTGTATAGCAAAGCGAATCCAATTCCCACTTGCGTTCGTGCAGTTCGGGTTTCATATCCGTATGGTCTTTGAGCCACTCACTATGCCCCGGACCGTCGTTGAAGGCATTGGCGTAAGGGTCAATCAAAATACATTCGGTCTGACGGTTAACTACGCCCGCGATGAGTTGCTTTAAATTTTCATCTTTGGTAATGAGTGGTAAATACGGCCATACCTGCGCCGTACTGTCGCGCAGCCACATAGCGTGAATGTCGCCCGTAATAACAAAGGTATCGGGCCGCCCTTCTTTCATTTTGAAGTGAACGGTGGTGTCCAGTGTATTTGGAAAACAGTTCTCAAAGAGCCAAGCCAATTCAGGATCTTTGATACTACTTTTCGTGCGATTGATGGCAGCTTCTATAACAGGACTGCTGAACTTGCGTTGAGCGGCGGCCACTCGAACGGTTGGGAACTCAATGGCAAAGGCATTAGCATGAATGAACGCGCCAACGACTGCCAGAGAGGATGTTTTAATAAATAGTCTTCGGTTTAGTTGTCTCATTGGGTCAAAACAATTGAAAGTAAACCAAAAATAGTGTGAATAAATGGAAAGCGTCGGTAAAAATGGTATAAATAAATATATATTCAAAAATATTTTAAAATATACCGCCCATTAAAACAAAAAATATAGTAAATAACCTGTTAAGAAAACAATGTTTGCCCCTCTATCGTAATTTTACTTTTTTAAATCTTTCAATAGAGAGTTCTGCAGCATATACAAACCCTTGATTCAGTATGCTTTTTACGGGCTAAATTGCTTTTTCTCATCGCTATATCTATCTTTATATCTATCTTTAGCCCGCTTTGTTAAAAATATCTGTTCACTCAAAGACGATTGGCAAGGTTTTGGCCGTTAAGAATTTGAGTACGTAAGACCGTTGAAGAATCGTGGGCATTATTAAACACAAACTCTACCTTATTTCTATAAAATCATACGCTATCATCGGGCTTTCGTCGAGCTTGTGGTTGATTTCACAAGTTGCCAAAGCTCAAAATCAGCCCGCCAATCGGCGTCCGATAGCACAGGATACAAGCCGTGACAATCGCCAAAGCAGGAGATTGTTGTATTCCCGTTGGGATGATCGCCCCGGGAATCGATTCAACTATGTACCTCCCCGCTCCTCACTTTTTTTGCGTGACCCCAAGAGTCTATCCAATGAATTTAGATTGGATACCACTCAGCGTATGTCGGTTTATGAGCGCATCGGTGATCCTAAGGCTGTCCCGCTCAACTACCGTAATCCAATGAGTATGACCTATGAAGATTTCCAAAAACTTCAGGACAGACGGGTTTTCAATCATCTGTGGCGCGATTATTCGTCCAAACAGGACGGCAAAGGAGTCCTTGGAGCCAAGGGGTTATTGCCTAAATTAGATTTACCTCCTGGTTTCGACCGAATCTTTGGTAGTAACACTATTGATTTCAAACCGAATGGATTTGTATTACTGGACTTCGGAGTATTACACCAAAACATTGATAATCCGCAAGTCCCCATTCGTCAGAGAAAATCTACCAATTTCATTTTCAACGAACAAATCAACATTAACTTCAATGGGAAGATTGGTGATAAGTTGGGTATGTTAACCAATTTTGACACCAAGTCCAGTTTTAACTTTGAAAACCAACTTAAATTAGACTATCGTCCGGGCAAAACTTCGACTACCCTCCCCAATGCCTCTAACCTTCCCGGTGCCCAAGGATTAGGACAGAACGGACTGGGACAAAATGGCTTAGGCCAAGGCAATTTGGGTCAGACAGGGGTTGGCCCCATGGATTATATCCCTGAAAATGAAAGCATTATCCAGGGAATTCAGGCAGGAAATGTCAATTGGCAGATACCTTCTCAATTGATTCCAGGCGTTCAGAATTTATTCGGGGCCAAAGTGGACTTACGGTTTGGACGCTTAACCGCTACGGTGGTCGCTTCTCAGCAACGTTCACGCCAACTATGCATTACCTTGCGCGGTGGAGTTCAAAATCGTCCCTTTGAGATTCGCGCTGATGCCTACGACGAAAACCGACACTTTTTTCTTTCCCAGTTTTTCCGTGACAACTACGAACGGTGGATGAGCAATCTGCCGATGTTGATGTCGGGGGTGACGATTACGCGTTTGGAAGTTTATACCACCAACCGCACCAACAATACCGAAACCCTCCGCAACATTGTAGGTTTCTCCGACTTGGGTGAATCCAAGCCTTACAACACGGCTAACCCGAATGTTCAGCCTATTCGTGCCAATCAGCCTGTTGACAACAAAAGCAATGGTTTGTTTCAAAAAGTAACGAGTGATGCTGACATCCGCGAAGCTGATAAAACTACGTTTGCTCTTGACAGCCGTTTCAATCTTCGCCGCGGAGATGATTATGACCTGCTTCGCGGAGCACGTAAATTGACGGAACGGGAATATAAATTTCAACCCGAACTCGGTTATATTTCGTTGCTAACACCGTTGAGAAACGACGAAATTTTGGCCGTATCTTACGAATATACCCTCAATGGTCAAAAATATAAAGTAGGGGAACTGACCGAAGATTACCAAGCTCGTCGCGAAGACCAAACGTTGGTATTGAAATTATTGAAATCCTCTACGATTCGGAACAATACGGCTCACCCCATGTGGAATTTGATGATGAAAAACATCTATTCGTTGAATACCACACAATTAGGCAAGCAGAATTTCCAACTTCGAGTTATTTATAAAGATGATTTAACCGGACTTGACAATCCAAATCTTCAGGAAGGGCCGATTGCTAACATTCCATTGCTACGGGTAATGGGATTGGACAAATTGAATCCGTTGAATGATCCTGTCTTAGATAACAATCGCCAACCTATCGGTGACGGCAACTTCGACTTTGTAGAAGGTGCTACGGTTGACAGCCGCTTTGGGCGCATTATCTTCCCGGTTTTGGAGCCTTTTGGTTCGAGTTTAGCTAAAAAATTTCTGGGAGATGAGATATTGGCCAATAAATACGTTTTCAACGAACTGTACCGTACCACTCAAATTGATGCCCAACAGGTAACGGAAAAAAATAAATTCTTTATCAAGGGCTCCTACCAAGGAGCATCAGGCGGAGCAAGTGTTCAATTGCCTTTTGGGGTTTCCGAAAAATCAGTGTTGGTACGGGCGGGAGGAGTTCAACTACAATCAGGTATTGATTACATGGTGGAAGGTCAATCGGCCGTGCGAATTACCAATGAAAGCGTGGTTAATTCCGGTCGTGACATTGAAGTTTGCTACGAACAACCTGATTTGTTTCAAAATCAAATCCGCACTTTGCTCGGTACGCGTCTCAATTATACCATTAATCGGGACATGCAGATTGGGATGACGGCCATGCGTTTGCGCGAAACTCCCGCGGGTTATCTTACCCGCGCTGCTTTGGGCAACGACCCCGTCAGTAACAGCATTATTGGAGCCGATTTTACGTATCGAAAAGAAGCGCCGTTTTTGACTAAATTTTTGGACAAACTGCCTTTGTTGCAAACCAAAGAAATGTCCAGTATTCAGTTTCAGGGAGAAGTAGCCCAGTCCTTTGCCGGACTGCACCCACAGGTCAGAAACCGAATCATTGTGGACGACTTTGAATCGGCCCGAACGCAATTTGACCTAACCCGCCAACCTACCCGTTGGCGTATGGGCTGCACACCGCTTCAATTTCCGCAGGGAACACCGGTCAATCCGCTCGAATACGCGTATAATCGCGCCAAAATCTCGGCTTATTCGATTGACATTTCTTTCTCTCCGAGCGCACAAGTGGGCTTGCGTGACCGACCGCAGAATATCTTACCGGAAGATTTCAACAATTTCTACGAACGATTGTTTACTCCGCAGGAGATTTTTACGGGTCGCGGACAATACTTAGTTAACCTACCGGAAAACATTCTGGACATTGCCTATTTTCCTCATGAACGGGGGATGTATAATTACAATCCGGCCTTAGATCCCGACGGACGACTTCTGAATCCTCGCAAAAACTTTGGTGCCGTTACCCGGGCCATTGGTTCTGATGTGGATTTTGACAATGCCAACGTCGAAATTCTGGAGTTCTGGATGATGGATCCTTTTAAAGAAGGCCCCAACGGGGTGGTGAAAGACGGGTATTTCAACCGTAACAACACCACAGGTGGAAAGTTGTATTTCAACTTAGGGGAAATTTCGGAAGATGTGGTAAAAAACGGTCGGTATGATTTTGAGAATGGATTGCCTTTGGGAGTTAAAACTTCTACTGCCACCCCCGACCAACCTGCTACCGTAGCTCAAACGCCTTGGGGATACAGTACGCGTCAGCAGTACATCATCAACGCTTTTACAAATGAACCCGGCGCACGTCCCAAGCAGGATATAGGCTTGGATGGCCTTAGCAATACGGAAGAAAAGGTATTTTTCAAAGATTATCTTCAAAAACTTCCCCCCAATTTAAAAACCGAAGCTCGCAATCGAATTTTGGCCGACCCTGCGGGTGATGATTTTGAATTCTACTTCAGTGCAAAAGCCGACAGCGCCAACAAGAAAATCGTTGAGCGTTACAAGAGCTACATGGGGACAGAAAACAACACCCCGGAGTTTGAACGCAGCAATGACATTACCGCCGCCGCCACCAATTTGCCCGATGCGGAAGATTTGAATACCGATAATACAATCAATGACCAGGAAGCTTACTACGAATACGAAGTAGATCTCAAACCGGGCCAATTGGACGTAGGTAAACCTTACATTGCGGATAAAGTAACGGCTTCCAACAGTGCCGGTGAAGCGGTAAACTGGTATTTATTCCGTATTCCTGTAAGGGAATTTACGCGCAAAGTAGGTAATATCAACGGCTTTAAATCCATCCGTTTTATCCGAATGTACATGACCGACTGGGAACAGCCGGTAGTGTTACGTTTCGCACAATTGCAGATGGTAGCTACCCAATATCGTAAATATACGGGTGACCTTAACGCGCGCGGTTTGCAAGAAGTACCCGAGCCTTACGACGCCCAATTTAAGATTGCGACCGTAAGTGTGGAAGAAAACAGTTCAAAGACAGTGAGTGGCGGCCGTAGAAATATCTACGCTGTGCCACCGGGCTGGCAACGGGATGTAGATTTCACAACCCCCAACCAACGCCCTTTGAATGAGCAATCAATGAGCCTTTGCGTGACCAACCTGCGCGATGGTGACTCACGGGCCGCCTTCAAAAATGTAACGAGCCAAAACCTGCTTTTCCGTGAGCGTTTGAAGATGTTTGTCCACATGCAAAACGATCAGGACGAAGACGGGCAGGTATCGGCATTCATGCGTTTGGGTACTGACGTATCAGAGCATTATTACGAAGTGGAAGTAACTCAATTACGTGCCACACGTCCCAACATTGATACGCCAGAGGAAGTTTGGCCGCAACAAAACGAGATTGACATTGAAATGAAGTGGCTGATAGATGCCAAGCAGGAACGCGATACTCAGCCCAACGTCTCATTAAGTACTCCATATACCGTTACCAAAACGGATGCTCTGGGGCGTGTTTATCGCATTACCGTCGTGGGAAAACCGGACTTGAGCAACGTTATGATTATCATGATCGGGATGCGAAACCCTCGCTCTGCGGATCAGCAGGCAAAGAGTTTCTGTATTTGGGTAAATGAATTTCACGTTCAGGGATTTGATAACCAATCGGGAACAGCGGCAGTGGCTCGTCTTGACCTTAAATTAGCCGATTTTGCTACGGTCCAATTGGCGGGCAAATTGACCACCTTTGGTTTTGGAGGGGTACAGCAAAAACTCGCCGACCGCTCACGAGACAATACAACGGAGTTCAGTCTTTCGTCAGCCATTGCTCTTGATAAATTATTCAAAGAAAAATGGGGTCTTCGTATTCCTCTGTATATCAACTACGATTTGCGAAAGGTCAGCCCCCATTTCAACCCTTACGACCTGGATACCCCTTTGGCAACGTCGTTGTCAAATTATGCCGAGAATGACCCTCGGCGAACGCAGCTTGAAAATTCAGCTACGGAAAGGGCCGAACGAAAAGGGTTCAATTTCTCGAATGTCCGAAAGACGAAAACCAATCCAAGTGCCCGCAGGAATTTTTGGGACATTGAAAACTTCTCCTTTACCTACGCGTTCAACGAGCAAACGCGTCGAAACAGCATGATTGCCGATTATACCCAAAAGCAATATAAAGGCGGTATCGTGTATCAATATGGATTTCCCCAACGCTCTTGGGCGCCGTTTGCAACGGTGAAGAGCCTGGAACGGCCCTATTTGGAGTTACTCAAAGATTTCAATCTGTCTTTGTTGCCTACTCAAATAGCCGTCCGATTTGATGCCGACCGAAATTTTGTTCGAACCCAATACCGCAGTGCTGATTTGACCGCCGAAGGTCAGGCACCTTTGTTTGAAAAATATTTTCTGTTCAATCGTGCCTACGACCTTTCGTGGAATTTGACCAAAAGTGTGGTGTTGACCTACAGTGCATTTGCTAATGCAGTAGTTGATGAACCCAACGGAGATATCAATACCCGCTCCAAGCAGGATTCGATTTGGCGGCACCTCCGCAGTTTTGGGCGGACCAAAAACTTTGACCAAAAAGTACGACTTACCTATCGTATTCCATTGGACAAAATTCCTTTGTTGGACTGGATGACGGCCGATTATAGCCACAGCATTGCTTACCAATACCAAGCCAGTTCATTGGGAATCAGTGATACGTTGGGAATTGCGTACGGAAACGTAATTCGAAACAGTTTGGATCGGAGTATTCGCGGAAAGGTAGATTTGGTGAAATTGTATAATAAAGTGCGCTATCTGCGCTTTGCCAATAACCCCTCTCCACCGCGTAAAAACTTTGCACGAAGCCCTGGGGATGACGAAGAAATCATGCGCGAATCAAGCCGACTGCTCAAAAACCTAACTCGTCTGGTCATGACGGTTCGGGGGATTGACGTAGACTATTCGCGTCTGGAAACAACGACCTTACCTGGCTTTTTACCTGCCAATCCCGGTGCATTGGGCTTGGATGCCATCAATGCACCGGGATTGCCCTTTATCTTCGGAAGCCAGGACCCTACGGTTCACATTCGTGCGGCGGAGAATGGCTGGATAACCAAAAGTACGATGCTCAATTTGCCCTTTATGCAAACTCTCAATCGGACATTCCGGATGAATACCCGCCTGGAGCCTTTCAAAGATTTCAGAATTCAAATAGAAGCCCGCCTTACCCGCGGTGATGAGTATCGTGAGTTTTATCGTCCTTCTACACCGGGCGGGCCGTATGAAGTCCAAAGCCCGATTCGGAACGGTAATTTCCAAATGTCATTTATGTCTTTCCGAACGGCATTTGCAAAACTCAACAGCGATAATACCTCTCCTATTTTTGATAAATTCAAATCGTATCGGGAAGATTTTGTCAGAATTTTGACTGAAAAACGAAGATTAGATCCTAATTTTAAAGGAGGAGAGTACAATCTTAACTCACAGGATGTATTAATTGGTGCCTTTTTTGCCGCCTACAACGGCAAAGACCCCAAGAAAGACCCTTCCAAAGTACGGGTGAATCCGTTCTTAGGCTTCCCGCTTCCCAACTGGCGAGTGGACTATAACGGCCTTGCCCAACTGCCTGCCTTCAAGAAAATTTTCAGCACATTTACGCTCGAACACAGTTACCAATCCACTTACAGTGTCGGAAACTTCACCTCTTCATTGGATTATGGAGCTATGTTTGTCAACCTTGCGGTCATGAATTATCCTTTGGCGATGCTCCCTGGTGAAAATGGTCAGGCAATTCCCGTGTTTGTCATGAGTACGATTTCATTGTCTGAGAAATTTGCGCCGTTGATTGGGATTCGTACCCGCACCCAAAACAAAATGGATCTGCGTTTGACTTATAATCAGAGCCGTGATATTTCGCTCAATTTGTCAAACTCACAAATGGCCGAACTCTTTAATCGAGACATTACGGCCACGATTGGTTTTACGCGCAACAACGTCCGAATCCCATTCCGTATCAATGGAGAATTTAAGAAGCTGAAAAATGATTTGGTGTTTTCGTGTAATTTTACCGTAAGAGATACTCGAGCGATTCAACGACGTTTTGATGAGCCGCCTACGGCAATTGCGGGAAATTATAACTTCCAGTTGCGCCCACAAGTCAACTATACGGTGAGCAAGTTATGGAGCATTCAATTCTATTTTGACCGTACTTTCAATAATCCTTACGTTCTCAATTCCTTCCGCCGTTCCACTACGGCAGGTGGTATTCAGGTGAGATTTAACGTAGCGGAATTGTAATTTGTAACCTCACCCCCTACCCCCTCTCCTTGCAGGAGAAGGGGAAAAAAGCTCCCTCTCAGGAAAGGAGAGGGTTGGGGTGAGGTTAAACCAATTCAAAAATCACTTCTACTTCAATGGCACACATGCGGGGAAGTGAGCCCATGCCTACGGCGCTGCGAGCACCCACTCCTTTTTCGTCGCCCCAGATTTCGGCAAACAATTCGCTGCACCCGTTCATGACATAAGCGTGTTGTTCAAACTCGGGAACGGCGTTTATCATTCCCAAAATCTTTACCACTTTGTTGATTTTGTCGAGACTGCCAAATTGCGAACGCAAGGTAGAAAGGATTAAATAACCCGTTTTGCGAGCGGCTTCTTTGGCCTCATCGGCGGTGAGGTCTCTCCCCACTTTTCCCGCAATTACACTGCCGTCAAGCTCAAGAGAGATGTGTCCGGAAACGTAAGCTAAATTGCCCGTTACTACAACGGGAGTATAAACGCCGCCTTTAGCGGGAGGGGGAGGTAAAATAATGCCGAGGTTGGCGAGGTTTTGTTCTGCTGACATTTTTAGTAGATGTACTGTTAGTTATTAATCGTTAATTGAGTTCCTGCGGCACCTTCCTGCACGGCATTCCGTAATTCGTCAGCAAGACAAATTGTGACCTGCGCTACTCCGTTTTGAAGAGCATTGAAGGCATTGTCTAACTTAGGAATCATCCCTTTATTGATACTACCCGATGCTTTATGGTCGGCATAAGAAATCGGGTTGAGTCGAGGAATAACGGCGTCGTCATCCTCAGGATCAGACAAAACGCCTTTCTTTTCAAAGCAATACACTAAATTTACCTCAAAATTGGCGGCCAAAGCAACCGCGATTGTTGAGGCCATGGTATCGGCGTTGGTATTGAGCATACTGCCCGATACAGGCTCAAAAGTCAGCGGTGCAATGATGGGAACCAGTCCATTTTCTAAAAATAAGATAAATTGTGACGTATTTACTGATTCCACATCACCTACAAACCCATAATCAATTTCTTTCACGGGGCGTTTTTTGGCACGAATCACGCCAGCATCGGCTCCTGTAAGTCCAATAGCATTGCTGCTTAGACTTTGTAATTGGGCTACAATATTTTTATTAACCAACCCACCATACACCATGATAACCACATCAAGCATGGTTTGGTCTGTAATTCGACGACCTTCCACCATAAGGGTTTCAATACCCAGTTTATCAGCTACTTGGGTCGCAATTTTTCCACCTCCGTGAATCAATATTTTGCGTTGGGGGAGTTCGGCAAAAGTCTGTAAAAATCGTTGAAGGGCTTCGGGCTTATCAATGACATTGCCACCAATTTTAATTACCAGTAATTTTTCCATAAACTTGAAACGTATTTTCGTTGGCAAATTACTCAAAATCTTACGACACACTACTGATTTTTAGCTTTTGATTATTATGCTTCACAAAACCCGTGGAATCGCACTTAACTACATTCGTTTTCGCGAAACTTCCATTATTGTTAAGATTTATACTGAAGAATTCGGCATTCAGAGCTATATCGTCAATGGCGTCCGTTCGGCCAAATCAAAAACAAACCGCATTGCGTTGTTCCAACCGCTGACCTTACTGGATTTGGTAGTGTATCACAAAAGCAAAGAGCAAACTATTCACCGGCTTTCGGAAGTTCGGTGCAGTTTGCCCTTTCGAAGCTTACCTTTTGACTTTGTCAAGTCGAGCATTGCTTTGTTTATGACCGAGCTGCTGGTCAAGACCTTACGCGAAGAAGAAACCAACCTGCCTCTGTTCCAATTTTTAGTAGAATCGATTGTTTATTTGGAAGAAACGGAAGAACATTACGAAAATTTTCACTTGCAGTTTCTGGCCAAATTAGCTTCTTATCTGGGTTTTGGCGCCGAGACCGTCCGTGAAATGGAGCAGGAACTCAATGAAAATCTTTACCCTTATAAACTGGAACCGGTCATGCGAGACTCCCTTCAAGCCTTTATCCATTTACCGTTCGACTATCCCGCCCACTTAACACGTTTGCAACGCAGTAAACTCCTGGACACGTTGGTTTTTTACTATAAAATCCACCTCGAAGGCTTAGGAGAAATCAGATCATTGGAAGTATTACGAGAGTTGATGAAGTAAGATTCTATAGATACTCGGTGACTTTTTTCACTGAAACGTGCGTCGGAGTTTCCTCCAACCCCTTAAAGGAATCTGTCGTATAGATAAAATCAATGTTGGAAATATCAAAACCCTTGCTGAAAATTCCGTGACTTACTACCAAAACCACTTTGCCTGCATTGTGCTCTTTGAGTAATCCTCCAAGCCCGGCGAACGTCCCTCCACCGTCGCAAATGTCATCCACAATCACGCAAACTTTTTCTTCAAAATCAGCTTCCAGTGTTTTGAATCCTGATAAATGTCCCGTTTTTACGTCCCTTACTTTCATGCACTCCGCTACGTGCTCTGCCCCTACGTAGTGAGCTACACCGTGAATTTTCTTTAAGGCTCCCGCGTCCGGAGAAATGAGCCAATAATCCGTTTGTTGATTTCTCTCCAAAAAATCATCTAAACAATCTTGGACAAAACGATAGTTAGGAATGGCCGTTGAGCGGCGCAAAAGTGCCGTAGTCACTTCCGAATGTGGGTCAAAAACAGAGATTTTGCTAAAACCTGCACTATTTAAAATGTCAGTCACTACCCGCAAAGAGAACGGTTCGCCTATGGTCATTACGCGGTCCATGCGAGCCGCCATCAGGTAACTTACGACCAATTCAATGCGCTCAAAACCCGCATCTTCCAAGACACTTTTGGCCAATACTACTTTTAGTAAATCATCGGGATTAGCAATTCGGGCCAAAATTCGGCAACGAACCTCTTCATCGGTTAAATGAGCGGTTTCAATTTTCAGGTGGGGCTGACCGTCGGGAAAAGTGAATGATTTGAAAGAGATATCTGAATTTTCGGGAGTAATGAGATCAAGCGTTTTCATACGTGGCTGTTTTTCTTTTTTGTGTTTAACGATTACGACCTTTTTCGTCGGGATATAAATTTTGTAAAATGTCACTCTGCCAAAACTCTTTAGTATCAACGTCCATGAGCGTGAGCCGACCGTGAAAAGCCGCACCCGTATCCAGATTCCAGACATTCCATTGGTTCATCGGAATATACTCATTGTAATTCAGCGTGGGCGTATGACCGATAAAAATTTCTCGAAATAACTTCAAGCGGCGCGGAAATAAACTCGGGTCAAGGTTTTTATCAATCGAAAGGGCTGTTTCCCACAGTGTTCGGTCCCACGAAAAATTACTCTCATCGTGTTCATGTTCAGGCCCATAAATCGAAGTAAAGCCGGCATGAACAAACAGACGATTTTTAGCATCAATGTGGTAAGGCTTCATTCGATTGAAAAATTTCAAATGTTCCAAACGCGTTTGAGCATCTATAGTTTGGTAACTTCTTGCCGTGCTGCTCCCACCGTGATTGAGCCACTGATGCGAAACTAAGCCGCCTTCAAGCCATCCTTCACACCACAAATCGTGATTTCCTTTCATGAAAAGACACGGCTGACGCGTTTCCAACTCCATTAAAAAATCAATTACCTGCGCCGATTGGCTCCAGCCATCTACGTAGTCACCCAGAAAAATAAGCGTGTCTTCAGCAGTCACCTCGGCTCGTTCCAGCACTTGCCGAAGCGCCCGCAAGCCTCCGTGTATGTCGCCTATGGCCAGTATTCTTTTCATGCAACCGGTGTTACGTTCGTAATTTGTCCCGCACTTCCATCAAAGCAAACCCCAACAAATTTAGTCCCTGCCATTTTTCAGGATGCAAAATAGCAGGATTGTCAGCGGCAAGCCCAACTCCCCAAATCACATCCACGGGACTTGCTTCCACTAAGATACGCCTGTCGGTTTGGAGTAAAAACTTCTTGAGCTCTTTGTTTTGACTGAATTTATGAAAATTACCTTCCACTACAATTTTTTCTCTTTCTGAAAGCCAAGCAGCTTCGTCGAAATTACGAATCAAGCGTCCTAATTTCTTTGCTTCGGCGGGCGATTTTACTTTCAGAATTTTTTCAAAAACTTCGTCATCGCCAAATAGTTCTGCCTTTTGCGCCATCATCCAATGTCCCGCTGTGGGATAAACCGTTCCTTCCACCTCAAAAGCGCTCTCCCACCACTGACTAAAACACGTCTTGGTAATAGTGCCGTCTTTGCTCGGCTGATGTCCCCAAAAGAATAGGTATTTTAAGGGTTTTTGCTGCGCTAAGAGCCAGTTGAGGTTGTAATTCATGGCTGCAACTTTTGTAAATAAGCTCTTTAAAGTTGTTCATTTTCAGAATCAAAGCAAACAAATAGAACTTCTTGAATAGAGTCATTTTGCAGTAAAAAATCATTTACTGTTTGGAGAGCGATGGGTGCTGCTTTTTCTTTAGGAAAACCATAAATGCCCGTACTGATGTTAGGAAAAGCTATTGTTTTTACCTCATTCTTAACAGCCAGTTTCATCGAATTCAGATAACATTTTGCCAATAATTCAATCTCATTCTTCTTTCCCCCATTCCAAACAGGGCCAACGGTATGAATGACAAATTTTGCAGGCAAATTTCCTGCTGTCGTAATAACTGCTTCCCCTGTTTTGCAGCCTCCCTGTTTATTTCTAATTTCATAGCACTCCTCTAAGATTTTTGGACCACCAGCTCGATGAATAGCCCCATCCACACCACCTCCACCCAGTAATGAGCTATTTGCTGCATTGACGATTGCATCTACTTTGATTTGAGTGATGTCGACTCTCAGTATGGTTATTTTGGATTTTGTATTCATAACAATTTTTTGTCGAACACTTTTATGCTGTCAGCCCCTTTCTAACTCTCTCCCTCACTTCTCCCAACGTCCAATCAATCAACAATTTACCATCTCTAAAAACGGTTTTAAGTTCACCTTTAGCTTCTTCTTCCCACGTACATTGGTCTTGTAAAGTGTATTTGTTTGTAACAGGGTCAGTGTGAATCGCCATCAAACCTTTGGCTGATTTTTTAGTGCCGTCGTCGGTTTTGGGGTCTTTGAAAATATCCCGTCCTTCGTGGTTCACCTCTCCGTAGGTCGCTTTCATGGCAAAACCAAACGTATCACGGGTGACGTACTCATAGGTGTACGAGCCAATGCCCAATACCACATTATAACTCGCAAATCCTTTTTGTTTCAGTCCTTCCAAAATAGAAATTTGACGGGCGGGAGTAATGCTGTCGCCGTAAATCAGGCCGATGTGCCCATCTAACAATTTGAAACCTTGTGGTGTAATCGTTCCTCTGAAAGTTTCCCACATACATTCAATCGCTCCCTTATATGCCGGACTTCCTTCGGGTGCATCAGGGTCACCTACAATGATTTTGACGGGATCACCGCTGTCCGGGCGAATGACTACTTTTCCGTCACGGGCTAAGATTTGTGATTTTAATTGGGGTAAAAACTCCGTAATCACCTGCCAGAAGTCCCACGTATCAGCCACAATGGAGACGACCCCTGCGGGATAAACCTCAGAAATAAGTCGTTCAAACGTAGCAATCTCGGCATCTTGCATTCCCATACACATTACACTGTGTTCTGTCGCCGGAACTGAGCCGCCAATCAACTCTTTTTCGCAATCAGCATTGTAGTATTGTTCTAAAAAATCGACCGCAGGAATGGTATCCGTACCGGTAAAAGATAACAAGTGTCCTGCTCCGCTCATAGTCGCATCTTCAATGCCCGACATGCCACGAAACGAGAAATCATGGCCTTGCCACAGCACAAAACTTAGGTCTTCGCCTACTGTTTCCTGCGCATAACGGGTGAATGTTTGTAAGTATTCAAAGGCCGTGGTTGCTGATGTAGCAGGTTTCCATAAAATAGCACTCATGAGCGTTTCGAGCATATTCGTCACCCAAAAAAACTCGGGTTTTGTATTCCAAATGGTCAGCACCGGTACGCGCATCGGGACACGGCTCCCTTCGGGTAATGCCTTGATTTCGAGCGGCAAATAGCCCAAATCATGCAACGCTTCGATATGGTCGTAGGTAATGCTGTCTTTACCTAAATAGTCATCAATCCGACGTTTATACAAACGCATGACTTCGTCTTTGGGCAATTGAAAAAAGTTTTCGTTAAACTGCCGAATGAGGTATTCTTTGATAAAATACTGTAACCCAAAAAACACAATCTCGTTCAGTTCGGCATTGCGAGATTTGCGCGGCGTGAAGTTGGAATAGACCAACGTTGTACCTTCAGGATATTGAAATTTGTGGCCTACTTTGTAGCCATCTTTTAAGAGAACGGGGAGAGTTTTCATAACTGTTGTATTAAATTTTAAATTGAAATCCTTCTTGCATTAATTGTTCATAACGTGTTTTGTCAAAGGCAAAAAGCTCGGCCGGGCGGCTTTTGAGGCCCGTACGGCGTTCACCGGTGCTTTTCAGAATACCGGAAGCCGTGATTTTTTTATAAAAATTGCGGCGGTCAAGTGACTCTCCCAAAATGCTTTCGTAGAGGTCTTGCAGTTCGGTCATCGTGAATTGTTCATTCAACAGCTCAAATCCTACAGGTTGATAGGTCACCTTAGCCGCCAATCGACGGCGGGCCATTTCGATGATACGATTGTGGTCAAAACCCAGCACCGGCAAATCCTGAATAGAACACCAACGCAGGTCATTGGCCATTTTGCCTACTACCAATTCGAACTGACGTGGATTAACCAATGCATAATATGACACCGAAAGCACCCGCCCACGCGGGTCACGGTCGAGTCCGCCAAAAGTGTAAAGTTGCTCTAAGTACAAGCCTGCCAATCCTGCTTTATGGGATAGAATGCGTTCGACAGCCACCTCAAAGGTTTCGTCCAAATTCAAAAAGCCACCCAGCAAGGTCCACTGATTGACAAAAGGTTCCTCTTTGCGATTGAGAAGCAATACCGACAACTGCTCGCCGTCGTAACCAAACACGACGCAGTCAATCGTAACTGACGGACGAGGGTAGTGGGAAAGGTCATTGTTCATTTACTTTGCGTTTTGTTGACACAAAGAAAATGGATTAAAATTCAAGTAGCAACTATTTTGCGTAATTTTTACACAATGGTTATTTTACGGTCATTTCAGCAGTAATTCAGAGTATATTTTTAAGTTTAGATTGAAGCAACCTTCTTTACTCCTATCAAAATTTCAACTATTTTTGAAATATAAATTTTAACCTACCTTATGCATTTTGATTTACAAGGAAACTTATATCCCTATGAAATTACAAAAATTGACTTTAAACTTTTGAAGATATTTTTATCAACGACTTCCCAAATTCTTTAACCCGAAAGAAAATATTCAATAACTATCTAAATTATTTAAGTGCTTTTAGAGCAGAAGTCAGCGAGTCTTTTACTCAATTCATTGACGGAAGTTTTATTACAAAAGAAGAAAATCCAAGAGATTTGGATTTTGTTACATTACTGAGCTCAACTATCTATGATGAAAAATACAATGTCTTGGAAAAGTATAAGGGTCTTCAGTTACATAAAGAAAAGAAGTTGGATTGCTATTTTATCAAAGAATATCCCATTGAGCACCCTTATTATGAAATAGTTACACTTTCAGATAAGCTTTACTGGTTAGATCTTTTTTCAAAAACACGAGTCCAACGTAACGGAAAAAAATATCCTAAAGGTATTATTCAAATTTACTTTCACCCATGAAAAATGAACCGCAAATATCGAAATCTGCTTTTTTGAAAGAAGCCATTAACGATGTGTTAGAGCATATTGAACGAGCTAATTTGGCTATTGAAAGACACAAAAGTCTTAACAAGCCGGACGTATTAGCCATTCAGGGATTTGAAAGACTAAGGGAACAGCATACCAAGCACTTGGATGAACTTATGGCTGAGTTCGGACTACACTTGGCTAAAGAAGCAGGTGAATACTATTATCCAATGAGTGCATAACTACATTTTACTTCAGCAGTAATTCAGGCCGGTATTCGAAGTGCATGGTGTCATAGTGATACCATTTACCGCCCCAGATAAAACCGTGTTTTTCAAACAATTCGACAACTTTGGCCGAAATTAGATTTTTGTAAGTAAGTGGGACATTTTCATCTTTACACTTACAATCCCACTGCCAATAGTGCGAAAGATTAAGATTGATGTCAATGGCTACGCCGTAGCTGTGCATACTGAGTCGGTCGGTGCCGCTGATAACGCGATAAGAAAAAGTACCGGCAGGATTATCAACGTATTTCATTAATTCCGGGTGCGACTCCAACTCGTCTGACAAAGCCTGAAAATGCTTATCCACCTGATTGATTTTTGTCACTAACAGTTTCTTTTTCAACGTTTTGGGCAGCCAAATAATCTCCGTCAGATTTTTGCGCACTTCTTCCTGCGTGTTTCCGTACATCTTCCGAAAAAAGGGTTCATAACGAAAACGTCCAGGGTCTTGATTGGTGACCGGCGGCTTATGAATGGTGATTAGAGGATATTTTTGGATTAATTGATCTTCTAAATCAGCGTTTTGGAGAAGATCGGCAAAGGGCTTTTTCTTGCCGTCATCAAACGTCATGACCGTCGAATCTTTCCAAATGATTTGATTTTTAGTTACCCGAGCAATGTGGTCAGGATAAGCTTTCAGGTATTGGGATTGAGCAGAGGCCGTCGAATAAAAACAGAACGCGGATAAAACAGCTGCTATGCACCGCAAATCATTCTTTTTCAGAAAACCGCCGCAAATCCACTGGTTCAAATGTCCATTCGGGAGTTTCAATCGTTTCATTTTTAAGTTCATACCAAGGACTGATTGATGCATTGTTAGGATTAATTAAGAGCTGAATTTCCTGCGCAGGCATGTAGCTTTGAGCGAGCAGATACACCTGTTGGCCCGTTGCAGGATTCTGAGCCATATCAACGACAAGTACCGCGTGACCAAAAGGTACGCCTTTCTGAATAAAAACGTCCCCAATCTGCATTTTTGACATCGGCACGGGTTTCAATTCAGCGTGTAAAGAGCGGGTGTTGGCCGAGGCAAAAATAGACTCCATGTATTTCCAAAATTTCGGATACGAATAGTCACCTTGAGCGTACTTCTTAAAATAACGTGGCTTGCCATCGGCCAAAAAATTGAAATGAATGTCCTCAAAACGACGATTTGCGTACAAATATTCTGCCCATAAACGCATCACGGCATCGGCGCATTGATGTAAATCTTTTCTACCAATGCCTAAATTTACCACTGAAACGTACACGTCAGGGGTATTTTTAGAACGCCCGTCAAAATACAACACGTTGCTGTTCCAAGTTTTGAGCGGTAATTGCCGCAGATAGGCCCCAAAAGAGGTCGGCTCGGCAATACTGCGTTCAAAACCCGCAGGCGGCGAAAAACGAGCAGCTATTGTCACCGCCGATTTGTCAATCCTAACTTGCGCTATAATATTCAGTGAAGTCAGGAAAATTACTGAGAATGCTTTTATCATTCGTAATTTAGTGAATTAGGTCTTTTCAGGACAATAAATTATTGGGCTATTTTTCGTAGCCGGTTGCTTCCAAAATAAAGGAAACTATGGGCGTTGGATTTTTCAAACTGTGCGGATGATGTCCGATGCCTGGTTTGTGAAACACGGTAATTTTACCGCCCAATTCTTTCACCCGTTGTTCAAACAAATCAGTATTTTCCTCCATGGGAACCACCTCATCCGCATCGCCGCAAACGTGCAGCATGGGGTAACCGCCTTTTACAATTTTTTCTACGTTGTCGAGCGGACTTCCTTTGAAAAGCATCGCTTCTTCTTCGGTTTTGAGGTTGTAATCCTGCTTAAAAACCTCCCAATCTTTTTTGCTTCCGGGCCCCCGTCCTTTGCCGCCTGGCCAACTTTTCAAATCAAGCACGGGAGCATCGGCATACACACAGGCCACTTTTTCGGGATTGGCAATGGCCCAATTGTAGGCGTATACGCCGCCTCGGCTGAATCCTTCGAGAGCTACTTTGGGAGACAAGCCTGCGCTGCGTAAAAAATCATAGTACTGATTCCAAATGTCAACAGCTTGAGCATTACCGTAGAGCTCGGCTACGTCGCAATAGACTACGTGAAACCCTCTCGCCAATAAGGCACTATCCGCTTGCGGCTCATGTCCCCAAAAACGGGCCCGCCAAATCCACGGGAAATTTTTGGCCGGTTTTACCGGCTTCACTACTTTGGCTTGGCGTCCGGTGAAGGTAAACGTAGCACAGGGAAAACCACTAAACGAACTAATTACGTGGTCTTTGGGAAGGATTTGAAAAATATCAAAGTTGGGCTTAGTTTGAGCTCGCACTACTTGCGAACACCAAAACAAAAGGAAAAAGAAACGAAAAGGCAGTTTAGTAAAGGGGATGGGGCGCATCTTGGTTGTATTTTCTACAAAAGCTAAAACGCCGTAAATTCTATTTCATTTTGACAGAAGGCTTACTTTACTTTTCATAGATTCATTTTTCCAGAGCCAAGCCAATAGTGAATATTGACAAAATTATTTTATAATAACTCGCGAGACATTATCCTCCTTATGGATTACGATAAAATACGACTCAAACCAGCCAAATTTGTGGCCTTGACCTCTTTACATGAGGACGAATTTGACTATTTGTTGCCTACGTTTACCCAAGAATTGTTACGTAT
>Ga0247843_1001755_pt1 | contig 42214 bp, 27 predicted proteins | sample LaCruzMarch2017__FD_192420 | JGI IMG/M metagenome (GOLD analysis project Ga0247843, IMG submission 192420) | Freshwater microbial communities from meromictic Lake La Cruz, Castile-La Mancha, Spain - LaCruzMarch2017_8m | ecosystem: Environmental > Aquatic > Freshwater > Lake | place: Spain...
CTCGGGGCGCCAGGGCCGGGGTTCGGGCGTGGAAAATTGCGGCGTGGTGTGGCGATCCACGGCGGTTCAGGGGACGAGTCTCGCTGCCTGAAATTGGGGTAGGCGAATTATTTCACAAACTGCGTTGTTTGCAACCGCTGTGTAAAAAGCATATTCAAAATCTGTTAAGCCCAATTGTTTTGCCTCGCTATCAGTTGCAACAATTTCTTTACTCAGCTTTATGAGCTCATCCATGACCTCGGCTGCTGTCAGAATCTTGTTGTGATATTTCTTGATTGAGTTTTCGAGCATTTCTAAAAATGTTCTGCTCTTAACAAGGTTCTTTTTGGCTCTCGATTTTATTTCATCGTTCAAGAGTTTTTTCAAAACTTCCAAGGCAACATTTTTATGTTCCATTCCTTTCAGTTCCAATAAGAATTCTTCGGATAGAATTGAAATATCTGGTTTCTTTATTCCTGCTGCATCAAAAACGTCAATCACTTGTTCTGAAACCAAAGCCTTATCAATAACTTGTCTGATGGTTGTTTCAATTTCTTCGTCTGTCTTTCCTGAACCTGTTCCGTCAAACTTTGCCAATCTTGCTTTAACCGCCTGGAAAAACGAGACTTCATCTTTTGCATCCATTGCCTGGTCATGCGGAATTGCAATGGCAAAAGCTTTTGACAAAGCGGTTACTTCATTGATATAGCGTTTTTTCCCGTCTTGCAATCCTAAAATATGTTCTTCGGCTGCAAGAATCATGGATAGTTTTTTTGAAGTGTCGGCTTCAAAATAGTTTTCATATTCAAAGCCATGATACATCTGAGACACAACTTCCAATTTCTCTAACATTAATTGAACGGCTTGCTCCTGCAAAATAGTTGGGTCGCCTTTTCCTCCTGCATCAGAATAAAATGCCAATGCCTTTTTCAAGTCTGCTGCAATGCCAAGATAATCTACAATCAAACCGCCTGGCTTGTCTTTATAAACCCGGTTTACCCTTGCGATGGCTTGCATCAAATTATGCCCTTTCATTGGTTTATCAATGTAAAGGGTGTGCATACTTGGAGCATCAAAACCTGTAAGCCACATATCCCGAACGATTACCAATTGTAATTCGTCATCAGGGTTTTTCATTCTTTCAGCAAGCGTTCTTCTTTGCTCTTTGGTAGTATGATGTTTTGAAATTTTAGGACCATCAGAAGAAGCCGAAGTCATGACCACTTTTATCACACCTTTATTCAAATCGGCTGAGTGCCATTCGGGTTTCAGGTCAATAATTGCCTGATACAAATCGGCTGCAATTCTTCGGCTCATGGAAACAATCATTCCTTTGCCTTCAAAAACTTCCTGCCGTTGGCTAAAGTGTGCAACAATGTCCTTGGCAATATTCTTGATTCGATTTTCACTACCAACCAAGGCTTCCAACTGTGTCCATTTGGCTTTTGCTTTTTGTGTATTGGTTAAATCTTCCTGATCCAGTTCATCGTCCAGGTCTTCCACCAATTGTTTACCCTCCTCGCTTAGATTGACCTTTGCCAAACGGCTTTCATAATAAATACGAACCGTTGCACCATCTTCAACGGCCTGGGCGATGTCGTAGATGTCTACATAGTTTCCGAATACTGCCGGTGTGTTTACGTCTGTATTTTCAATCGGTGTTCCTGTAAATCCCAAATACGTTGCGTTTGGCAAAGCATCCCGCATGTATTTTGCAAAACCGTAAACGATTTTTTTACCCACTACATTTCCCTGTCCGTCCTTCTCATCTATGGTTTTTGCCCGAAAGCCGTATTGCGTTCTGTGTGCTTCGTCAGCGATTACAACGATATTCTTTCTGTCAGAAAGCATTTCGTAAACATTGCCTTCTTCGGGTTGAAATTTTTGTACCGTTGCAAACACTACGCCCCCCGAAGCAACTTTCAGTAAATCCTTGAGTTGGTTTCTGTCGTCTGCCTGAACTGGCTCTTGTCTCAGTAATTGTTTGGATGCGGCAAATGTGTCAAAAAGTTGGTCGTCCAGATCATTGCGGTCTGTAATGACCAGTATGGTCGGATTGTTTAAGGCCAAAACGATTTTACCGGTGTAGAAAACCATAGACAATGATTTTCCGCTTCCTTGCGTATGCCACACCACCCCGCCTTTTCGGTCACCAATGGGTTGTTTTTTTACACCGGGCAGTCCATAGCTTTCAGGAGATTCCATGACCATGCTCAAGGGCATTTCCTTTTCTAAAGTATATCCAGTGGCACGAAGTGTTGATTCAACGGCTCTGTTTACGGCATAGTATTGATGATAAGCCGCTAATTTTTTTACGGTTGAAATGGTGGTGATGCCTGATTCTGAATCTACCTTTTTCGATTTTTCAAAAACAATGAAATGCCTGATTAAGTCAATCAGGGTTTCTTTGTTCAACATCCCTTGAATCAAGGTTTCTAACTGACTGACCAAATGCGATGCTTCTGCTTTTCCGTCTGCCGATTTCCAGGACATAAAGCGGCTAAAGCCCGAAGATATAGAACCTGCTTTGGCTTCAAGTCCATCAGAAATAACTACCAAACCGTTGTAAGTGAACAGGCTTGGAATAATGGCTTTATAGGTTTCTACTTGCTTAAATGCTGAATGGATGGTGGTGTTTTCGTGTGCTGCGTTTTTTAGTTCAATAACCGCCAACGGAATACCATTGACAAACAGCATTACATCAGGTCGTTTGTTGTTTCCGTTTTCGATGATGGTAAATTGGTTGGCTACAACAAAATCGTTGTTGTGTGGATTTTTAAAATCTATCAGCCAAACCCTGTCGCCCCTGTCATCTCCATCTACACGTTTGGAAACTGGAATACCTTCGGTTAAAAAGCGGTGAAAGGTTTCGTTATTGGTGAGCAGTTCAGGCGAAGCAATACGCTGAATTTCTTTGATGGCTTCTGCCTGTGCATCGGCTGGAATACCGGGGTTGATTCTTTTAACGGCATTTTTCAACCTGCCCAATAGCAATACCTGCTCAAAACTATCCCGCTCGGGGTTTTCTGAGTCGGGGGCAATATCGGGGGCATAGAGGTACGCATAGCCGAGTTTATCGAGCAACTCGATGGCAAAGGATTCGATGGTGTTTTCGGTGATGCGTGTCATGTGGGTTCGGATTTCGTTAGAGCATGTTGGGGATTTTCTGCTGACGGCAAAAATGAGGGCTTTTTTTGTCAGTTTTTGCGTTTTTGAAAGAGCATAGTTGGGATTACGTGACTGAAAAAAGGTGAAAAATGGCGAAAAAAGTACCATTTTTGATTCAGCGAGAAAATCCCCAACATGCTCTTAGTTGACCTTCCACACTGTTTTCGCCAGTTTCGCCAGTTCTGCCTGCCTTTTTTGTACAACAGATGGCTTCCATTCGGTGTAGGCTGTTTTGTCACGCGTCAGGAAATACTGACTGCTCTGGTAAACCGGAAGTTTGTCGCCGATTAATTTATTGCCGATATCCTTGTTTTTCCCTGTTTCCAGCAGGGTCAGATTGCCAATTCTAAACACATACTCACCCTGCTCGTCTTTGTTAAAGTAAATATCCCAATCCGATCCGGGATTTTCCGGCAAAATGTGCTCAATGGACAACCTGGCATCGTTCCAATCGATTAAAACACCGCTCAGTTGTCGCTCCAATTTACACAAAATATAGCGCGTCAAAGTCTTGAAACGGTTAGTGTTGATAGCCCGGTAAGTAAAGTTATTTGCAAAAACTTCGTCATTGAGGTAAAGGACTTTTTCGTACGAATGAAATACTTCTCGAGCGGTCTTATAGGTTCCTTTAGCTATTCCTATGGATGTTTTATTGAACTCCTGTTCGATGATATTGGTATTGTACTGACTGATAGTTGTGTACCGAAACGTTACGACAACCAAATGTTTCAAAATTTTGACAAACTCCTCCGGCTTTACCAGACGTATGTGCTTATAAGCAGCAAGCATCAGGGTATAGCATTGGGAAGCGCTGAAAAGATTGAGTTCCTCGATGGACTCTTTCTCCTCGTGTGTCCAAATGTCGCTTGCCGGATTGTCCAATGCTGCGTAAACAACAGCCAGTTCTTCCAAATCGCCCAAGAGATCAAACACGTTTTGAATGCCCTTGATTTCGTTTTTAATGGCCTTAAAAAGGGTCGTTTTGGTTTGTAAAGGATACCTGCTGTTCCAGTAATGCCTGATAAACGTAGGCAAGTCCGTTTTTTGCAGCGCGTCGTTTATACTTTGCCACATGCGCTCTGCTTCATCCAGGTCATGTTCACTGGTTTTGGCAACCTCCGACAACAGGTAATTCTTGAGCAAATCGCCCGTGCTCAGTTTCACGCCACGCGCATTGAGGGTTTCAAAGACTTTATAGGCGTTCAGGTCGTCTCCTACCGTGATGGAGGAGAAGACCAACTTGTCGCCGATTGTTTTTTCTAAAAAAGTGGCCAACACTTCTCCATTAGGATGGGAGCCGAACTTCGCGCTAAGCTTTTGTTGAAAAAATTCATACGCTTTCCACATCTTTCGTTCGGAAGGTTTAAACCGGCCCATTGACGTAGGTTTGCGCCGACGCAGCAAGTAGCTTTTATAAAAATCATCGTTGTTCCGGTTCAGGTTGAGTTTGCTCATGGGCGTCAACGAAACGGCTGTTTCCACTGCAACAAAATTGCTTTCCAAAATCTTCATCCGCCGCGTGTTGGCATCGGCATCAATGCCCTGCTCGGCCCAGTCCCGAAGCAGATCAAGTACTGCCAGGGCCAGGATGCTCAAGGTTGTGATACGTTGTTGGCCATCAATGATCCAATACCGCCGACTGTCGGTGGTTCGTTGCAACACGACATAACCCATATAGTGGATTTGCTCATCGGGGATGCCCTCGATGTCGTTCCACAAATCATCCCAGTCCTCGGTCTCCCACGAATAGTCCCTCTGGTACTTGGGGACATCGTGTATTTTTCCGTTGCCCACCAGTTCGTTGAAGGTGGGCGAGCCGGGTTCAAATAAAGTCTTTGACATATTGTCGGGTATTTTTAACGACAAAAATAGTTGTCAGTACGGAGTAAATGCACAAATATCCTGAAATGGGCAGTAGTGTGGTATGAAAGGCAGCCCATTCAGCCAAAACCGCGCCGGAATACCAAGGCCTTGTTATATCTTCACCCGCAGCTCCCCACTCATCAACTTTGGTAACAACGTATCTCGCAAGGTTGTGAGGGTGCGGATTTGGGTTTGGTTGGATTTGATTTTGTCAAACATTGGTTTTACTACGATTTGAAAATCATCCAATATCTTCTTTGGTGGAATTTGAAGTTGCAGGGTTTTAAAAGCCGATTTGCTTATCTCCATAAATGTTGACCCATTAGAAAAACTATGAACAACATCAATGTTCGTTTTCAACCACAGATAAATGAATTCCTTAGAAACACCCTTGTTGTCAAGAATAGCGATATATCCTTGGTTTATTGCAAGAGGGATTTCTGCAAATGCTAAAACTCCAACAGGTGCTCTTGATGACATTAACAATGTTGCTTTAGGTAATAAACCAGAGCTGATTTTAGATAAACCTAATTCAGTAATTTTTCTTTCCGTATCGAATAGGTAAATTCCATTAAGATTTGTAATGTCTCTTGGAGAGGTCCAGTGTATTGTTCCATTCCAGTAATCAGGCTCACTTGTACTTGGGGTTGTTCCGCCTTTAACTGACAAAATATCGTCCAACGTTCCATTCTCCCACTCCTCCTTCGCCTCCTCCACAAACCACTGCCTAAACAGCGTTTCAGCCATTTTTTCTAAGGTGGCGTTTTGGCGGTGCAGCAGGTCTATTTTGTTGCTTAAGCTAATATATATCTGACCAATACTTTCCTGCACTTTTCGATCTGGATACGGAAGTAGAAGTTTATCAAAATCAGATTTTTTTAAATGTGGAATAACTCCGCTAACATCAAGATTTTTGATTTGTGCTTGTACTTCAGGAGACCTTAATGTAGCAAAAAGGAATAATCGATCAATAACATTCTCATCAACTCGCAATGCAACCATATCTTGGGCAATTACAAAATCGACAGGATTTGGGACTAAACAAACAGCTCCATTTTGACTTCCTTTTAAGGTTAATATAATATCTCCGGGTTGAGGATGTGATCTAAACCATGTTTCATAGGTATCTGATGAAACATACCTTAGGTTTTCGTAAATTGGATATAAATTATTGTTGCTTATGCAATTAGTTGCAATCAAAGGAATTCCAGTCAATTCTGTTGGAGCTGTTTTTCCTCGATTATCAACTATGAATTTTGTCGTTTTTGAAAGGGGTATTTCTTTCCACTCACTCATTGATTTTAATCTTTAAAAGGTTAGCGGCAATCATTAGCTTTAGTTGGGCTACATTATTCATCTTTCTTTTTTTTGGGTGTTATTTGTTTGGGTTGTCGGGCTTTTTCTAATTTTTTAATATTGTCCTCTACGGGCAGGTTTTCGGGCATTTCGCCGCCCAGTTCTTTGATGGTTTGGCGTACTTTTTTACCAACTTCGAAGTGGGTTTGGTTGGCTTTTTGTTTGCCTTTGATGTTTTCCCGTTTTAGTTTTTCTTCGGTTTGAGTGGCGCGGAACAGGTTGGCTGCCAGTTCGGTGCTGCCCATGTGGTCGAGTATTTGTTGGCTTTTTTTCAGTCCTTTTTTCTGATGAATTTCTTTCGCGCCCAGTCCGCCGTACAAGCCCATGTAACCGTGGTTTTGAAAAATGGCATAATCCAGCGGTTCGATCACTCCGGCATCTTTGGCTGCGGCGGCCAATTGGGTGTTGTGTTTGGCCATTTCATTGCGCAGGAACAATCGCTTCTCGTCTTCGGAGCTGAGCTGATTATATTGTTGCATTTGCTGTATTTCCTGCAAGCGGGTTTGCACCGCAAAATAGGTTTGTCCCAATGCCACCACCTCTTTGCCTGGGTCGGCATTTTGGACAATCAGGTAACAGGCGTAGCGGGACAGTTTTACACTTTCTGATTTTCTTTTTGCGCCTGAACCAATGGCGACCATTTCGAGGATATCCTCGAAATGGTCGGCTACTTGTTGGCTGCTGTTGGCGCATGCCTCCTTTGCCCGTTCTATTACAGGCAGAAAGTGTCTGTATTCGGAGTATTCCAATACTTTGGACAAGTCCCTGGCGCTCCAGTATTCGTTTCCCTGTTCGTCGATTTGTTTGATTTGTTCAAACAGGTTGTTGTGTTGCTGTGAAATATCTTTTGCCATAGATTAAAGGTTGATGCGTTTGACCTTAATTGTGCCGCCAAAACTGCAACGCAGCGTAGCAGTTTTGGGTTTCTATAACTTGTTGTTTTGCTTTTGCCCTAAAACTGCGACAACCTGTCGCAGTTTTGGTGGCGCATCTTTATGCAGTTGTTCCAATTCCATGATTTACACCTTTATTTTAGACAAATTTTCAGCAATGATTTCATTCAACTGCGCTTCTTCTTTGAGTTGTGCTTCCAATTCGGCTTTCAAAGCCGCAAAGCGTTCTGCAAAATCAAAATCATCTTCGTCATCGGGTAAGCCCACATATCTGCCAGGAGTAAGCACATAGTCGAGTTCTTTTACTTTGCTGATCGGTGCAGCGGCACAGAAGCCTGCAATGTCTTCATAGTTACCTTCCAGATTTCTCCAGTTGTGGTAAGTGCTGGTAATTTTTTCAACGTCTTCTTGCGAAAGTTCTTTGGTTCTGCGGTTGATCAAATGCCCTAAGTTTCGGGCATCAATGAATAAAATCTCGTTGCTTCTATCCCGGAAGCCCCCACCTCCGCCTCCCCCAACAGGGGAGGAACTACGGTTACGGCTCATAAACCATAAGGCAGCAGGTATCTGTGTGTTTAGAAACAATTTGGCGGGCAGGTTTACAATACAATCTATGAAACCGTTTTCAACCAGGGCCTTTCTTATGTCACCTTCGCCTGATGTTTTAGAGGTCAAAGCACCTTTTGCCAACACCACCCCTGCTTGTCCGTTGGGCGCTAAATGGTAAATAAAATGTTGCATCCAGGCAAAGTTGGCGTTGCCTGTGGGTGGTGTGCCGTATTGCCAACGTCCGTCCGTTCGCATCAAATCACCACCCCAATCACTCACGTTAAACGGTGGATTGGCAATGATGTAATCTGCTTTCAGGTCTTTGTGTGCATCGTTCAAAAAAGAACCTTCGTTGTTCCATTTCACTTGTGAGCTGTCAATGCCCCGAATAGCCAGGTTCATTTTAGCCAGTCGCCAGGTGGTTTGGTTGCTCTCTTGTCCGTAAATGGAAATGTCGTTTACTTTTCCCTGGTGTTCGGTTACAAATTTTTCAGAGTGAACAAACATACCACCCGAACCACAACAAGGGTCAAACACGCGTCCTTTGTAGGGTTCCAACATCTCCACCAATAATTCTACCACGCTTCTTGGCGTGTAGAACTGTCCGCCTTTCTTACCTTCTGCTAAAGCAAACTCGCCTAAGAAATATTCAAAAACGTGTCCAAGCACATCTGCACTTCTTGCCTTGGCATCACCTAAGGCAATGTTTCCAACCAAGTCAATGAGTTCACCCAAACTGGTCGGATCCAAATTTTGTCGGGCAAATACCTTGGGCAAAACACCTTTCAAAGAAGCGTTTTCTTTTTCAATGGCATCCATGGCATCGTCCACAAACTTTCCAATTTCAGGTTGTTTCGCTTTCGATTGTAAATAATTCCATCGGGCATCCTGCGGAACAAAGAATACATTTTCTGCTTTGTATTCGTCTTTGTCTTCGGGGTCTGCACCTTGTGCTACTTCTGCCAGTAGTTGCTGATACTTTTCTTCAAATGCATCGGAGATGTATTTCAGGAAGATTAACCCCAACACAATGTGCTTATATTCTGCTGCATCTATGTTTTTGCGAAGCTTGTCTGCGGTCTTCCACAATTGTTTTTCTAAAGGTTCTTCCGTGGTTGTTTTTTGTTTGGCCATTGTATTTTGTTAAGTATTAATTCGTGTTTAGGATGCTAGGTTAAGTTTTAGATCACCATTACGCTCATTTTGTGCGATGGCAAAATTGGCTCTTTGGGTTTTGCTTATGTGTCGGCTTGTGGGCAGGGGCAAAGCCAAATGTGCCAATGTGCGGTGGCAGAATTTCAAAATATTTTGTGCGGTGGGAAAAAAAATAAAACGCGAAGCGTTGGGCTGTCGTGTCGGAAAAAAGTCCGCTGTTAAGTTTATATGTCGTCCTGGCGTTTCGATAATTTGTCTGTCAGTTTAATGGTTGTTGCGTCGGTCTTTACGCTTGCCTATAACTCCTGAATATGTGCACTTTTCGTACCCAGAGTCTAAGGTAAGGCTAATCAGAGAATCCCCAAAAAAAAGTTTGATGTATATTTTAACTACTTGATTGTGAAGTGATAAAGTAAGGTTGAACCCGGTTTCGCCTTCCATATGTGCTGAAATAAATACAAAACGAGCACTGTCCGCAGCCCATGCCTGCTCACTGTCCGCAAAAGCCGCTGAAAACCAATATTTATTCCTGGCGTCAGGCTCGGCTGCCCTTATTGTTGGTACCAACGATAGCACTCACGCATACCGCCGACTGCGTTGGCTTTGAGCGTTGGGTTTGGCAGCGGTTGGCGTTGAGTGCATTGTTATCTTTTTTTGGTATAATTAGGCGTAAATATTAAAATGTGATTTTTATTCTATCGCTAAATATACTCTGTTCATTTGAAAATAAAAACTCAAAGGACAATTCATACTCTGCCCCACCATTTTGAGAGTTCCCTAACTGTACTTGAAATCGAGCAGGGTCACGAGATGCAATTAGTAATGGTGGTAAAGCAGGGTATTCTTGAATAAACTCCTTTTTTATATATTCTCCGTTTGGCTTTTTAAATATATAGTAAAGGTCGGGTAAAACAACTTTGTATCTATTAATTGATTGAATTGCAAATGATTTTCCTCCTCCTCCAATTCCATCTCCTTCAGGTAGGACAAATGAAAATACATGAACCTTAATCTGATTTAGTATCACATTCTCATCTCCTTCGTTCAATAAGGTCACATCAAAAATTGGTAGTCTATTGGTATCATTTACTTTTATAGTATCGATTCTGGCTGGGATGGGGTTTTCATTTCCTTCAATGTTTGAGAAGTATGAAGTATCTCCTCTTGAAATATCCATCAAAACAAATGGGGGCATATCAGCATCAAACATCCTTTCAGTCGGCAATGTTGAAAGTATTTGCAAGGCATTATTTTTTAGTTTAGTCTGTTTATAGTGGCAGATTTCGCTGTTTAGGGTAAATAATGAGAGAGATACTTTTGCTGGCAACACTGTATTATCAGGCTGGAACGTATTATTTGTAGTATATGTATTAGTGTTGTTATTTATTTCCTTTGGAAGTGTATCTTTTTCAGATGTGCCACTAATTCTATCTAAAACTTGTGCCCCATCAGACAATATGGCAACAACTACTCCTATTAAAGTAAGAGTGCTAATTGCCTTAACCCAAAAGGTTTGATACCATTTAGGTGAATTTGATTTTGGCTTAATTTGTTTTTCAACCTGTATTTTCTTATTCATATTTTTATGTTAGAGATAACTTTGGTTTGCCGTCAACTCCCCCTATATAGCAGCTATTGCGTAAAAACTCGCTTTGTCCCTACCAAATCCGCAAACGATCATTGCGTGAATCCAATCAACTTGGCTAGACTCACTCAATGGGAAGGCCGATAAATAGCAGGGGATAATTGATTCATTCAGGAGCTTTTTAAAGTGTAAAAGTAAGATTCAAAATAAGATTTCCAAAATATTTACCTTTTTTGTTATTCTTTACAACTGCCGTGCCATCGTAACATCTATTTTGAGTTGCCCATTCTCCCAAAACGAACTATCCTTGCACCCGCAAAACCCGCGCCAAGTCGTTACGCCAAATCATGTCCGACTACCACAAACTACCACTCCAACCACCGCGCTGGAGCATCACCAACCCCCTGCGCGGCAAGATGACCCAGCCCCCTTCCCCCCTTCCCAATCGTCAACATTTTACAAAACCCCCAAATTTTTCCCTCCAAATCGCCAAAACATCTGAACTTCCCGCCGCAAAATTTACCCAAACTGATTTTCACAAACGTTTCTGATTAAACAAACCTGACTATGAAAAAGACACTGCCTGTGTTATTCGCGCTCTTTTGCGCCCTTTCCCTGTCCGCCCAAGCCCCCATGTGCATGCGCGACTCCGTTATTTACGGCACTGATTCGTTGCTTTGGCCGCTGCCTTACACCGATGCCGCTCCCAATTACAACCTGAACGACGCTTGTATTGACAAACCTTACAATCAGTCCGTTACGGTCAATGTGCCGACTTCTTATCTGAGTATCCCGGTGACAAAAGTAATGATTGCCACCACGAACGCTATCAGCGATTTGCCCGCTGGCCTCACATACGCTTGCGACCCACCCAACTGCGTATTTGCCGCAGGTTCGCTGGGTTGTATCATCCTGTACGGAACTCCGACCAATGCCAACATGGCGCCTGACACCTTCGACCTCGGCATCACGGCCACCGTCACGACAGCGCTCGGCCCCATTCAACTCGTTTTCCCTGGAGAAGTAGCGCCTGGCTCGCACTTCTACCTGACACTCAAAACTGCGGAATGCCTGGTGGGCAACTACGATCTGGGCAACCAGTTCACCCTGCTGAAAAACGCTCCAAATCCCTTTGGAAATCAAACCCTTATCACAGCAGAATCGCTGGTGGCCGGTGATTTCCAGTTTGAAGTATTCGACCTGCTGGGTCAGCGTGTACACCTTCAGAAACTTCGCCTCGAAATAGGCCGCAACGAATTCACATTCGATGCCGGTGATCTAGCCAATGGCGCCTATTTCTATACCCTCAGCAACCGCGACGGAAAAGCGGTTCGGCGGATGGTTATCGCGAGGTAGTTGTGGATTTGGTTATGGGGGGATTTGGTTATTTGGGGGCCAAAGCTTGGTATGAGTTCTGTTTCTAAAAAGAACCTTATTGTTCTCTAAAAAGAACCAATACCAAGCTTTGGCCCCCAAATAACCAAATCCCCCCATAACCAAATCCCCCATTTCCTTTTTAATCCCCTTGTTCTCAATCGGTCTCATCGAAAAGATGGTTGCCTTTAATCTCCGGCCAGTGGCACAAGGAGCCAAAGGGTTGCAAAACTTGAAACTTGCAACTCCTCACTTGAAACTTGCTACTGACTTCGTCTTCTGTTGTGCAACATTTTTTCACTTTTTTAACCGGTTGTATCCATGCGACAGCTTCTACTAACCATTTGTTTATCCACCTTTTTCTTCACTCCCATCTTTCATGCACAAACGGGTTGCCCGGGCTGTGTGGTCAATGTGCCCGCAGGTTTTCCGGCAGACACGATTTACCTGCCCGACCTGCCCGATGGAGTGAAAGGAACGCCCTACGACCGTGATGTGTCGTTTCGCTTGCCCAAAACCACCACGCCCGTTAATGCCATTGATAGCACCACACCGCCAGGACTGACGATTACAAAATTTGAAATTGTTTCTGTGGACGGATTGCCCCCCGGGCTTTATTGGCAACTGAATCAGTCCGTATTTGATCCTGAGACGCAGACGGACGGCTGTATGAAAATCTGCGGTACGCCCCTGGAAACCGACTCGTTTGAACTGATCGTAAAACTAAAAGCCACGGTGTTCATCCTTTCGCAGGAGTCTACCTTCCCCATGTCGCTCTACATCGCTCCCAAAGTCAGCACGACCGATGGGTTCTCGATCACCAACCCGACCGGGTGTGGCAGCAACACGGTGGCCTTCACCAATAATGTGCCGTCCAACGACCAGGACGGATTTTCCTATCTCTGGGATTTTGGCGACGGCTCTCCTGTGTCCACAGCGGAAAGCCCAGCTCCACACATTTACCCGCCAGGGGTGTATGAGATTGCTTATCAAGCCATTGTAGACACGTCGGGGTATCTTTTGGAGAGCATTCGGATTGATGACATTGACTGTACCGACCCGCCGCTTTTCGGGAATCCAGACCTTTTTATTGAAATTCGTAATCCGGACGGTACCATTGCCTACAACTCCTCTCCGGCCATCAACGACATCTCCTTGCCTCGTACCTTTCCGGTCAACCTGCAGCTTGGTCCAGGCAATTACACCCTAATCACCTGGGACGACGATTCCGGCATAAAAGGCACGGACGACGGTTGTGGCACCCTTTCGTTCAATATCCTGAGCGATGGCACGCTCGTAGCGGGCGGCCTCACGGTAGTAATGAACATTTTACACCCGATTGACACCATCGTTTCGCGGGATACGGTGCTGGTGTACCCGCAACCCGTTGATCCCACTGTAAATGCGCCCAATGGACTGATCGCTTGTGGGGGCTCCGCCGAGGTGGTGCTGTCTTCCTCTTATGGCTTTGGGAATCAATGGATTTTAGACGGCAATTTGATCCCAGGCGCGACCGACTTTATCTATATGCCCACCCAGAGCGGCGCATACCAAGTGCAGTACATATCGCCGAATGGCTGTGTGGCTACCTCAGAGGTGTCCAATGTGATGATAAATCCACTGCCAGAAGCACCAGAGTGGTTCAATTTCTACAACTCGCTGCGGGTGAGCCATCCCTCGGATTTGCCCGCCCAATATGCACTCCAATGGTACAATGGCAGTAACCCCATCCCGGGCGAGACAGGCTTGTGGTATTGCTCTACCGTGAGCGGCACTTATGCCCTGGTAGTGACGGATTTAGAAACCAGCTGCACCAGTTCCCATTCGGCGGCGGTGACAAACAACCCGAGCTACAATTGCCTTACGGGCACGAATGCTCCTGATCTTCAAACATTCGAGCTCGTGCCCAACCCGACGCCGGGCACGGTGCTGCTGCGCCTGCAAGCGCCCTTGAAACTGAGCGGCATCATTCGCCTGTGGGATGCGACAGGTCGGGTAGTGCAAACCTATCCAGCCGAAACGGGCAGGAACGAGCTTTCGCTGGAATTAGGTTCTTTGAGCCCAGGGGTGTATGCGGTGGAGATTTTGGCAGAGGGTTTTCATGCATGGGGTAGGTTGGTGCGGATGTGAGTTGGAAAGATACACTACTGGGCATTTTCGCGGAGCTAGACGGGGTTCGCCTAAAAGTGCAAGTTTGCAAGGGTGTAGTGAGGCGGTGACTCCAAGTCACCGCCTCACTTAGCCCCACGATTCATGCGAATCAGGGGTTTAAGCCCCAGCGGGGCGACAACGTTTATAGCTTCGGTGTCGGCGTAGAAAAGAGCCGCGTAGCGGCGGCAACATCGGTTATCGTCCTTGTTGCCGGGGCTAACGCCCACCATATTCACTTGTATGAAATGCTATAAACGTTGTCGCCCCGCTGGGGCTTTAACCTCTAATTCGCATGAGTCCCACCCACGACTGTCCGAATCCGAACACCCCCGTTCGGATTCGGGCAGTTTTGTTTTTAAAAATAAGTTGTAACCTATTGAAAAACAACAATTTATGGACTTGGCAATTAATTTGCCCATTACATGGCTACCACTATATTCATAAAATCTTACGCCATGTTACGCTCCCTACTTATCGTTTTTCTCTTTGCACTGATCACTTCCTGTAACAAGCAAATGCCGCTTGAAAGCCCCCAGGTTACTACCGTAGTAGAGCCAGTGACTTATCATGCCCAATACGACCGTTCGGCCTTGCAAAACTTGAAATGGTTGACAGGCGAATGGAAAGGGAAAGCGGAGGGCAAAGTGCTGGAGCAATCGTTCCTGTTTCATACCGATCATATCCTGGAAGTCACCAAGACGGTGGGTGGCAATCAAAAGGCGGCTCAGTTTGTCATTTGGAAAGATGGCCGTTATTACTTTGGCCAAAACCGACAATGGGTGGTGACCTGGATCAGCGCAAAAAACATCCGATTTGAACCATTGGTCCCTGGCCTGAAACCTATGACCTGGTCTCGCGTGAACGCAGACGAATGGCATCTTTTGCGGCATTCAGACGAAGGTGATGAGACCATTGTGATGGAACGTGTAGACGAAATCAACTCTTGAAATGATCCAGAACAATCTGAAAATTGCGCTTCGCAAACTTGCCAAACAACGTGCCTACGCCCTGCTGAACGTCCTCGGATTGGGGCTGAGCGTCGGCTGCTGCATCCTGATATTTTCGCTGATTCGGCACCACTTGAGTTTTGACACTTACCACAAAAACGCTGACCGTACGCTGCGCATCCTCATGGATGTGAAAACGGAAAGCCTGATGCCTTTCCCCGGCGTACCGCTCCCGATGGCAAAAACACTGCGCGAGGAGTGCTCTTTTGTGGAAAAAACCGCCATGCGTTCTGCGGAAGACGAGGTGCTCATCAGTGTCACGAACACGGCGGGCGGCAAGGACAAATACAAGGAAGATGTGGAATTCGCCTGGGTGGAGCCCGGCTATTTCGACATCCTCGATCTGCCGCTGCTGCGGGGCGATGTCAGCGCAATGGCCGATCCCAACACGGTGATTATCTCCGAAAAATTGGCCCGTAAATATTTTGGCGAAAGGGATGCTTTGGGCAAAATTCTGCGCCACAACAACCAAACAGACTTGCGCGTGGTAGGTATTATGCGCAATCTGCCAGAAAACACCGATTATAAACACGAGATCCTGGCATCCTGGGCCACCCTAAAAGCCATTCCCGACCTATCGGAAGATTTGGATTCCTGGGGCGGCGCGCGGGGAGACAACTATTGTTTCGCCTTGCTGAAAGCAGGTCACCGATTGAGCGAAATGGATCCCATCATGACCGAATTCCAAAAAAAATACCCACACCCGGAGATAGCTGGTTTATTTCTGTACAAAGCCATGCCCTTGCTGGATATGCACTTTGATACGGAATACGGCAACGGAATGGACAAAAAATTCCTTTGGGCACTCGGTTTCATCGGTTTATTCCTGCTCATCACAGCCTGCGTCAATTTTATCAACATGGCCACGGCGCAGGCCCTCACCCGCGTGCGGGAGGTGGGGGTGCGCAAATCGCTGGGCAGTACGCGCGGACAGTTGTTCTGGCAATTCATGTCCGAAACGGGCCTGATCGTGGTGGCATCCTTGGTCGTTGGCATTGCGCTTGCATGGCTTGCGGTGCCTTATCTGAACGCCTGGCTGAACGAAACCCTGGATTTTAATGCCGGAGCACTGACCGCTTTGGCCGGTTTTATCCTGATTTTAGGCGTGTTGCTTACGTTTTTAGCAGGTTTTTATCCGGGATGGATGCAAGCGCGTTTCAATCCGGTGATTTCGATGAAAGGCAGTTCAGATTTGCCGCGTGCGGGTGGTTTTCCCATGCGTCGGGTCTTGGTGACGACACAATTTGCGATTTCACAAATCCTCATCATTGGTGCGGCGGTGGTGACGGCGCAGATGCATTATGCACAGGAGGCTGACTGGGGTTTCCGGCCGGGTACGGTGCTGACACTCGAGATTCCGGATCACTCCAAAAAAAACAGCCTGCAACAAGAGATTGCAGAAATAACCGGAGTGAAATCCGTGTCGTTGTGCTATCAACCACCCGCATCAAGTTCAAACAACCAAACGGGGGTTCAATATAAAGGCCGCCCCAACAACGAGGCCTGGCTGGCCAATGAAAAATCTGCCGACGTAAACTATATCGAAACCTTCGGTCTGCAATTGGTAGCAGGCCGCAACCTCCAGTCCAGTGATACCACCCGTGAATTCATTGTAAATGAAACATTTGTCAAAAAACTAAACCTGGCCTCTCCGGAAGAGATTCTGAATAAAAATGTGATCATTGGTTCAGATGAAGCACCCGTAGTGGGGGTGGTACGAGACTTCCACAACTGGACCCTGGCAGAGCCCATTGCTGCGATTGTCATTGGGACCCGTTCTGGTAATTATTCCACCTGCGCGGTGCAACTCCATGCGGGCAACCCGGCTCCGGTGCTGGCACAAATCGAACAAGTTTGGCAAAAGCATTTTCCCGAACATTATTACGAAGCCAAATTCATGGACGAACGCGTAGCAGAACAGCTCGAAACCGAAACCATGATCATGCGCCTCGTGCGCACTTTTGCGGGCATCGCTGTATTGATCGGATGTCTTGGTTTGTACGGTCTGGCGGCCTTTATGGTGGCGCAAAAACGCAAAGAAGTCGGCATCCGCAAGACTTTGGGCGCCAGCATTCCGGGCATTCTCTGGCTTTTTGGTAAAGAATATACACGGCTGATCGTCATCGCGTTTTTATTGGCCGCACCGCTCGCCTGGTGGATCATGACTGCGTGGTTGCAGGACTATGCCTATCGAATATCACTGGGTGCAGGGATATTTATGATTTCACTGTTGGTCACGTTTGGCGTGGCGGCTTTGACGGTGGGATTCCAGAGTATCCGGGCAGCCCTTATGAACCCGGTTGAGTCGCTGCGATCGGAGTGATTAAGCGCCAGGCTTTAGGTGGGATGAGTTATTGCGAAGTGAGTGATTCGGTCTTTATTGGGTATAATATTTTATGTTGAAATTCACACAAAAGAAACCGCACCCTGCTCTGCGTAGTCACATCAGAAGTTATTGGCTGATCCAGAGCGATGGCTCGGAGCAGTCTTTGAACCTGCTGGTCCCAGATGGCTACCCGGAGCTGTTTTTTGTTTTGAACGAATCGCTCATAATGCCACAATTTTCGGACAAAAAAACCTGGGCCGAGCATACAGAAGGAGGATTGATCGGGCAGGCAAGCACTTCATTTGCCTTTCAGCCTGCCCCATTTTCCAAAATGCTGTTTGTCAAATTATATCCCTGGACACCGCAGCAATTGTTTGGTATCCCCAGTTGGGAACTGACTGATTTGGCCATTGATTTGGGGGCTGCAACAGTGCATGGTGCGCATACTTGAATTTTGCTGCCTCACAAATATAACACATTGACTATGAATAATTTTCGAGTACTGCTCACCGCATTTTGTCTGTTTTTATTGCTCCAAAAACCTGCTGCACAGAGTGTGCCACCAGCCTTGGAAACCCTTTTCAAGCAAACACTCCAGACTCAACGCAACACGCTTGGCGTCAAATCTTTGAGTGCGGCCGTTCAACTGTCCAATGATTCTGTTTGGGCAGGCGCATACGGTATTTCCTCCACTTTCCCGCTGGACAGTGTAACCCCCAATCACGCTTATGCCATCGGCAGCATTACCAAAACCATTACAGCGGCTTGTATCCTTCAATTGGCAGACGAAGGAATTTTGCAACTCGATGACAGCCTGCATGAGTGGCTGCCTCCCTTCCCTTTTGTGGACTCCAACATCACCATACGGCAACTATTGCGGCACCAAAGTGGCTTGTACGATGTAATTACCAACCCTGCCTATGATGCAGCCACAAAAATTAATCTGGATTCCATTTGGTCGCTCTATAATTTAGTCCGCGACTACATGAATCCGCCATTATTTGCGCCAGGAGCTGGTTGGTCTTACTCAAATACCAATTATGCTTTATTGGGTTTGATTGTCGAAGCAGCCTCGGGCAATAATTATCGGGCGGAGTATACAGATCGCTTTTTTAACCCGCTTCAATTGAATTCCCTGGTCCTCTCACCTTTCGATGGGCTACCCGATGAAATAGCTCATTTGTGGATCTATAATCCAAATAACGGCAGCAGCACCGATGCACATTCCTTCTTTTCTAACTGGAATTCATTTTACAGTTCAGCAGGACCTATTGGTGGCTACTATGGCACTGCACGCGATATTGCAGTGTGGAACCGGGCTTTTTTGCGGGGAGACCTGCATTCGCCAGCTATCCTGGCCGAAGCCAAAACAACTGTTTCCACGCCCAATCCAGCCAGTGGCCGTTACGGTCTGGGCATTATGCAACGAAAATTTTTGAATCTGGAAGCATTTGGACATGGCGGCGACATCGGCTATTCGTCCATCACCTATTATTTCCCCGAAAAAGATATCAGCATCACGGTGTTGAACAACGATCAGAAGAAAAACTCTTGGGCTCTGGCGCCAGTAGTTCAGGCATTGTTGAAAAACTATATTGACTATCAAGCCAGTGTTTCAACAGATCAACCCATCAGTATAGAGGCTTTAAACGCGAGCGCTTATCCCAACCCATTCACCGATGCTATTTCGATTTCAATAAATTTACCCACAAAAGCACAAGACGTTCAAGTAGTTTTGTTGAATGCCTTCGGCACTGCGTTGGTACAAAATGATTTGGGGAAATGCCCGGCTGGATTACAAAACATCGGTATAGAACAACTGGAAAAATTGCCTAGCGGTATCTATTTCTTGCGTGTATTGCTGGATGGGAAAGCGTTACAAACCATCAAAGTATCGAAGTAGTACCAAAGTATGTTCAGAAACATGAGTCATGCGAATCAGGGGTTGAAAGCCCCATCGGGGCGACAACGTTTATAGCACATAAATCAAGCAAATATGGAGGGGCGCTAGCCCCGGCAACCAAGTGGCAACCAATGTTGCCGCCGCTACGCGGCTCTTTTCTACTTCGTCACCAAGGCTATAAACGTTGTCGCCCCGATGGGGCTTTTAACCCCTGATTCGCATGACTCCTATTGCTGAACTCGCTCTTTTTGCAGAGCGAGGAAGTTTTTCCGCTTGTCCTATATACTTCGAACATCGAATATACTGAGTGTCGCATCGAATATTTGGGGCCTCAATGTGGTCTTGCGCATTGTTTTGCAGAAATATTTCAAGCTATGACTACAAAAACACGCGCATTGTGCCTCGCCGCTTTATGCGGCCTCAGTCTCAACATTCAGGGGCAGCAGGGCCTTCAAGGAGAATATTTCAACGGCCAGAATTTTGACGAAAAGGTGCTGACCCGAACGGATGCCCAAATCAATTTTGTTTGGAACAACATTGCGCCAGCGCCGGGGATAGACCCGAATGTGTTTTCCGTGCGCTGGACGGGCAAAATACAAACCCCTGAAACCGGGACCTATCTTTTTCGCGCTCATGTGGACGATGGAATCCGGGTCATGGTAAACGGAAAAACGGTAATCAATGCCTGGGGAATGCACGATTCCGAACGTTTTATCGGAGAAATTGCACTGCAAGCCGGGCAACAATACAACCTGCAGGTGGAGTATTTCAACGCGCTGCTCGAAGGCGAAATCCAGCTCTTTTGGCAGTTGCCCAGCGAGGCCCCGGTGTTTAAGGGTTTGCTGGGATACAATGACCATCTGATTGATCCTCGATTTTTCTCCCTGCCGGTGCCAGCTCCCAAGCCCGTCTCGAATACTCCTGCGAAATCCGCAAAAGCACTTCCCAATAAGCCTGCGGCGAAACCTGCTCTCACTCCATTAAAACCGGCCAAAATCGCTAAAGACACGCTGGAAAAATACATTCCCAAAAATATCCTTTTCGAAAAAAGCAAAAACATCATGCTGGCTGAATCCCAACCTGAATTGGATCGGCTTGCAGGCTTTTTACTGCGAAACCCAAAATACCGCCTGAGCATTGAAGGCCATACCGACCATATTGGGAATGCAGCCAAAAACCTGCTGCTTTCTGAGCAGCGCGCCCAAACCGTGGCCAGTTACCTCACTCAAAAAGGAATTGCCACCCAACGGATAGCAACCAAAGGTTATGGCGACACACGACCCCTGGTACGCGAAAGAGACGGGGTGCCGAATGAAAAAAACCGACGGGTGGAGTTTTTGATTCAGGAGTAAACGAGTTTGTTTTTTCAAAATCATGCCGTATTCTTGCCGAACAAAACAATCTGTTCGCATTCCTGAATTCCGACCAATATGACCATCCTTGGCAATATCTTCCTGGGCCTCGCAGCCTTGATTTCCTTCATTTTTGCCAGCTCCCTGATGGGCAAAGAGGTGCCTCGGGGAGGCGATGCTGCCGTTGGTTATGTATGGGGAGTCGTTATTTTCTATCTGCTTTTCTTTGTCTGCATGACAGTGGTAGCTATTGCTATTGGATGGAAAGGAGGCTTTGACTGGATTTCCCCCAGCAAAGGCGTTCGATTCCTGCTCGTAGCATTTGGCTTATTGGGTGCTATGATCACCGCCGCCCTGAGTTTGCTGTTCAAAGGAAATGAGCCGGGCTCAACCGCCGCAGTTTTTAGCATGTTTTCTGGATATGCCCCGGTGCTGGTACCGCTGTTAATGATCTTTTCCGGCGCGATTTTGCTCAACGATGGATTGCTCGGAACACTCCCCAAGGCCGTGTACAAAATCCCCTTGATGGTGATTTTTGGGATAGGATTCCTGAGCATGGTGGGCGGCATAGTGGCCTGGATGCGGGATTCCAATCAACATGCCATGGAACGTTTGAAAGGCGTGCAAGCAGATCAGGACCGGTACCATCAGGATCACTTAAACTCAATTGATGCCTGTGATGTAACGAAAAACATCTCCAACATTCTGGTTTATACAGATTCCAACCATGACGCCGATGTGCGCGAGCGGGCTTTGGCAAAAATAAAAACCAGATCGGACTGGCAGCAAGAGCTGGTTCGTTTACTCGAAAACAAGGGCGCTGTCGAGGCCTTTGTTTTTCTTGCTTCCAATGAAGTAGACGACAAAGCGCTTTTTGTCGGGCCGGTCAACACGGGAGTTTTATCCATTGCAGATTGGATGCAGCGGCAAATTAGCGAGGCTACACAAGCGCATTATTTTTACGCGGAACAATTTTCCTGGGAGGTGGAGCGGGTACTCCGAACCGTGGACAAATTTGAGGGGATGGGCGCCGATTATCGCCCGGCCGTGCGTGCTATGCGAGCCGCTTTGGATCTGCCTTCCGAAGTGGAAAAGCCCAAGTTTAAATGTATTGCTACCCTGGATTATTGGATAAAAAAACACCAATAGCCAGGTAACTTAAATTACTTTTCTATGAACCTGATATTTTGGCTTTTATGGGCAGTTGACCTTTCAATATGCCTGGTGTTATTCGTCGCAAAAGGATTTCGACGCAGTTATACCGCCACTGATCCAACGATGTGGTTTAGTGTTTTGCTATTTGGAAGCCTCCTCGGAAGCCTTGCACTTCGCCTGATTTTCAAGCGATTGTCTTTGAGTTTAGCAGTGGCTGCGCTCCCTGTTCTCATTCTTCTTGTCTGGTATCTGATTGATAAGGCAACAGGGTCAAATGCTTAATGAAATACAACGCCACAACGACACAACGTTTTTGACATGAGCAAACAAGACGAAGATGCCCGCATCGCAGCGGCTGTCCAAAAACAAGTAACAGAGATCGTTGCGGAACAGCAAAAGCAGTTTTCCAAAATGATGGAAAAGGCCATGAAAGATTCCCTTCAGGGCGTTGACAAGGCGAATGCAGCGCTGATGAAAGAACGGAAAGCGGTGATGAAAGAACTCGACGCAGCCCAAAAGGAACGCGCCAAAGCTGAACGCGAAGGCGAAAAAATGGCGCAGGAATATTTTGAAGGCAGGCAAAAACAGTTCGCCGAAGCTGCTAAAACTGAACTTTTGCGTAACCTGGTCCGCATGCACCTCGAAGTGGGCAAATCCACGCGCGATATTGCGGTTTGGCTTGATGTACCTATGAAATTTGTAGAAAACATTCGACAACTTCTGGAGCGAATCGCTCAATATGCCGGTGACAAACCTCAACGGCTTCGACTAGAAGGAAACCCCAAGTTGCGTTACGCCGACTATGGCCGTGGCGGCACCATTTATTATGAAAGCCCCGATGCCCATTTCGATATGTGGTGGGAATTTGCCGGGGGCGATGCGCTCGTTATCGTGGACATCCCAACCCCGGAGCACTGGGAAAAGCGCACCAAACTTCCGCTCGACCAACGCGAAAAAGTGCTCACGTTTATTGGCGAACAAGTTATGGAGGACAAAAACATGGGCATTGGTTCGTTTATTATCGGGGATAATGTGCTCACGTTTTATGCTTAAAATCAATGAAAAAACTCACCATTTACGCACTGCTAATGTTCTCCATTTTCAGTTGTTTCCGCAAAAAAACACCCGCTCAAAAAGGCGTTGAATCGGAACTGGAACGAATGTTCCCCGGCCAATTTCAGGTAGTGCTTTCCAACCTGAAAATGCTCGACGTGATGGCGCTGTACAAAGGCGAAAAGCAAGCCCTCATAGGCGATAAAGCAGATCCTGAGGTGCAATTTTTGCTGGATTGGTCCAAAGGAACAGATAGTGCGGGTTTTGATTCCAGCACCGTAATGGCCGCCCATGAGCGTTCCAAAGCCAATGTCGCCCAAGCGCGCGCCTTGTTTCAATTATTAAAAAACAAGGGTTTGGATAAGTTTTCTGTGGGTGTGATTCATCAAGCGGCTTACATTCAGATATTTGTGGAGCCAACACCAGCCACTCGGAAGCAGACCCTTGAGATCGTTAAAGCAGTATTGGATGCGCGTGCCGAACAGCCCCAAACCAGCATCTTTATCGAGCTCATGGAACCGATGGGTTATCAAACCCAATTTAAGGACATCATTCCTTTCGGCCACTGGAAAACGGGCATGGGTTGGCAAGACGACCATAAGATCATGGCACTCGATTTTGAATGGGGTAAGGCATTGGATCTTCCCGAAATGATGCGCCATTGGGAGATTAACTCCCTTTCAAGTCGCTGTAGCCAATATCAGGAACTTGCCCGCCAGCAAGCCATTGAGTGGGCAAAAAAAAACCTGCCCAAGCCTTATTTTATGCCTTCCAACCGGCCATATGGCACTGAAAACCTCGAATCGGACGAGCCTGCCATTCGCTATGGGTTTCCGTATTACGACCAAAATCTTCCCGAAGAGGCATCGCATGAAGACCCAGAGCCAAAGGGGTATGTGGTCGGGATTTACTACTTTGATCAGAAGGTTTTTAGCGGGTTTCGGAAAGAAGCGGAATTCTAAATGGTGGATTGTGCTTTAGGACATGAGCAGGTTTGAGATTTCACTTCTTAACCCAAGTCAACGAGTCTGGAAAACATGCCCTCTACCTTTGTGGCTCGAATTAACGAATCACTAAAAATAAAGGTAGCATGCAAGCAATTGAATATGTACAATACGGAGCAGCAGAAGTCCTCCGTATGAATGAAGTAGCCAAACCTTCTCCAAAACCAAATGAGGTATTAATCAGGGTCCATGCCACTACGGTAACGGCGGCTGATATTATGATGAGAACGGGCACGCCCTATATCGGCAGATTGTATACGGGAATAAAAGCGCCCAAAAAGGCCATTCTTGGGTTTGAGTTTGCGGGGGAAGTAGTGGAAACGGGCAGAGATGTGACCTTGTTTAAGGTCGGAGACAAGGTTTTTGGCGGAACTACTATGCTGGGGTGCTATGCTGAATATGTCTGTGTAAATGAACACGATGTATTGATTACCATGCCCGATAATATAAGTTATGCCGAAGCCGCTCCGGTCAATGGAAGTGCAATCACGGTCATGAATTTTTTAAAAGGGTTAGGCAAGATCCAGAAAGGTCAAAAGGTTTTAATCCATGGGGCATCCGGAGGTTTAGGAACGTATGCGATTCAAATTGCAAAACATTACGGTGCGGAGGTTACCGGAGTATGCAGTACCCATAATATAGGCTTGGTAAAATCTTTAGGCGCCGACAAGGTAATTGATTATACTCAGGAGGACTTCACAAAAAATGGCGAACAATACGATATTATTTTTGACACGGTAGGCAAAATCTCCTATCCAGCATGTAAAAAATCACTCACGCAAAAGGGCATTTATTTATCTGCCGTGCTTGATTTTAATCTTTTTATGCAAATGGTTTGGACTTCTATGTTCAGTGGTAAAAAAGCGAAGTCATCAGCAACGGGAATGCTTCCAGTTAAAGAGCGGCTAAGCTATTTTATGGAACTTAAAGAATTGCTGCGAACGGCGAAAATCAAAACGGTTATTGATACTTCATATCCGTTATCGAGGGTTTCCGAAGCCCATAAATATGTAGAAAAGGGCCACAAGAAAGGGAGTGTGGTTATTGAGGTGTCAACTATTTAAGTCCCTGAAAAACTCTTTTCCTGATTCTGCTCAATGATTCTGGCTTAACCCCAATATAACTGGCCAATTGGTATTGTGGAATTCTTTGAAACAAATCGGGCCTGTATGATAACAACTTTAGATATCGCTGTTCGGGCGAGTCCGTAAGATAAGAAGTCAACAATTTCTTTTGCTCGGCAAAATCAGCTTCCACGATGACGCGAGAAATGGTTTCAAACCTTGGGAATTGTTTAAACATTTTCTGAGCTTGTCGCTCGTTCCCAACACTCACGGTGGTGTCTTCCACACAAATCAAATTGTGGGTGGCAGGGCTTTGCGGACCAAAATTATTCAGCGAAATTACCCATTGCTCTTCGGTGAAAAAATTGGTTGTTTTCTCCTCTCCATCGTTTACAACAAATTCCCGGATACAGCCTTCCAGAATAAAGTAAGTATCCACCGATATTTGCCCTTCTCTGAGCAAATACGCCCCTTTTTTGTAGGTCTTCAGGACCATATTCTCCTCAATGGCTTTTGCCTCCTCCTCTGAAAGGGGGGATATTCTGGAAAAGTAATTTATGAATTTGCGGTGCATAATTGCACAAAGGAACGGGGAATCTTTGCTCTAAAACAAGGATTGGGGAAATGAGGTGACATCTTCATTTTTCCTCCGCTACTCACTTCGCAGCGACTTCACCGGATTTGCCAATGCCGCCCGAACACTTTGAATACCCACCGTCATAACAGCCACACCAAATGTTATCAACAAGGAAACGCCTAAAATACCCGCACCCAGCGATATGTGGAAGGCATAATTGTCGAGCCACTGGTCCATAGCCCACCAGGCAAGCGGCGCTGCCACCAAAAAGGCCAATACCAGGAGCCGCACATATTCCTTGCCGAACAACCACAAGACCCCTGCAACGCTCGCGCCCAGCGTTTTGCGAATACCAATTTCCTTTCGTTTGCGCAAAACCATGAACGTGGCCAATCCGTACAATCCCAGACAGCCAATGAACACCGCAATGCCGGCAATTAGACGCATAGATTGGGGAAATGAGGTGACTTTTCCGAGGAAGGAGGTGTCATCTCATTTCCCCATTCTATGAGAAGGGCAACACGTTAGTGTATTTTGCTTGGGAATACCTGCCGAAAAGTGTTATAGATTTTTTGCTTTTGATCCATACACCTTTGTTAACCTAAAGAAAGGTTGAGGTTTTTAAAGCCTCCATCATTCTTTATTTATAAAAAAGAGGCAGCGGTTGCACCCGCCACCTCCTAGTCAACCTTCAAAGCTCCGGTTCTCATCCTGAAATGGCCGGTTAAAACAATCAGAGTAAGGAAAACTAAAATTTTACAAAAGTATGAAACACAATTTCTTCGCCCACACTTTTATGCACCAAAAGCTAATTCGATGCATAATATTATTAATGCAGTTTTTTGTATATAATGCTGGCTTTAGCCAGTGTGTACCCCCTGCTCCAGTAAATTTAGTACAAAATGGAGGATTTGAGAATTTGATAAATTGCGCACCGCCAGTTGCTGGGGTGATAAATGGAGCGTTCAATACATTATGTGTGCCAGGTTGGGCATCAGCAAATGGTACACCTGCAATTTGTGTTCTCCCCCCCCAGTCATACAGGGAGCTAATTCGGCTTGCATGGGAAGTGTTGACATTGGTAATGCTTGTGGCAGAAATGAGGCCATTTTTCAAAACATCGCTTTATGCCAAGGATCACTTTACAACCTTTCTTTACAAGTTCGAGGATTATTAGGAAATGGGACCATTGATGTCTATCTTGCAAATGGTTTAGTAAATGTACCATTACCTCCAAACGGAGCAGAAGGAGGGAACCCTTGCCTTCCAATCATGGCAAATTGGCAACTGATCGCTACAGCTGCTGTGCAAAATACCGCAAATATTAATATAGCACAGGGTTTTTTTGCGAATAACGCTGCACTGAATCAGTTGCTAATCGTCATTACTCCAAATGCTGGTCAAGCCTTTTCTCTTTCATTTGATGGAGTTACTATCAACCCTGGTCAACCATCGCCGCTGGTTCCACAAATAAATATACAATATCCTTGTGCTGCATTATCGGCTGATTTTGAAGGAACAATTGCTAATCAAGTTCCTGGCGTAAATGTTGTAACTTGGGCCTGGGATTTTGGAGATGGAACAACAGCGAATGGACAAAACGTATCGCATACTTATGCTGCTCCTGGCACCTACCCGGTTTGCCTAACGATAACTGATAATTGCCAGCGTACTCGAATAGTACAACAAAATGTAACCCTTCCGGCGTATTCGATCGCTGTAACGCCTACCCCTATGATTGCATGCAAAGATGGTATTGGTCAAATCAGATATGAGTTAAATCTTCAAGGCGGTAGTGGAAATGGAAACGAAACTTTTCCCGTCAACTTGCAAGCAACTGTCACAGGGGCTTCTGGAGTAATTATTTCTGGGGTTGAGTTTAATGTTTCTGGTTCGGCCACTGTTCAGGCACCCATTGATGGAACGGCTACAATTGCAAATTTAGAATTAAGCATCCCTAATTCGGTACCTATCGGCACAGTACTTACAATTCAACTAACTTATACTGTGTGTGGGATTGAAGGTGTTGTTACAAGTACGCTCACAGTCCAGGATTGTGGCGAATTTACCTGTCCGTGCAGTGGACCCAACGCATACAATATTGATGCAACTATTTTAGCTAACAGCAAACTTTCAACCTCTATACTTCCTCAAAATGGCTTGACCAATGCCTGCCTTGCAATAAGAGGAAGTTTCCAAATTGACAAAGATTATTCCATTTCTGGTGGCGAAATACGAATGCAGCCAGGTGCGAGCATTAATATTTCTCGGGACGCCATAAATGACCCAGCCCTAACCGTTTCGATTGATCATGTACAAGAGAATGGCGGCATTCACGGATGCACAGACCTATGGTCAGGCATCTACATATTTACTGGAGAAACGCTGAATTTCACGCACAACATTATTTCGGATGCACATGGAGCCCTTGGGCCAAAAGACAAGTCCAATGTCCATATTAGCAGAAATATTTTTGACAACAATGATTGGGGGATTCACGTAAATGGTATTGGTGCACCACAACTGGTTGTACCTAACGCCATTCTTAACTATAACACCTTTACATCCACGTCTCAATTATTGCTGAATGGCAACAAGCCGAGCGGCGGAATATGGGTGAGAAACGGTTTTTTGTCGGTAGGGCCGTCTGATTCACCACAAGGCCCTTGGAATAAATTTACTCGCTTGAAAACAGGGATCGATGTAGAAACTGGCGCAGTAGGAGTAGGACAAGCATTGATGTCCGAATTTGATATGACGAACCCTCCGGCACGAGGCATTCATGCTGGCAATGCTTCTCTTTTGATAACCTACAGTTCTATTTCGGACGCAACAGAAGCAATTAATATTGATGGTCCAGTATTACTGGCATACGAAAATGTTCTGACAAACGCTGTCCATGCAGGAATCATATCTGAACCATCATGGCTGGCTCAAATAGAAAGAAACAATCAATTAATTAATTGTAGCAGGCCAGATGGTGTCGCTTTATGGGTATCGGGTGGAAATGGATCATTACGAATTAATAATAATACAATATATAGTGATGGGAATCAATTTAGTGGCAGAATGGTAACAGCACTAAATATTACAGCTAATAATCCATTTGACTATTCAGAAGTAAAAGATAATACCATACTCTTTTCTACGGCGATTCCTGATTGGTTTCAGACCGGGATAAAGATCAATCAATCCAATAAACAGCGAGTTTATGGTAATACTATTGAAATTCCCAGTAACTCGGCAGGGATTTGGGTTAAAGATGTAAAAAATAGTCGATTTAAAGAAAATAGTGTGTCTTGGAATTCCAATTTTGCAGATGCCATTAGTCGTTATGGAGTTATCTCTCAAATGAGTGACCTAAACAGGTATTGCTGCAACCAGTTTTTTGATTTGGACTTTGGCCTTCGATATGATGGCCCCTGTGGCGCAAATGATATTCGGCACAATGAAGTGAATGATGGCTCTATTGGGATTACTTGTACGAGTGCTACAGTTCTCGGAGAACAAGTACATGCTGGAAACCTATGGAATGGCTTTGCTGCTCAGCATTTTGGTACAGGTTTTGAAAAGCAAAATTCTAAATTCTGGATTCAAGACGGGGACTTCTCTATGCCAGGCATTCAAAAAACACCTCCTTTCTGGCCTCAGCAACCGAGTGATGCTGATTTTATAGATTTTCTTTTAGGAACTGCGAGCGATTGTGCAACCGACAACACCTGCCTTCCACCCTTTTTTCCTGAATACGCTGGAGAAGGAGAAGAAGATTTGAATCCTATTAAGCCCTCGGATGTCTCTACATCGAGAAAGATATACCAAGGCCAAGAATATGGTGATATGCTTAATTGGGAACTTCAGCGGGAACTTTTAATCCGCTTAAAGACACATGAAGAACTGATTGGGACAAACACATCGGTAGATTCTTTCTATTATGCTATAGAAGGCTCAAACTTGGATAAATTTACCGATATAGAGATTGCCATAGACAATATTGCCAAAATTAACCCAAGTTCCTCCATAGCAGGATTTGCCCTGATTGACTCCATTTCAAGACAGTTTTCAAGTCTAAAAACCCTTGATTCACTTTTGATCTTGTTACCCGAAGGAGAGGCCAGCACATTGGCGAAGTCCCAAAGGAAACTTTGTTTGGAAAGCATCGGCTTATATAATGGCGTATTGATGGCTCTTGAAGCCCAACTCAAGATACAGCGCGATGCAGTACTGGATGACTTGATTGTCAACAATGCGCTGATTGTTTCTAACAATACCATTGAAACAAATCTCAAGCAGGTCAATGGGCTATATTTGCAATTATTGAAGAAGGAGCGGTTCGAAATTACGGAGGGCGAGGCTATAGCCATCAAATCAATCGCGGATCAGTGCCCTTTGGAAGGAGGGAAGGCGGTCTTACGCGCTCGGATACTTTACAATATGCACCAAATGGTCTACAACGATATTGAGGAATCAACTTGTGGTACACAAGGAAATAGGCTTGTGGAGAGAAAGGAGGCAACTGTTGACGAGACCCCCAATCAGATATTTAGGATTCAGCCCAACCCAACCTCTGGGTTAATTCACATTTTATCACTTGAAAACGATTTTCTGGGTCAACCAGTTCGTGTGGAAATATTTAACCTGACAGGAGTCCTAATAGAGACGCAGAGTTTTACGTTATCGGGTGATAATATCTTCGACCTGGAACACCTCTCCAATGGGATATACGAGCTTAGGTTAACAACACAAGGTGGCTTTTTACAAACCCATAAATTGATATTGGCAAAATAATGCCAACCGAATTTCATGATACCCTCTCTGAAATGTTTCGATTTTCAGAGAGGGTTTTCTTGTACGCTTTTTCAACTTTTAATATTCTCAGAATATGACGCTCAGATTAATTCTTGGTTTTCTACTTGCCACTCCTATTCTTACTCCAGCCTTTTCCCAGAAATATGACAACATTTGGTTTATGGGTTATCAGGCTCCCTTCGCGCCTGATGATTCTTTTTGTGTCTCAATTTTTGATTTTTCAAATGGAAACTTACAAGTAGGTGTGAATCAAGATATGGAGGCGTTCTTTCAGGAAACCAATGTCAGCCTTTGCGACGAAGATGGCAACCTATTACTCTATTCTAATGGGGTGCATATTTTTAACCGCAATCACCAAATCATGGAAAACGGTGCCAACCTTATGGATGGGGGCGCTTTGCAGTCAAACAGCTTGCCTCAAGGTGTGCTAGCTTTTTATATGCCAGGGAGCAGTAACCGTGCTGTTGTTATCCATGCAATTGATGAATACGTCGAAGCACCCTTGTGGACAGTTGCGGTTACCGGGCTATACTATTCAATCGTTGATTTGTCGGCAAATGCTGGAGTGGGGAAAGTAATTCAGAAAAAAACACCGCTTTTGATTGATACTCTGGATTATGGCAAGTTTACAGCTACTCGACATGGCAACGGGAGAGACTGGTGGATACTTGCGAATGAAGTAAATTCAAATAGGTTTTACAAAATATTGCTACAAGAGGATGGGCTGACGATTTATGATAATCAAGCGATAGGTGAGACTGTGATGGAAACACTTGGCCAGTCTGTTTTTTCACCAGATGGTAAAACCTATGCAATTGCAGGAAGTTATGATGATGTTATAGGAAAATTTTTAAGTGTTTACGATTTTAATCGTTGTAATGGGGAATTGAGCAACCCTCGACAGTGGAATTGGCATGATGAAGTTCACGGTCCGACCGTTGGAGTTGCAATATCGCCCAATTCCCGATATTTGTACGTGCCCTCCAACAAATACTTCTACCAGTATGATTTGTATGCCAATGACATTGAAGCGTCTCGAATAACCGTAGCAATTTATGATGGCTTCCAGTCGCCTTTTGGCAGCAAGTTCTATTTAGCCCAATTAGCCCCAGACAATAAGATATACATCAATTGTTCCAATGGCGAAACGGTGATGCACGTTATTCACAACCCAGATGAAGCTGGGCTAGCCTGTAACGTGGAGCAGCATGGTATTTATTTGCCATGCTACAATGCGCAAGCACTACCCAATTTTCCAAATTACCGATTGGGAGACTGGTCTGGAAGCCTTTGTGATACCTTGGGCATTAATCCATCCAGTGAGGGAGCGGTTGAAATATCGGGAGTAAATATTTATCCTAACCCAGCTTCCACCGCTGCCCAAATCCACTTCCAAGCACCAGGACCCAAAGGCGGCCGGGTTACCCTGTACGACCTTGCTGGCCGCCTCGTGCTGTCGGAACCAATAGAAGAAGGGGCAAGCACATACACACTTTCGCTGGCAATCTGCCCCAGCGGGTGGTACTTTGTTTGTATTACTGAAAAGGGTAAGATAGTAGCCAAAGAGAAACTGGTAATCATTAAAGATTGAGCAATGAGGTGACATCTCCGACGAAAGAGGTGTCACCTCATTCCCTCTCCGCTACTCCGAACGCAGCGACTTCATCCCGAAGAAAAATCGGGATTTCCTCACTCCGAACGGAGTGACTCAACCGGATTTGCCAAAGCCGCCCGGATGCTTTGAACACCCACCGTCATAACGGCCACACCAAACGTTATCAACAAGGAAAGTCCTAAAATACCCGCCCCCAGCGATATGTGGAAGGCATAATTATCGAGCCATTGATCCATAGCCCACCAGGCAAGCGGCGCTGCCACCAAAAAGGCTAACAGCAGGAGCCGCACATATTCCTTGCCGAACAACCACAAGACCCCTGCAACGCTCGCGCCCAGTGTTTTGCGAATACCGATTTCCTTTCGTTTGCGCAAGACCATGAACGTGGCCAATCCGTACAATCCCAGACAGCCAATGAACACCGCAATGCCGGCAAACAAACGCATCAATTGCATCATGACACTTTCTTGCTCGTAAAATTGGGCGAGTCGCGCATCCATGAACTCGCTTTCAAAATAGAATTCCGGGAAAAGCCCCAGCCATATTTTTTCCACCGAAGCCATGGTGGATTTTGTGTTTTGAAGATGGAGCCGCAAGACACAGACATCGAAACTGCCGGCATCGCTCATCATGATTTGTGGCTGAATGGTTTGGTGGAAAGAACGATTGTGGAAGTTTTTGACCACGCCCACCACCGGGAAACCCTGGTCGTTTTGATAAAGCTTTTTGCCAAGGATATCTTCAGGAGCAGCGAAGCCCAGTTTTCGCACCACTTCTTCATTGACCAGGAACTCCCGCGTGGTGTCGCTGGGTTCAAGGTTGCGACCGGCGAGCAGCCTCAGGCCAAAGGTTTCCAGATAGCGATGGTCGAGCGCTTTCATATTGACATCCCAGACTTCTGGTTCCGATCTGCCTTCCAGGCGTGTCCGGGTGTTCCAGTTGGCATCAGAAGCGGGCGGTTGGAAGCAAAGGGAGACACTTTCAACCCCAGCTACACTGCCCATTTGTTGTCGGAGCGTGCTTTGTTTGACGGCGTCGTAACGACCCGGCAAAGGCAGGACGACTATACCTTCCCGCTGAAATCCGAGGTCGGATTTTCGGGTAAACGCCATTTGGGCTGTCACGGTCACCGCTCCAATGATAAGTGCCTGAGAAATGCCAAACTGGGTTCCAACCAACAAGCGCCGCAGTGAAAAACCGCCGACATTTTGCCCTTCCACCGAACCTTTGAGGGATTCCACCGGACGAAAACCGGACATCGCCAGCCCCGGATAGGCGCCAGATAAAAAGGCGATCAGTATCATAAGCGCGGCCAGAAAACCGTAAAAAAACGTGCCGTTTTCCCCATGCAAACTCAATTTGGTATCAATGAGCGCATTGAGCGAGGGCAAAGATAGATAGGCCGTTGCCAGCCCAATCAAGGTCGAAAACAGCACAATTAGCCCTGTTTCAGACATAAATTGCCAAAAAAGTTGAGCGCGACTGCTGCCGATGGCTTTGCGAACACCCACCTCACGAGCGCGGTTGAGCGCTTGAGCAGTGGCCATGTTGACAAAATTGACGCAGGCTGTCAGCAACAGGAACAATCCGATGAGGCCCAAAGCCCAAATGTAAGCCTTGCGGATGCCGATACCCAAATCAGGGTCGAAATGGACGGAGGCTAAGGACGCTGTGTTGTAATAGAACTCACGCACGCGGGGGTGAAAATATTTCTCCCGGAAACCCACGAAAGCCGTATTCAACTCCGTCGCCGTGTGGCCCTCCCGCAGGACTGCAAAACATTGGGTACCCCCGTGTATACCACCCCAGTTTTCGAGCATCCGCTTAAAATCGGGATCGGAAGCCAGCGTGGCCCAGGAGCAGTAAATCTGGTATTGGAGATCGGTGTTGGCCGGGATGTCCCGAAGTATGCCGACCACCTGGAAGTCGGTGTGGTTGTTGACCTTGAATGTTTTGCCAAGGGCCTCGGTGGAACCGAAGTATTTGCGGGCCATGGTTTCGGTCAAAAGCGCCGTGTTGGGTTGGGAAAAGGATTCCATACTGCCTTGCACGAGGGGCAGGTCGAAAATCTCAAAGAGTTCAGGCTCTGCAAAAGCTTGTTCGTTTTCTTCTTTGAATTTCACGGGAGCCTCCCCAGTTTTCGTTAGGGTTACGAGCGCGTTCCGGCGGGCAGACACCATGGCCGTTTTTTCCAAAAAAGCGTATTCCTGACGAAGTGCAGCGCTCATAGGGTAGGGGACATTGCCTTCTCTAAAGGTCAACTCCCCGGTGGCTTCCGTCACGATTAAGACGGTGCGATCTGCCTTGGCATGGTATCGGTCCATGCCCAAATGGTGTTGCACCACCAAAAAAATCAATACACAACAAGCGATGCTGAGCCCGAGTCCCAAAATGTTCAGGGTGGCGTAACTGCGGTTGCGATAAAGGTTTCGCAGGGCGATTTTTAGGTTGTTGAGTAGCATTTTTTGATTGATTCGATTGGAAGGATTGATTCGATTGGAACGATTCACTCGCTCCGCAGCGATTTCACCGGATTTGCCAAAGCCGCCCGAACACTCTGAAACGCCACCGTCAAAAAAGCGATGCACACCGCCACTAAAGCCGCCGCTACAAACATCCACCATTGTAATTCAATACGATAAGCGAAATCAGCGAGCCACTTTTGCATGAAATAATACGCGATCGGTGACGCGATTAAGATGGCGATGAATACCAGTTTAAGAAAATCCCTGGCCAGTAAACTGGTGATGCCCGCCACCGATGCACCCAGCACTTTTCGGACGCCAATTTCTTTGGTGCGCTGCTCGGCGGTAAAGGCTGCCAGGGCAAACAATCCCAGACACCCGATAAACAAGGCAAGTCCCGTAAAAACACTCAACACGGAACCCATTTTTGCTTCCGAACGATACATCCGGGCGAAGGACGCATCCAAAAAATCGAACTCAAAAGGCGCATTTGGCATCGCGCTGGCCCAGAGTTTGGCCGTTTTATCGAGCGCAGACTTTTCTGTGCCAGGGCGCAGGCGGGCCACTACGTAGGAGGCGTACACCTGGTACGAATTGGAAGATTGATGAAAAACGGCTGCCGGTTCAATGGCCGCGCGTACCGAACCGAGGTGAAAATCACGCATGACGCCCACTACCTGAAACCGTTGGTTGGCATTGCCGGGGTAGCGCATCCATTTGCCAAGCGGGTTTTCCCAACCGATACTGCGGACAGCGGCCTCGTTCAAAATCACGGAACAGGAGTCGCCGAGGCCCGTGTCGTCTTGAAAATTTCGCCCGGCAATGATATCAAGGCCAAGTGTTGGTACAAAACGGGTGTCAGCAAGGAAAGACGAAAGCATCAGGTTGGGCGTAACCGGACGGCTTTGCTCGCCCTGTTCGGGTTCATAAAAGTCACCAAAACTGCCCAGAGAGGGCAAAAAAGTAGTTCTTGATACAGCACTTACTTCCGGCAATTGCTCAATTTGCTGGCGAAATGATTCGATCTCCGTCGGCCCTTCCATATTGCGAAGCACAGGCAGCACCAGCACGTTTTCGCGCTGCAGGCCAGGCGAATTTTTTTGGGCAAACTCCAACTGCCGCAACACAACCCAGGAACCGAGCATAAGTGCCACGGAAACAGAGAATTGAAACACAACCAGTCCGTTCCGAACCCTGGCATGGCCGCCTTTGGCACTGGCTGTTTTGGCAATTTCTCCCGGACTGAATTTTGACATAAAAAAAGCCGGGTACAGACCACCCAAAAAACCGGTCAGCAAAGTCAAAACAACCGCCAAACTGAGATTTTTGATGGAAAAAAGATCCATAAGACTCAATTCCAGCCCGGTCAGTTGGTTGAAAAGTGGCAAACTCACACCCGCTAAACCAGCCGCCAGGAGCATCCCTATGCCACTGAACAGCATGGCTTCGGTCAAAAATTGCCCGATCAGCGTGCTGCGATTCGAACCCAGCGCTTTGCGAACGCCCACCTCCCGGGCACGCACCGAAGAGCGTGCGGTAGAGAGGTTCATAAAATTCATGCAAGCCAAGAGCAAAATCAGCGCACCGATGATGCCGAACATGCGTACCTGCGCCCCGTCACCGAGTGTCGGGAGCCGGGTGGCAAGGTCGGCATGACCGAGGTGCAGGCTCGGCAGGGGCAACAATTGCACATTCCAACGGTCGCCCCGCCGCAGCTGTTCTTCAAAATTTTGACCGATTCGCTCGAAAGCAGCAGGTGCATGACGTTGCACCATGCCTGGAAATTTTGCTTCCAATTGGGCTAAACTTTCAGCGGTGGGTACGGCACGCAACCTTACCCAGGTGTCCACTTGCAACCAAATCCATGACCAGGCGAAACGTTCAACGACTTTGTAATCAGCCATGGGCACCAAAAAATCGAACTGAATGCTGGAGGTAGCGGGCAGTTTTTTGACCACCCCGGAAACGGTGAAAGGACGGTCATTGAGCAAAAGTGATTGTCCGATGGCAGCGGTTTGCCCAAAATATTTTTCGGCAGCTTGTTCGCTTAATACAAGGCTGCGCGGTTGATCGAGCGCGGTGGCCGCATCTCCCTCGGCCATAGGGAAATTGAACAATTCGAGAAACGAGGTGTCGGCAGCATACGCCCCGGTTTCTGAAAAGGAGCGGGGGGCCTGCCCAGGTTTTTCAAGCCGTACATTGCTTTCCTGGAGATAAAACGTGCGGGCTGCCAGTTCAATTTCCGGAAAATCAGCCGCCAGGCGTGGACCCAGGGGTGGCGGGGTATTGGTGGTTCGTCCTTCTTCCTCGCCCATTTTCAGGTCGAGCGCTACGGCGCAAATGCGGTCGGCATGGGGCAAAAAGGCATCGAAACTTTTCTCCTGCCACACATACAGTCCGATGAGCCAACAAGCCGCCAGGCCAACGGCCAAACCTGCTATGTTCACAAAGGAGAAGAATGCGCGGCGGCGCAGGTTTCTGATAGCCAGGAGGAGATAGTGTTGAATCATGGTGTTGTTTGCTGATACATCGTTTCAAAAATGTTCGGGCAATTTGATTGCCAAGGATTCAAGTTATTCATTTTCAATAATTTACAGAAGTATTTTTAATTTTAAAATGCTCGAAACTGGACGAGGGTGTTCGATTTCGGACAGTTGTAATTTGTGCTGTAACAATTCCACTGGTAGATTAACCTGGACAAAATCAACGGTTTGAGCCAGCAATCCGTCGAAAAGGGATATGGGCTGGGCATTATGGTGGTTTATCTTGCCAAGGCTAACCTGCAAAAATAAAATAACGCATGCGAATCAGGGGTTAAAAGCCCCATCGGGGCGACAACGTTTATAGCCTTCGTGACGAAGTAGAAAAGAGCCGCGTAGCGGCGGCAACATTGGTTGTCGTCTTGGTTGCCGGGGCTAGCGCCCCTCTTTATTTTGCTTGATTTATGTGCTATAAACGTTGTCGCCCCGATGGGGCTTTTAACCACCGATCCTCTGAGACTCATGTTAAAATCAGCACTCAGGAACTTATTAAATCCACATCATGGAACAAACAATGAATGGCGCCCCGGAGACCGCCTGGGCCAAAACCTCCCGCCAACGTTCACCCGAGTTCGAGGTCATCCGGTATGTTTCAAAATTTATGCAATTGAGCGAAGCGGAAGCCAAAATTATTCTCGAAAATATTAATTTTAGAGCCTATAAAAAAGGAGACATCCTGCTTAGAGAAGGTCAAATATCCAACCTGTGCTATTTTAATGTAAAAGGATGTGTAAGACAATATTACCTGATGGATGGGGAAGAAAAAACTACCAATTTCTATACCGAGGGACAGCCGATTTCACCCAATGAGGGGACTTTTAAAAAGAAGCCCTCCAAATTCTATTTATCCTGTTTGGAGGATTGTATTTTATCTGTCGGAACGCCCGAGGATGAGGTTCGATTTTTTCAAAAATTCCCGCAGTTTGAAACGGTTTGCCGGATTGCCGTAGAAGACGAATTGGGCAAAAGTCAGCATGATTTTGCTGCTTTTATGCTCAGCAGTCCGGAGGAACGTTACCTGAATTTGATAAATACCCGGCCCGAACTTATTGACCGGGTTCCACAGTATCAACTGGCCAGTTATCTGGGTGTTACGCCAGAATCATTGAGCAGAATACGCAAGCGGATTATGGGGAGATAAATAACACTACTGGACATTTTTCTCGCAGATGTTACGCAGATTTGAAACGCAGATGTCACACAGACAAATTCTGCGTAACATCTGCGTAAATTATCTGTGTAACATCTGTGTGAAATAAAAATGTCCAGCATTATACATGAGCCATTCCGTATTTCGGGATGGCTTTTTGATTTTCTCTTTATACTGATGGAACACGGATGACGCGGATGAGACACGGATTTACATGGATTTTAGCGTGATAATTAAAATCCGTGTAAATCCGTGTCTCATCCGCGTCATCCGTGTTCCATCCACTTCTTACCCAAAGTCAATGAATCGGGACTGGACGCCCTGGACCTTTGCCCCATCATTGAACGAAAACATTCCATTATCATGCAAAAACTTGCGCTCCTCTTTTTACTTTTGATCGCCTGCTTCAGCCCGGCTTTCACTCAAAAACTAACCCAAACGGTCCGGGGAACCATCCTGGATGCCGACAGTAAATCACCTTTAATTGGGGCACAGGTCGTGATGCTCGACACCGACCCCAGGATCGGCACAGTAACCGATGCACTGGGTAATTTCAGGTTAGGAAACGTGCCCGTTGGCAGGATAGCTTTAAAATGCGCTTATGTTGGCTACGACGAACAAACCCTCTCCAATCTGGTGCTAAACTCCGGTAAAGAATTGATTCTGAATATCAATTTGCAAGAATCCATTTCGAAATTGAACGAGGTGGTGATTTCGGCAAATTCAAACAAAGGCGAGGCGCTCAATGATATGGCAATCTTGAGCGCCCGTTCTATCTCGCCGGAACAAACCAACCGCTATGCCGGAGGATTCAACGATCCCTCGCGCATCATGTCCAATTTTGCAGGCGTGACCAATACCCAGGACGGCAGCAACGACGTCATCATTCGCGGCAACTCACCCAAATACGTCCAATGGAGGCTGGAAGGTGTGGAAATCACCAATCCCAACCATTTTGGCGACCAAAGTGCGGTGGGAGGCTCCGTCAGCACCTTAAACAACAACCTTTTGGCGACCTCCGATTTTTACACTGGGGCCTTTGCTCCGGAATATGGCGACGTGCTCTCGGGGGTATATGATGTAAAACTCAGGGCGGGCAACAACGAAAAATTCGAGGCCGTTTTCGGCATGGGACTGCTCGGCACCGAGCTCACTTTGGAAGGGCCGTTCAAAAAAGGCTACGGCGGTTCTTTCCTCGTAAATTACAGATATTCAACGATTTCCATGATCAGCGACCTGGGTTTGGTTGACATCGCCGGGCTGTTGAAGTTTCAGGATGCGGCGTTTAAGATGGTGCTGCCCACCAAAAAAGCGGGCGTGTTTTCCCTTTTCGGAATGGGTGGGAACAGCAGTTTTTTGCTCGAAGACATAACCCCTGCACTTTGGGAAACGCCCGGCAATAACTCCTTAAAAAGTGAGATCAATGAGGACTTTAAAAAGGGTGCGTTCCTGTTGAACACGGGCTTAAACCATACCTACACCATCAATAACAAAAGCCATATCCACAGCACCCTGGCCTATTCGAGCGAGGGCATTGACGACGATATTTTTGAAAAACGCGTGATCAAAATTTACGATGATAATGGCGAGTTTTTGCGGGATTCCTCCATCAGCAGGACGCTCAATTTCAACAGCCGATTGCAAAAAAATACCTGGCGCGGGGCGCTGACCTACAATTACAAAATCAAACCAAAAAACAAACTCCAAATCGGTACGAAGTACAGCGTTTTTGGGTATCAATTCAAACAAAGCAATTGGGATTCCGAAGCCAATGAACGCATCAGTCTGGTTGATTTTGATGAAAATATTGGTACCCTGCGCAACTTTGTCAGTTTGCGGTCCAGGATCAATGAAAACTTGACGCTGGTATCCGGTCTGCAAAACATGAATGTGCTGTACAACAAAAAAAGTACGCTGGAGCCCCGAGTGGCCATGCATTGGCAAATGAACCCCAGGAGTGCCTTCAATGCCGGATACGGCAGCCACAGCACGATGGAAAGTGTCCACAACTATTTTGCCAGGGTGGAACTGCCCGACGGCAGCTTGGTAGAGCCCAATAAAGACCTCGGGCTGCTGAAGGCCCATCATTTTGTGCTCGGCTACGAACGACGTTTTGGCAAACATCTCTCCGCCAAAATCGAAGCCTATTACCAGCATTTATACAATCTGCCGGTTGAAAACAACGACACCAGTTATTACGCCACCATCAACGAAGGACTTGAATTCCGCTATGTGGATCTGGTGAATAAAGGCGCCGGTAAAAACTATGGGATCGAACTAACCGTGGAGCGTTTTTTTCATCACAACTTTTATTTCCTGTTTAATACTTCCCTGTATCAATCGAAATACAAATCGCTGGAAGGTGTGGAGCGCAATACGCAATACAACAGTAACTATCTGGTGAATTTCCTTTGTGGAAAAGAATTTAACCATCTGGGCCGGAAGAAGAATAAAACACTGGGAATCAACGCCAAAGTGTTTTTTACCGGAGGGAAAAAGATCATCCCGCTGTTACGCGATGCTGAAGGAAACCTGGCCGTTGACCCCGACAACAACCAGTTCTGGGATTATGAAAAAGCCTTCGACAACAAAATCGAGGATGTGTATCAGGTCATCCTTTCCGCGAGTTACAAATGGCACAAGCCCAGGGCTACCCACGAGCTATTCCTGAACCTCGACAACGTGACCAATCATAAAGGGAAAATAAGCGAATTCTATGATGAAACGGCTCCGGAAGGCATTGGTTATTTGACGCAGTTTGGCTTTTTCCCGAATGTGATGTATCGGGTTTATTTTTGAATGAGTATTAATATAGATTCCCGATACTGCCGAAGCTCGGCGGTATCGGGAATTTTCGAGCGACTTGATATTGGAACAATACCATTTTCACTATCGCTTTACTATTTTTTGCATCAAACTGCGATTATTGGTCTGATTAATCGCTTTTACAAAATAGAGACCAGAAGGAAACGACGAAATATCAATCGTATGAGACGAACCGTTGGCATCGATTGCCCGAAGCATTCGACCCACAGAATCATATATTTCTATCTGGTATAAACTCAAATTTCCTTTGATCGTAAACGCATTTAGAACTGGCATTGGAAAAATCTGAATCCATGGATCCTCAACGGATAGATCGTCTTTTACAGCGCTTACAGTAGGATTGTAGAAACCAAAATCAACGGTGTTGTTGCCACTTGCATCGTAATTAAAATAACAATTGGATGGATCACCATCATTCAGCGGTTCTTCATCTGAAGTAAGCGTGACTATGCCTGACATGATATCTGTAAAAGCAGCGCCAAAACCATTATTATCCAGATCTGCATCATTGTCTGCATCCGGTTGAAATCCATGGGTGGATACGTAGTTTTCTAATGGCTCTCCGGGGTCCCAATTATTGACACTCCAGACAAAGACCACATAGTTTCCAGGTTGCAGGCCAGAAAATCTGTAATATCCATCCGCATCTGTCACCCGGACACCTCCGAATCCCAGCCAGTCCGGGATACTATCCCCATCAGAATCTGACCAAATGACCAATGATACCCCTGGAATACCAGGCTCGCCGGGGTCATTTATGCCATTTCGGTTTAGATCGTCCCATACTCTGTTGCCAATTGATACGATACCGGGAGATACTGGGTTATTACAGTCTTGATAGCAAAATGCCATGTCGTTGATTGTCAGGATCATTTCATCACCCATTGCTTTCCCGATGTTTAAAAAGGTAAGAGCATTATTATTAAAGTGATAAATGGCATCATGCGGTGATGCCGATAGATTCAGGTAATAGGGTTTGGTATCAACGAAACCCACCTTTCCACTATAGAGGGTATCATTACAACCTACAGTTTGTTGCGCAATAGAAACTATATTTTGCATGCTCTGCACCCAGGGATCATTAATCTGTTCATACCCACCCTGTCCTGAACTCGCAATGACCACTGGCAGATCAGGTATATCCAGATCATTTCTTACGTCATTGACTAAGTGGTACAAATTGCTTTCATACTCATCCAAAAAGCTGTTAGATGCCCCATCATTCCAACCTTGAAACCAGACAAATCCTGAAATCTCGAAATCCGTTGTACCGAGATCAGGGAATTCGGTTCCCAGGT
>Ga0247843_1001756_pt1 | contig 42207 bp, 31 predicted proteins | sample LaCruzMarch2017__FD_192420 | JGI IMG/M metagenome (GOLD analysis project Ga0247843, IMG submission 192420) | Freshwater microbial communities from meromictic Lake La Cruz, Castile-La Mancha, Spain - LaCruzMarch2017_8m | ecosystem: Environmental > Aquatic > Freshwater > Lake | place: Spain...
CGATCTGGCTTTTTGCGCTTTTCGCATCGCTCTCGCCCGCCGGATACCAGACCGGGATGCGGTGGCCCCACCAGAGTTGACGGGAAATGCACCAGTCCTGGATGTTTTCGAGCCAGTGGTCGTAGACCTTCTCCCAGCGGTCTGGAAAGAATCGGATCAGGTGTTTACGCACGGCGTCGCGGGCTTCGGTGGTTTTTGGATATTTTAAAAACCACTGTTCGGAGAGGCGTGGCTCGATCGGCACATCGGCGCGTTCACTGAAGCCGACATTGTTTTCGTGGGGCTCCTCTTTGACGAGAAGCCCGAGTTCGCGAAGCTTGTCCACCGCTTTTGTGCGGGCTTCGAAGCGGTCGAGACCTGTGAATTCGTCGCCAGCGAGATCGTTTAGCGTCGCGTCGGGATTGAAAATATCGACGACCGGCAGGTTGTGGCGCAGGCCGATCTCATAATCGGTCTTGTCGTGGGCGGGAGTCACCTTCAGGACGCCTGTGCCGAATTCAAAATCGACCGCCTCGTCGCCGATGATAGGCAACAGGGCCTCCACGCCCTCAGGAAGGGGACGGCGCACATGGAGTCCAATAAGGGCGGTGTAGCGCGGGTCCTTCGGATTCACCGCCACGGCAGCATCCGCCATGATCGTCTCTGGGCGGGTGGTGGCGATTTCCAGATAGGTGCCGGGTTTTTCCACGACCTCGACTTTGTAGTGATAAAAGAATCCTTTTTGGTTTTTCGGAATCACTTCCTCGTCGCTGAGCGCCGTGAGCGAGACCGGGCACCAATTGACCATCCGCTTGCCACGGTAGATCATTCCCTTGGCGTGGAGATCGACAAAAACCTCCTGCACCTTGAGCGCGTAGGCTTCGTCCATTGTGAAGCGTTCGCGGGTCCAGTCGCACGAGCAGCCAAGCTTTTTGAGCTGGTTGATGATGATGCCTCCGTGCTTTTCCTTCCACTCCCAGACGCGTTTCAAAAACTCGTCGCGGCCGAGATCGTGGCGGGTCTTTTTCTCCTCCTTGCGCAGCTTGCGCTCGACAACGGTCTGCGTGGCGATGCCGGCATGATCGGTGCCCGGAAGCCAGAGAACCTCATGCCCCGTCTGGCGCGCGCGGCGGGCGAGAATGTCTTGGAGCGTGTTGTTGAGCACATGTCCGAGCGTCAGGACGCCGGTCACATTCGGCGGGGGGATGACGATCGAGTAGGCGGGCTTGGGCGAGGTGGGGTCGGCGGTGAAGAGACCATTCTCAATCCACCAGGAATACCATTTATCTTCGACAGCTTGCGGTTCGTAGGCTTTGTGCAGTTCGGACATGACGGGCGGCATTGTGCAAGGATTCGGCCGCGATTCAATCGGCTTCTCCGTGAAACCTGCTCACCCTAAAAAATTCTCGCCGCCTGTGGACAAAACATGGCGAGCGGAAGCGGCCATTTTTTCTGGAGTAAAATATTTTCGCCACTCTCCTTTGGGGAGGTTTGGCGGGGGTATGAGCCATGTCTGGCGGCCGTTTTTGGAGTAGGGAGCGTAGACTCCAGGGTGCTGACCTGCCGACACGATGAGAGCGGGTGTGCCAAGCGCACAGACCATGTGGGCGGCGGCGGTATCCACTGTTAAAACGAGCCGAGCTTCGACGGTGGCTTGGAGAAAATCGGGGAGGGGAACTGGTGGATCGATCGCCATATTTTTCAGGCCGGCAGCCTCGAGGGTGCGAGCGAAGTTCTGAAGGCGCTCCGACTGGGCAGGCCCTGCAGCAAGATGAAGCGCAGCATCACCACGCTCGGGGGTGAGATGTTTCAAAGCCTGCGCCCAGGATTCTGCGGGGTAGTCCTTGGAATTTGTCGAACTGAAGGGGCACAGCAGCCAATGGTTTTGAGGAGCCACCTTTCGGGGAGGTCTAAGAGTGGGCAGGATTTCGACGGCTGTGACATCGCGCTGCAGGAGTTCGCTTGCAACGAGTCGGTTGGCTTCAATGTCCGTGGGCAGAATTCCCTTTTCTGGGTAGGGGATTAAGATTGTCTTGAAAAAATGGCTCGCAAAGCCCTCCACAGCTGGGCGACGGACGCGGGGATGCGTGAGCAGAAGATTCTCGCAGGCGATGCGGCGTTGAGCCCGAGGGAGATAGAATGTAATGGTATGAAGATAAGCCCGCATGCTCCGTAGGCATACAGCTGCATCCACATGCAAGCGAAGCAGCCGAATCCACGCCGGCAGGCAATGAATCACATTCACCGTCGCCAAGTTCAGAACCCGCCGTTTTTCCCTCAGCGGTAGTGGGATGACCTCAGCTGCAGGAAATTGGTTCTTCGCCAGCGGCGCGACATCCGCCCGCACGGCGATAATCAAATTGTCTTCGCCTAATTCCCTCGCCAAGAGACGAATACACCCTGTGGAAAGGATGAAGTCGCCTATGGCGTCGGGTTTGAGAATGAAAACGCGCAAGCGCGATCAGACCGTGTAGGTCGAGGAGGCTGTGGTGCCGCCTTGGCCTGTCCAGTTTGTGTGGAAGAACTGGCCACGAGGTTTGTCCACGCGCTCGTAAGTGTGTGCGCCAAAGAAATCGCGTTGCGCTTGGAGCAGGTTTGCGGGCAGGACTGCGGAGCGGTAACTATCGAAGAATGAAAGCGCTGTGCTGAAAGCTGGAACGGGAATGCCGCGTTTGGCAGCGATCGCCACGATATTACGCCAGCCTTTCTGCGATTTTTTGATCTCGCCTTTAAAGTAGTCGTCCAGAAGGAGATTCTTGAGCTTGGGTTTTTTGTCGAAAGCGTCTTTGATTTTGCCGAGGAAACGCGACCGGATGATGCAGCCACCGCGCCACATGAGGGCGATGCCGCCCCAGTTGAGTTTCCAACCATATTCCGCAGCGGCGGCGCGCATGAGCATGTAGCCCTGCGCGTAGCTGATGATTTTCGAGGCGTAGAGGGCTTGGCGAACTTCTTCGATGAGAGCCGTGCGTCTTTTGGCGTTGCGGGCCGCTGGAATCGCTTGGTTCGGGCCTTTGAGTTTACGAGCGGCTTTAACGCGTTCTTCCTTGAGGGCTGAGACGCAGCGTGCGTAAACTGCCTCCGCCATAAGAGTTATTGGGACCCCCATGTCGAGCGAATTTATCACGGTCCACTTGCCGGTGCCCTTTTGGCCTGCGGTATCAAGAATTTTGTTCACAAGCGGCGATCCATCGGCGTCTTTTTTCGCAAAAATGTCGCGGCTGATTTCAATGAGGTAGCTATCGAGCTCGCCTTTGTTCCACTCGGCAAAAACATCGTGAAGTTCCTGCTCGTCGAGGCCCAGACCATTTTTCAAGATATTGTAGGCCTCGCAGATAAGTTGCATGTCGCCGTATTCGATGCCGTTGTGCACCATTTTGACATAGTGGCCGGCACCCTCTTCGCCCACCCAATCACAGCACGGCGAACCGTCTTCGACTTTTGCGGAAATGGACTGGAAAATATCCTTCACATGTGGCCATGCGGCAGGGGAACCGCCGGGCATGATGCTTGGTCCGCGCCGGGCTCCTTCCTCTCCACCCGAGACACCGGTTCCGATAAAAAGCAAGCCCTTGGCTTCGAGCTCACGCTGACGGCGGCTCGTGTCATTGTAGAGCGAATTTCCACCATCGATGAGGATATCGCCGGGCTCCAGATGGGGAGTGATTTGAGCGATAAAATCATCCACCGGTTGGCCGGCCTTCACGAGCATCATCACGCGGCGAGGACGCTTGAGTTTGGAAACCAGCTCTTGAATCGAGTGCGCCCCTTGCACCTTGGTGCCCTTTGCTTCATTTGCCAAAAAGTCGTCCACTTTTGAGGTGGTGCGATTGTAGACAACGACTGTGTAGCCGTGGTCATTCATGTTGAGGACGAGATTCTGACCCATGACGGCCAATCCGATGAGACCCATGTCTCCTTGTGCTGTTGTGTTTTCCATTTTTAAAGTCGTAGCGTCGGCAGGTGTGGCTTTTTCATTTCTATAGCCGCCAAGCTTAACTATTGGAAAATTCCTGCCGAAATGTTAAGGAAAAAAATCAGATATCATCAATTTAGGACAAAATCTCCACATCCGGGCTGGAAGAAAATTGAGTCAAATAGCAAGATTGTTCTCAAAAGTGCCATGGTCTCGGAAAGCGCCCACTCACCGAGACCTTTTGATTCCCCATCGGTGAGCCGTCCACCCTGGGCCACCGATGCACCTTTTCCAATCCATCAGTGGTCTAAAAATTCTTCTTCCTCTTTCGCCACGCCCTATTCGTGAGAATTCGTTTTATTTGACTCGCTCGATTCCTCTCGTCTCGTCCCTCGGGCCGCCCTTCGGTTGCTCCATCTCACCGATGGCGTGGCTTTTTAGAGCGCTGAGACCTTTTTCAAAGCTTGGAGCGCTGACATGGCACGACCTTTGTTGAGGGAGGCCTCGGCGAGATTCCATGCGGATTGGAGGTCGGGGGCGAGTCCTGCAACGACGAGGGCGGCGGCGGCGTTGATCTGCACGGCTTGGCGCCGTGGGCCATGATCCGAACCATCGAGAATGGAGAGAAGGATTTTGGCATTTTCGGTGGCATCGCCTCCGAGGAGCGACTCTGCCTCCATGCGGCCGAGTCCCAAGTCCTGAGGGTGAATTTCAAAGTCGTGCAGTGAGCCGTTTTCGACTGCGGTGACCGCTGTTTTTCCGAGGGGCGAAACTTCATCGATGCGGAGATTTTTCGGACCTGTTCCATGGGCCGCCCATGCGCGCGTGCGGTTCAGTTTTTTGAAAACTCCGGCATAGGTTTTGACGAGGTCTGGATTGAAGACTCCCGCGAGCTGGAAATCCGGTCTGGCAGGGTTCAGTAGGGGGCCAATGATGTTGAAAATGCTGGCGCTGCCGCGTTGGGCGAGAAGTTTCCTCACCGGCACAACCGCGCGGAATGCGGGATGGCAGGCCGGAGCAAAAAGGAAGCAGCAGCCAGCCGCCTCCAAAGCGGTAGCCATGGCCTCGGGGGGCAGGTCGATTTTCACCCCAAGAGCTTCGAGGACATCGGCACCGCCGGACTTCGAGGTGATGCCCCGGTTTCCGTGTTTGATGACTTTGGCTCCAGCCCCTGCAACCACGAACATGGAGGTGGTGGAGATATTGAAAAAACCCGCACGGTCGCCGCCAGTGCCGCAGACATCGATGCAACCCGCACCCGAAAACGGCAGCTGCACCGCGCGCTGGAGTAGCACCTCCACGAAGTCGGCAATTTCCTCCGGCGTCTCTCCGCGTTTGTGAAGAGCCTCCAGGAAATCCGCCCGCACCTCGGCAGACTGCCCCTCATCGAGGAGCAGGTCGCAGGTGGTTTGTATCTCGGAAAAGGTGAGGGGATATCCCTCTTCCGTGCGTGTCGTAAGGTGTGGGAGTGTCATTCCCAGGCGGGCTTCAGGGCACTTTGACGGGCTGGAGTTTCCAGATGTCCCTCGCATATTCGCGGATCGTGCGGTCGCTGGAGAACTTGCCGACGCGTGCTGTATTGAGGACGGCCATCTTTGCCCAGCGGGCTTTGTCTTGGAATGCGGCGGAGACTTTTTCCTGCGCGTCGCTGTAGGCTGCAAAGTCTGCAAGACAGAGGTAGGGATCGTGGTAGATTAGGTTGTCGCGCAGTGGTGTGAGGATGTCGCTGCTTTCGTTTCCCGTAAAATAATCCGAGCCGAGCCAATCGATGATGGCGGCGAGTTCAGGATTGGCGCGGTAGTAGTCGCCGGGGTTGTAGCCCTTGGCGAGGAGTTCGTGCACCTGCTCGACGGAGTTGCCGAAGATGAAGATGTTTTCTTCGCCGACTTCCTCAAGGATTTCCACATTCGCGCCATCGAGGGTGCCGATGGTGAGGGCCCCGTTGAGTGCAAGTTTCATGTTGCCTGTTCCCGAGGCCTCTTTTCCGGCTGTCGAAATCTGCTCGGAGAGATCAGCGGCGGGGACGATGCGTTGGGCCAGCGAAACGCGGTAGTTTGGCATGAAGGCGACCTTGAGTTTGTCCTTGATGCGGGTGTCGGAGTTGATCTTCGAGCCAACAGCATTGATGGCTTTGATGATCCGCTTGGCCATTTCGTAGCCTGGTGCGGCTTTGGCTGCAAAAATGAATACGCGCGGCGGGATGTCGAGATCCGGGTTCTGCAAAAGGCGGCGGTAGAGCGCGAGGATATGCAGAAGATTAAGATGCTGCCGCTTGTATTCGTGCAGTCGCTTGATTTGAACATCAAAGAGCGCCGAGGGATCCACCTTCACACTGCACTCGTCGAGGATTCTTCCGGCAAGTCGCACTTTGTTGGCATGCTTGACGGCCATGAACTCCTCGCGGAATGAGGCGTCGTCCGCCAGCGGTTCCAGCTTGCGAAGCATGTCGAGGTCGCGCTCCCATCCGTGTCCAATGTTCCGGCAGATCAGGTCGGAGAGGCGTGGGTTGCAGGCCACGAGCCAGCGGCGTGGAGTGATGCCGTTGGTTTTGTTTTGAAATTTCTTCGGATAGAGCGCATCGAATTCCGGGAAGAGGTGCTCTTTGAGAAGTTGGGTATGGAGGGCGGCGACGCCGTTGACTGTATGGCTTCCGACAACGCTCAGGTGCGCCATGCGGACCATTTGCTCGTGGCCTTCCTCGATGAGTGAGAGGGTGCGTTTCATCTCCGTATCGCCCGGCCATTTGGCTTCGACTTCTTCCAGGAAGCTTTTGTTGATCTCGAAAATAATCTGTAGGTGGCGAGGCAGGACTTTGCGGAAGAGGCCGACGCTCCATTTTTCGAGAGCCTCGGGCATGAGCGTATGGTTCGTGTAAGCAAAGGTGCGGCGCACGATGCCCCAGGCATCTGGCCATGAGAGGCCCTTCTCATCGACGAGAAGGCGCATGAGCTCCACCACGCCTATGGCTGGGTGGGTGTCGTTGAGCTGGATCGCTACTTTATCTGGGAAGGTCTTCCAGTCGGCATTGTCTTTTTCAAAGCGGCGGATGATGTCCCTCAGCGAGCAGGCAACAAAGAAGTATTGTTGGATAAGGCGGAGTTCCTTGCCGGCTTCGGTTTGGTCGTTTGGGTAGAGCACCTTGCTCACCGTCTCAGCCATGTTTTTCTGCTGCACGGCCTGCTCGTAACCACCACGGTTGAAGGCATCAAAGTCAAATTCCTCGGGGGCTTTGGATTCCCACAGGCGCAGGAAATTCACAGTCTCCGTGCCATATCCGGGAATGGGAATGTCGTAGGGGATGCCTATGAGCTTACGGAAGTCCGACCACTCGCTGCTTATCTTGCCAAGGGCGTCGGTGTGGGTTTCGACATGGCCGTAAATCGGGATTTCTTGGGAGTGCTGCGGTCGAATGATTTCCCACGGTGATCCGTATTGAATCCAGGCATCGGGAAGTTCCACTTGGTAGCCATTGCGAAATTCCTGCTTAAAAAGGCCGTATTCGTAGTGTATGCCATAGCCGACTGCGGGAAGGTCCAGCGTGGCGAGGGAGTCCAGGAAACAAGCTGCCAGTCGGCCAAGGCCGCCGTTGCCGAGTGCCATGTCATATTCTTCGTCACGCGTCTCTTCCAGCGGATGACCAAGGATTTCCAAGGCTTCGGAGACTTCCTTGAGGGCGCCGGCATTGATCATGTTGTTCACGAAAAGACGCCCCATGAGAAATTCCATGGAGAGGTAATAAACTCGGCGCACATTGCCCTCCGAGTGCACGGCAAGTGTTTTCATCATGCGCTCGATGATAACTTTTTGAATGGCTTTGGAGGTGGCGATCCACCAGTCGCGCCGCGAGGCGGAAACGGAATCGCGGGCGAGGCCGAATTTGAGTTGGTCGATGATTTCCTGTTCGAAAGTAGTGGCTTTGTCCTTTTTCATAAAAATTTTCCCTGCGCCCCTTTTATTGCACGCTGGTAACCGCGCGAGCAAAAAGTCACTTTTTTCGTTCAATGGTTTAACCGATGAGCGCTTCGAGTTCGGCGACTCTTCGCGAGAACAAATCCAATGTCGCCTGGACAGGTGCAGGGGTGCTCATGTCCACTCCCGCCTCGCGCAGGGTCTCGACTGGAAAGCGACTGCCACCACTTTTCAAAAAGCCGAGATAACGCGTGGCGTCTCCGGTTTCCAAGACCTGTGTGGCGAGTGCCACAGCCGCAGAAAGGCCCGTCGCGTATTTATAGACATAGAAGGCATTGTAGAAATGAGGGATGCGCAGGCATTCCAATTCAAGTTCCCCGTCGATGGCGAAACTTGGGCCGAAGTAGTCGTTCAGCAGCTTCCGATAAATGGCTTTGAAGTTTTCCAGCGTGAGCGCCTCGCCCGCTTCCTCCGCGGCATGGGCCTCGTGCTCGAACTCTGCGAACATGGTCTGGCGGTAGAGCGTCCCCCGGATGTCGTCGATCTGGCGGTTTAAAATAAAGGCCTTCATCGAGCGGTCATCGGTCGTCTTCAGCAAATGTTCGGTGAGCAGGACCTCGTTGAATGTCGATGCCACTTCGGCCAGGAAAATGGGATATCCGTAGTTTTGATAAAGCTGCGCGCCCCGCGCATACCATGTGTGCATGGAGTGCCCGGCCTCGTGGGCAAGTGTGTAAACATCCGAAAACACGTCCGCCTTGTAGTTCATCATGATGTAAGGCGGGCTTGTGTAGGTGCCGTAGGAAAAAGCCCCGCTGCGCTTGCCTTTGTTCTCGTAGCGGTCGCACCAGCGGCCTCCGCGCAAACCATGGGCCAGAGTATTCGTGTATTCGGAACCCAGTGGAGTGAGCGACGCCATCACGCGCTCGACGGCTTCATCCCAGACCACATCGGTCTTCACATTTTCGACCATGGTCACATAGGTGTCGTAGTGGTGGATCTCCTCCAGTTTCAGCACCCGGCGGCGAAGTTCGAAATAGCGGAAAAGCGCATTCAGATTGCCCCGCACGGTGGAAATGAGGTTGTCATATATCGTGGTCGGCACGTCATCGGCAAAGAGCGCCGCCTCCCGCGCCGAGGGATAATTCCTTGCTCTGGCGTAGAAGACATCCGCCCGCACCGAGTTTGCCAGGCTGGCTGCAAGGGTGAATCGATGCTCGGAAAATTCCTTGTAGAACTGGTGGAATGCAGCCTTGCGCACGGAGGGCTCCCGCTGTTGGAGGAATGAGGAGAACGAGCTCTGGGTCAATTCGCGCTCGTTGCCTTCGCTGTCCTTCAGCGCTCCAAAAAGCATGTCCACATTGGTGAGTTGCGAGAATGTCTCACTATGTCCGCGCACAGCGGAAGATCCCAGTGCCAGCAGGCGTTCCTCGGCGGCGCTCAGGGTGTGCAATTTGCGCCGGCGCAATTTTTGAAGCGGAATCGTCCAATCCGCCAACGCGGGATCTGCAAGGAACACCGCAAATGTGTCGTCCGGGATTTCTTGGATTTCCGGTGAGAGGAAGGAAAACGCCTCGCCGACGCGGACCATCAGGCTCTCGAGACGCGCCTCGCGGGAGAGTGCCTCGGCATGGGAACTGTCGCCCGAAACGCTCAGCGCCGCGTATTGGTTCAGTTGATCCGCCAGCAGATCGATGCCTTTTTCAAATTCCAAACACTTCGCCAAGTCGGCTGGCGACTCGCCCAGCTTGCCTCGGAAATTTGCGACTCCTTCATAGGAATTCTGCAGCTTCGAAAAGTCCTCCTCCCAACCCTCATCGCTTGTGTAGAGGGGCGTAAGATCCCATTTGTCGGATTCGGAAACTTCGGTGCGGAGTGGCGTGTGCGCGCTGGTCATAAGACCAGCAAACTACCACGGGTGGCCGAACGCGCAAAAGCCAGAATACGCCCTACGGGGCGATCAGGCCTTGTGAAAATCCGCAATCGTTTCCCAGAGGACTTTTTCTTTTTCGCCCGGCGATTCGGGAACTGTGATGCGAACCTCGGCAAAAAGGTCTCCTCGCGTCTCAGCGGTGAGCGGCATGCCCATATTCGGCAGGCGAAACTTTTTGCCCGACTGCGTGCCTGCGGGAATTTTCAGCTTCACCCGTCCGCTCAGCGTGGGAACTGTGGCTGTGCAACCGAGAACGGCATCCCAGGCGGGAAGTTCGAGGTCGTAGTTGAGATTCGCACCCTCGATTTCAAAGTCCGGGTGGCGCTGGTATTTCACCCGCAGGTAGAGGTCTCCCGCGCCCCCGCCGGATGCTCCCGTGCCGCCCTGACCCGCGAGGCGGATACGCTGACCATCGCGGATGCCCTTGGGGATTTTCACAGTGAAAGTCTCGACCTTTTTGGATGCGCCTCGGCGGAAAGAAACCGGGCGCGACGAGCCGTTCAGCGCCTCCTCCAAGGTCACCAGGATGTCGGCTTCCGCGTCCTGGCCGCGCTGCGGAGCTTCCTCGAAGCCCGCGCGAGTTCCCCTGCGTCCGCCGAACATCTGCTCGAAAAAGTCGCTAAAGCCCGTGCCTCCAAACTGGACATCATCTTCAAAAGCCGCCGCGCCTCGTTTTCCGCTGAAGCCGCCTGCCCCAGGAGGTCGCTGCGAGCCTGCGCGTGCTTGTGGCCCGTGCTGCCAATCCGCTCCAAATTCCTCATAGCGCTTGCGTTTCTCGGGGTCGCCGAGCACCTCATAAGCTTCGTTGATTTCCTTGAATTTTTCCTCGGCCGCTTTTTTGTCTTTCGCCGTGTCCGGGTGGTGCTGGCGCGCGAGCTTGCGGAAGGCGGTTTTGACCTCAGCCTGGGTTGCGGACTTGGAGACTCCGAGTGTTTGGTAGTAATCGCGGAATTGCGCTGACATCAGTTCTTGAATTTGGTCTCGGCATCCTGACGAATTTATTCATTCTGTCCATTCCATGCTTGATATCCGCTATCTTCGGGAGCAACCCGATCTCGCCAAGTCCCGCCTCGCGTCACGCAATGCCGACTATTCCCAAACCATTGATGCCATCCTCGCCATTGACGGCGACCGGAGGGCATCGGAAACCCGCTTGCAGGGTCTGCAGAGCGAGCGCAACCGGCTCAGTAAGGAGATCGGGAAACTCCGTGCACAAAAGCAGGACTCCGCAGCCTTGGAGGCCGAAGTGAAGTCCCTCGCCGACGAGATGCAGGCCCTCACCGAGAAATCAAACGCCCTCTCCGACGAGCAATCCGCACTGCTCCTTGTTCTACCCAATTTTCCGCAGCCTGCCGTGCCACTTGGCAAGGAGGCCGCAGACAATCCCGAAATCCGCGTTCACGGGGAAAAGCCACCCATCGCCAATCCCAAGGACCATGTCGTCCTCGCCGAGGCTCTCGGACTCATTGACCCCGACCGCGCCGTCAAAATCAGCGGTAGTGGCTTCTCGGTTTACATGGGCCAAGGGGCGAGGCTCGAACGGGCCATTCTGAATTTCCTTCTCGATCTCCACACGCGCGACCACGGCTACACCGAGGTCAGCCCACCGTTCGTGGTGAAGCGGGATTGCATGGTGGGCACAGGCCAGTTGCCGAAATTCGAGGAGGACATGTATGGCATCGACGGCGGAGGGCTCTTTCTTGTCCCCACCGCCGAGGTTCCCGTGACGAATCTCCACCGCGAAGAGATCGTCAATGTCGCCCAATTTCCGATCAAATACGCCGCCTACACGCCTTGCTTCCGCCGCGAGGCCGGGTCGGCCGGTCGCGAGACACGTGGTCTCATTCGCATGCACCAGTTTGACAAGGTGGAGTTGGTGAAAATCTGCGCGCCTGAGCAATCGGCCGCAGAACTTGAGGCACTCACCGCCGATGCCGAGCGCGTCCTGCAGGCCCTTGGGCTCCATTACCGCGTTATCGAGCTCTGCACCGGCGACATGGGATTCGGCGCCGCCAAGACCTACGACATCGAAGTCTGGGCGCCCGGTCAGAATTCCTACCTGGAGGTCTCGAGTTGCACGAATTTCGAGGATTTCCAAGCCCGCCGCATGAATCTTCGTTTCAAGGGGGCTGATGGAAAAAACCGGTTCTGCCACACGCTCAACGGCTCCGGCACGGCACTCGCCCGCCTCTATGTGGCACTTCTCGAAAACGGTCAGCAGCCTGATGGCTCCGTCCACATTCCGGCGGCACTCCAACCTTATTTTGGCGCTTCGAAAATCTCCAAGTAGTCCGGTGCCAGTTGAGGCCGTCCTGACATCCGTTGCTCACGCGATGTCAGGCGTTTCAAAGCGTAAAAAACTCCTCGTCGGCGTCTCTGGAGGCCGCGATTCGATGGTCCTGCTCCACGCGCTTCTGGGGGCCGGTTTTAAAAACCTCGTCGTCTGCCATCTCGACCACACCTTGCGTGGAAGGAGCTCCGATGCTGACGCCCGCCTCGTCGTCAGCGAGGCGCGCCGCGCGGGACTTCGCGTCGAGCATGCCAAGGCACGAACTGCGGAGTTCGCCGCATCCGAAAAAAAATCCTTGGAACTCGCCGCCCGCGAACTGCGCATGGCCTTCTTTGAGGAATGCGCCGCGCGGGAAAAAACTAAAAATCTCGTCCTCGCCCACCATGCCGATGATCAAGTCGAGACCTGTCTTTTCAACTTTCTCCGAGGCACGGGTGCCGCCGGGCTCGGGGGTATAAAACCCGTTTCTCAGCTCGGCAAACTCACTGTCCACCGCCCATTGCTTGGAGTCACCCGCACGCAGATCGAAGACTTCCGCAAGCGGCACAAAGTCCGCTTCCGTGAGGACGCCTCAAATGCCGGCCTCGAACACACGCGAAACAAGCTTCGGCATCGGGTCATGCCGCTCCTCTCGGAAATCATGGGCGAGTCGTATAGTTCAGCCATTCTACGCGCCTCCGAAATCCTCCGTGGTGAGGAGGAGTGGATGTCCTCCCTCGTGCCCGAGTGTCCCGCCGAGCTCTCCTGCAAGGATCTTCGTGGGATGCCTCCCGCTCTGCGCTCGCGTGTCATCCTGCGCTGGCTTCGCGAACGCGGCGTGCCAGAGGTTGGCTACGCCGAGACGCGCCGTGTGCTCTCCCTCCTTGACACCTTCAATGGCCCCTCAAAAGTCAACCTCCGTGGGAATTACCATGCACGCCGCCGGAGCGGACTCCTCTTTCTCGAATCGGAGGAAGTTTGAACCTCCGGACCGCCTTTCAGATTGGCTTCCGCGCCGCCCGGGCAAACTTTCTGCCGGGCCTCCTCCTACAGGCCATCATGGTGTGTTTCCTCGCGGCCTACTTTCTCCACGACGGCACACAGGCCTTTCTCACCAGGGTGGGGGAGGTGCGGCAAGAGATGGGATACCTCTTCGCATTCATCACCTACATTATCTCCGGGGCTTTTTTACCGGAGGTTCTTCGCGTGGCCTTTTTTCAAAAATTCCGCCCTCGGCTTGCCAATGTTCGCAATTTTTTTACCGCCGCGCCCCTCTGGGCGGGTCTTGGAATGCTGGTCGACTTTTTCTACCGTTGCCAGAACGATTGGTTCGGCACAGGAAATGCCTGGCAAATCGTTGTCGCAAAAGTCCTGGTCGATCAGTTGCTCTACAGCCCATTTGTTGCCACTCCCATCAGCAACTCCTACCTCGCCTTTCGCTCCTCCGGCCTCAACTCTGAAACGGCCCGCGAAGTCCTCTCTTGGAACTTCGTGCTCGAACGCATGCTGCCAAGCCAGATTGCAGGCTGGTGTGTCTGGACCCCCGGCGTCTTTGTCGTTTACTTCATGCCTCCACTCCTCCAGCTGCCCACAGCCGTTTTGATCATGTGTTTCTGGGTGCTTTTGCTGACAACCCTACACGAGCGCGAATCAGCAAATTAAGACGCCTACTCATCCTATTTGGACATTTCCAATGTGGCGAGACAGTGCGGTTCGCCTGCGGACGATACGAGTTCAGTTCAGAGATTTATTTACCCTGCACAAGGAACCCTGCGACCTTACGCTTAAGTGCCCTTGGTGTTTCCGAAGAGTCGAATGTGCAATCTGTCGCAGTAGCGGTTTCCACGCTGGAGGCAGAGGCTGACGAGTTCCTGTTGTCGCGCAGCGATCCGCCCTTCATCTATACCTTCGGGCATGAGGAGGATTTTTGAAGGCGGCACAGGAATGCTTAGCAACTCGACCAGTGCATCGATTTCCTCCAAGTCCGAGGCTTGTGTGAAAACGAACTTGAGTTGGAAATTCCCTGCCTCCAGCCAAGCGCGAAGAATCTCTGGGCGTAGGCGTGTCTGATCATGCCGCTCAATCCATGCCTGCTCGATTTCTCCCGCGCGCGGCGTGGAGCTCGAGAGCTTCGGGCTCAACGAGGCAAGGTCGCAGGCTATTCCCTCTGGCAGCAGGGTTCCGGCGGTTTCGATGGTGATGTGCTGGCCTTCCGCTCGGAGCGCGGCGGCCAGTTCATGAATTCCCTTCGCCACCATTGGCTCTCCGCCCGTGAGGACGCAATGCCGTGCCGGATGTTTGAGCGCCTCGTTGACAATTTCATCGATATCCATCTCATTGCCTTCGGGCTTCCAAGAGGCATAGGGCGTGTCGCACCAGCGGCAACGCAGGTTGCACCCTGAGGTGCGAATGAATACCGACGGCATGCCGGTGAGTTCGCCTTCTCCTTGAATCGAGTAAAAAATTTCCGAGATGCGCATGGCCTCAGAGCGGTTTCGAAGGCAGTGGGGCGCAGCTGAGATACTTCGTGGGATCCTTCAACCCCGCCAAGAGGAAAGCTTCGCGCCGCTCCACACAGGTTCCACACTCCCCGCAGTGGGTCTCCCCGCCGACATAGCACGACCAAGTCTTGGAGAAATCGACTCCCAGCTCATCACCTCGCCGAGCGATTTCAGATTTCGTCATCGAGATGAACGGGCGGAGCAATTCCACATCCGCATAAGTGCCCAATCGAATCGCATCCGCCATCGCACGCATGAAGTCCTCTCTGCAGTCTGGATAGATCGCGTGATCGCCAGCGTGAGCCGCAATCACCACGCCTCCTGCATGACGACTCTCCGCAAGACCCGCTGCCACCGCGAGCATGATGCCATTGCGGAACGGCACGACAGTTTGCTTCATGGTCTCTTCCTCGTAGTGCCCTTTCGGAATCGATTCGCCCGAATTGAGTAAATGGGATTCAAAAAGCCTTCCCATGAAATCCAGTGGGATCATGAGGTGCGGTGTTTGCAGCAATCCCGCATGGTAGGCCGCAAAGGGAATCTCACGGTTGTTATGCTTCGATCCGTAGTGGAAGCTCAAAGCCGCAACTACTTCATGCACCTCTGCCGCATCGTGCAAGGCAACAACAGAATCCATTCCGCCACTGCAAAGGACAATAACACGCTTCTTCAAAATCTTAGGCATGGAGGAGGTATCTACTCAAGCAGGCACCCTCCCGCGAGCCTTGTTTATTAGGACAGTCATCAGAAAAAAATAGCGCCACACAAATATTTCTTGCAACAAAGCCAATGACGAAGAATATTCTGCAGCTTCCTCAGACCCTATCGTCCAGCGGTTAGGACACTGCCCTTTCACGGCGGTAACACGGGTTCGAATCCCGTTAGGGTCGCTTTGATAATCAACGACTTAAGTCTGGTGGAGACAAGTGGAGACAAGTTGGTATCACCCCCCAGCGACTTACAAAAGAGCTATGGTAAATAAAAAACCCAGAGCCGGAAAAAAACCCGTTAGGCCCGTAGTCGCAGTCCAACCCCCGGTTCCCGGAAATTTTTTATACGGGCGAGATTGGGGCGAGATGAACCCGCTCCAGATCGAACTCGTCTGTTTTTTATCCGGTCTCTCGGTCGCTGACGGCGGGCTTGGGAAGGCAGAGCACTTCTGGAATGTCGCAGCGATGCTGTGGCCCGCCACAAGCCGCAAACCGTTTTTCAGAAACCCGTGGGGCGAGCGCATGACTGAGGAGTGGTGCAAGTATAACTTCAGTTCCGTGAGTGGCTGTGCGAGCAGCTCCAAGACGGACACGGCGGCTGTGTGGGGTATTGTGAATTGGCTCGCGGCCCCGCTTGATACGAAGGTCCTTTGCACCAGCACCACTCTGCGTGAGAGCCGCAAGCGCATCTGGGGCTCCATCGAAGACTATTGGAACGCGCTCCTAGACGGCGCACGCATGATCGGAAAACTTGCATCGTCATTTGGATGGATCCTCCTCAGTCAGGCAGTAGGCTAGCGGGGGCTTGAGTCTGCAAAGAGATCAACAGCGATTCAGTCATCAGCGTGTCGATTTGTGGCATTGCACGACCAATCGATAAAGTTGCGATCTTTATATTTCTAAAATCTACTGCCCAAGCTGCTCTCCAAATTTACTGCCGGCCATACGACCTTTCGCTTCGATGCACCCTCGGAAAGAAATTGTGCACCCCAGCTTTCGCTCCATCCCAAGTCGCTCGTGCCGGTGAAGCATCGCAAATTTCTGTCGCCGAACGTCGAGGTTTTTGGCCTGGTGGCAATGTGGCATCCGATGCGCTGGTGCAGCTCAAGTGCAGTGAGGATATTTATTGCAGATCCTTTTCCCAAGGACGCACGATGCGGACAGCTCGCTCGACGGTTGCTCTCGAATTCATTGGCCAGAAAGTTCACAAGGAAAATGGCCGCACCAGCCTTGTCGCCACGCTTAAGCATCCTTCGGGCTTGCTCTGCGCGGATCAGCTCTCTTGGGGGGATGTGCCTCGTCAGCCTGAGCGCTGTCTGTTTGGGCGGCGTGGAAGTGCGCCGATCGCAATGCCCTCATTGGCTGGGAGCGCTGCGCACGCGAACGCCACGACACTTACAGCAACTACGTCGCCTTTTCAGCGAGAGCTTCTTGTCCACCCACTTTTCTGGGGTGAGGTCGGCGACTTGCCAGCTTGAGGTCTCGATGATGCGGGTGAGCACGTCGCGCATATACTCACGTGGTTCGATGCCGTGTCGCCGCCAACTTTCAATAATCGTGTAGATCACGGTGCTACGCTGGCCCGTTTCGGCTTCTCCGAAAAACAGCCAGTTCTTCTTGCCGATCACATCCGCGATCCATGCCCTTGCCCATGACTGCGGAATCATGCTCGACAGCGTCATCGAGCGCCTCGCCGCACCTGATTCCGCGAGCATTCAAATCCGAACGATGGTGAGTGCCAGATCGCACAAATCCACTACAGCCCGCAATCTCAGTGACCCAATCTTGGATGTCCAAACCGACTGGCGCTGGCAGAAACTCAAAATCACCTTTGATCCTACAGGTGTATCACTGCTGCATACGGCAAGCAGCGCCAGTCTCAATATATTCATCAAAGCCAATAAAACTGGCACATGTCGCCACGTTGAGATTCTTGCAACGATGGCCGTTTACGGTGCATGGAAACTATCCAGAATACGCTCCGAGGCCGACAGGAAGGCGTTCAAGCGCCTTCAAACCGCACTCCAAGCGATCCTCCCGCTACCAGGCGACCCGTTCAGAAAAGAAGGCGCTCAATTTTATCCCCTCTTTGAGCTCATCCTTCCCAAAGAACACTGGCGGGACACGAATGAGGAGAACGAACTCGGATCGGAAGAGGATTGAAGGCTGGCTCCAAAAGAAATGAAGCCACACAACTTTCCCTACGGCACGGCGTTCGCCGGTTTACGAACACGCGTTCTCGCAGGCACATCTGATCCGGGCAGCTTAAGCTTAACGGCTTGTCCGATTCGGTCGGATTCGAAGCAGGCATCGAGCGCCTTTTGAATTTCGGCACCACGGGCGAAGTCGGGTTCGCCTTGTTTGCCGGTCTGGATGGCTGTGATGAAGCGTTCGTAGATGTTTGGTGTCGGCGGGGCTTTCAGCGTTGTCCATTTGGCTTTGTGGATGTCTTCACCTAAGCAGACATCGAGTTCGTTGTAGGACTTGTCCAAATCGAGACGGAGGGCGCCTTTTGTGCCGTGGACGCGGAGATAAAGGGAATTCGCATGGCCGGTCGCCCAGCGGGTTGTGTGGATGATACCCAGTGCGCCGTTTGCATATTCGACCTGCATGAGGGCGGAATCATTCGCATCTAGCGGGTATTCGCCCATGCGTTTGCCTTTGAGTTTGGTGAAGGTTTTCAGACGGGCTTGGATGCTGCGGATCGGTCCGACCGGGAGTGATGCAAAATCCAGGATGTGGACACCCACATCACCGAGCACACCTTTGCTGCCGTGCTTGCTGGAAAGCCGCCAGAGCCAGGCTGGCGTTGTTTTCCAGTTGCCCCAGATCTGACTGGAGAGCCAACTCTGCAGGTAGCTGGCCTCGACATGGACGATCTCGCCGAGTTCTCTGTCGCGAACGAGTTGCGCCGCCTTTTGAAGCGCTGAAGAGTTGCGGTAACTGAAGTTCACCATGTTGATGACGCCCGCTTTCTTTGCCGCACGGGCCATGCGAAGGGCATCAGCGTGGTTCGTGGCGAGCGGCTTCTCGCAGAGGATGTGCTTGCCGGAGGCAATCGCCTGAAGCGAGAGCGGCGCGTGCAGGCTGTCGGGAGTCACATTCGAAATGGCATCAACACCACCTTCCGATAGGAGTTTCTTGAAGTCGGTGAATACCACCGCAGATCCGCCGTGCTTGGCGGAAAAGTCTGCAGCCCTCTTGGCATCCAGATCGCAGACGGCTGCAAGCTCGACGCCGGGGATTTTCAGAAACTCTGTCGCATGGACATTCGCCATGCCTCCGGTTCCGACAATGCCGATCCGGATTTTTTTATGAGCTGGTGATTTCTTTTTCATGAGCGATGACCTTCGGTTGGGCGTTCGGCAGCTTCAGGGTCGATGGGGAGGGGTTCCAGCGGTGCGGAATTCGGGCAGTCGTCGGGAATGCAGACCGTTGGCTTGGCCCAGTGAACCGCATTGGAAATGACGCGTTGAACCTGCGGGTGGTGGTAGGTCGGATATGTCTCGTGACCCGGACGGAAATAAAACACGCGTCCATTGCCGCGCTGCCATGTTGCGCCACTGCGGAACACCTCGCCGCCGGTGAACCAAGAAATGAAAATTAACTCATCGGGCGTTGGAATGCCGAAGGGTTCGCCATACATTTCCTCAGCTGGGATTTCAAAATACTCGCCGATGCCTTTGGTGATCGGGTGGTGCGGGGCGATGTTCCAGATGCGTTCCTTGTCGGTCGATTCCCGCCATTTGAGCGAACATGTCGTTCCCATGAGGGCTTTGAAGATTTTCGCGTAGTGACCCGAGTGGAGAACAATGAGCCCCATGCCCTCGAGCACACGCTGGCGGAGACGGGCGACCACCGCGTCCGAAACCTCGCCATGAGCCATGTGGCCCCACCAAATCAAGACATCCGTCGCAGCCAAAACTTCGGTCGTGAGTCCGTGTTCCGGCTGATCGAGCCAGGCGGTGGAAACCGCCAGGTCTTTGTCCTGACGAAGAAAGGCGGCTATCGTTTCATGCATGCCGTTCGGGTAAAGAGCGGCGACTTTGGGGTTCTTCTTCTCGTGGCGGAATTCTCCCCAGACGAGTGCATTGATTTTCGGTGTCATATTTTTGAGGCTTTGCTCGGGGGGGCGCTAAATAAAAGTTTGTGTTTTTGATAGGCAAATCCAATTCATGATTTGATATCGATCCATCCATTTTCCACTTGCTGGCTTGCAATGGTGTTTCGCATTTTCGTCCCAGCTGAGCTCGATCCACTCGGGGCTAGAAAGATGCGGAGCGGCTTGTCCACCGCATGCGAGGAGGCGAAACGGCTGTCCGGGCTCATCGCCGAAGCGCACGATATCGATTTGAAAAGTGGGATCACTTCCGATTTGGCATTGCGGACGTGCGAGAGGCAGCAATGATCCGGCTCGTCCGAAAACGGGCGGGATTTTTCGGTCTCCAGCTATCTGCGCTTGTCCCGGACCTTCGAAAAATTCACCTGTTTCCAAATCGAACCATTTTCCTTTGGGGAAAACGACGAGGCGTTCCATTCCCTCCAACGGCATGGGGGCCACCATCAGATTTGGCCCAAGCAGAAATTGATCCTCGATATTTCTGAGTGCAGGATCGTCGGGAAAATCGCAAACGAGAGCACGGCAGACAGGAGTTCCCTCGAAGCGATATTCGCCGAAGGCGCTGTAAAGATAGGGGGCCATGCGAAGCCTGAAAGAAAGAAGGTCTTTGACACGCGCTTCGAACTCTTGCCAGCCGCACTCCAACTCGCCGCCGAGGTTTTTTGCAATATCGGTCTGCCTCCATGGTGGCAGGGGTAGCATCCATCCATTGATGAGAACCTGGGGCGAGACAACGGCAAGTTGAAGACGGCGGAACCACTCTTCGCGGGACTCTGCGTTCCGAAGTTCCGGACACCAGAGCAAGCCGCTGAATCCCGCGTTGATCGTGCCGCGAAGGTAGTCCTTGAAGTCGTAAAGATCGCTGTAGAGGACTGCAGGGATGGGAGCCGCGAGCGCACCGAGCGAGCGGGACTGGCAAAGCGTTTGCTTCCCGTTTCGTTCAAAAGCCTCGGCAATCGTGGAGGCGTAGAGATTTCCCATCAAGGAGTGCATTTGCTCTCCATCCATCCGGCTTGGAAAAGAGGAGTATTCCGGGAACGACCATGGGTAGGGCAGGAAGTCGGAGTTGTCGCACTCGTCCAATTTGAAGCCTGCGACTCCGGCGGCGAGAAATTCGCTTTCATGGTGCTGGATGAAGACCTCCCGAGCTTCGGGCAGGGAGAAATCCGGGACAAGGCCGTCCCAGACCGCAACCGAACCGGAGAGTGGCTTGAGCGGCGCGTAAAGTGGAGAGTCCGGGTGCACAAAGGCGTGTTCCCAGAGGTTGACTTGATAACCCATGCCCGCAAGTGAGCCGAGCATTTCACTGGGATTTGGAAAGGACTGGCGGTTCCATGTGAATGTGCAGGAGTAGGCGTGCTGCTGCCAACCCGGCTCGAGTCCAATGACATCGCAGGGGATTTCTGAATCCTGAAAGTCGCGGGCGAGATCGAGAACATCCTGTTGGCGGGACCTCCCCCAGGCGCGATACCAGACTCCCAGGCTCCACCAAGGCGGGAGAACGCCGCCTCCGGAAAAAAGGACATAGCGACGAATGGCATCGGCCATGCTTGGGCCTCCAAAAACAAAAAGGTCGAGGCCCTGGGTGTGGGGCACTTCAATCACGACCTCTGAAGAAGCTATTTTCTGGTTGCCGTATAAGTCTTCTGTGCCGGTTGCGAGATACTCCGCACGCTCGCCTGCCGGCCCTGCCAACTTCTCGCCCGGCTTGGTATGCGAGGCCACATAGAATGTCGCATAGCGGGCCGTGTCGATGAAGATTCCCAGCCCGCTTGTGGTGACAAAAAATGGCACAGGAGCGTGTGAATCGCCGGTATCCGCAACTGGATCGCTGTTGACTCGCAAGGTGCGTTTCTTTCCGGTTTGGCGAACGCTTTTCAACTGCAGCCCGAACCCGTAAACATCGGCATCAGCCAGCGGAATACGTATTAGGAGACCGCGTGGGGTCTTTTCCACAGTGATGTCGCCGAGGGAGATGGGAATCTCTGCAACAGGGGGTAATTGACCAAGTGCCGAGAGGTCTGGTGGCACGCGGCGCATCGAGGTTGGCGTCGCCTTCTCGCATTCGCCACCAGCATGGATTCGCCAAATGCCGGGCGCAAATGAACTGCTCTCCGTTTTCATGCTGCGGAGCGGACGCTACGCTCTTGCTCACTCAGAAACGCCAATCCCTCGGTCGCGAGCTGCTCGGGTGAGTCGGCCATCTTCCGCCAAATGCAGCACAGCTTGGCGATATTTGGCATGTTCGGGTCGAACGATTCGATAGTGACGCATCCATCGTAGCTCACTTGGTGGAGAGCCTTGAAAAAAGAGGCCCAAGGCACCTGGCCGCTGCCAGGAATTCCGCGCTGATTTTCACAGGCGTGTATGTAACCCAGATCGCTGCCAGTCTGCAGGATGGATTGAGAGAAATTATCCTCTTCACGGATCATGTGGAAGGTGTCGAGATGGACTTTCACGTTTGGCATTTCCACATCATGGATGAAGTGCACGGCATCGGCGGCTGTGTTGATAAAATGGGACTCGAACCGGTTGATCGGCTCGATGGCCAGAATGAGTCCGGGTGCGTTCCGTTCCGCGTGCTCGGCGATTTCTCGGTAGCATTCCACGCCCCATGCCCATTCGTCCTGCGACCTCATGCGACCCGTGAGGTAGCCCCAACCGCAATAGTTCACACCTCCGAAAACGCGGGCCCCCGTCTCTGCGCTGAGGTCGATGAGGCGTTTGCTGAGTTCGACACCGGCGCGGCGGATTTGAGCTTCGGGGGAAATGATGTTGTGTGTTGCCGGCATGCCATAGCCAGTGTTGATTTCAAGTCCGAGGTCAGTGGCGATGCGACGAACCTGAGCGGCGGGGAAGCCATCTGGGTCGAACGGAATGATCTCGACTGCGTCGAAGCCCATTTTTTGGAACTGCTCGAGGCGAGGGAGATCTTTGTCGAGAAATGTTTCACTGAATAACAGGGAGTGGATTCCGAATTTCATGTTCAAGATTGATTTTGGGATTGGTTGAAGCCTGCCTCGTGGATGCGAAATCCCAAGTAGGAGCCAAAGGCCTCCCGGAGGACTCGTGAGGTGCATCCGAAGCTGAAAGTAACATGGTGCGGGTAGTGGCGCAGGAGGGTGTTTTTGTAGAAGTCCAGCAACCCCGGGATGCGGCACCAGCCTTGGGAGCCAAGGGTGCGAGATTCGTCGGATTCGAAGCATCCCCCGACGACGAGGGCATTCCAAGAGCCGTCGGAGGACTGGGCCGCGCGGAAAAGTGTAGCATCGCCGGGTCGAACGCGGAGGTTTAAAACACCATGCGTCTTGGATTCCTCGACCGCGCCAGAAGGCGCCAAGATGCTGTGTGTATCGAGTTCGGGGCGTGATTCCGCCATGCTTGCGGGAAAGACGCCGCAGTGCCAGAGGTTCACCAGATCGGGATCAGCGTGGTGGAGGTTGTTCCAATCGGCCAGAGCTGGCGCTGTGCCTCCTGCAAGCTGGAGGGCATGCATGGAGAGCGCGCCCAGGCCATCGGTCTCGCAGGCGCAGGGAACGCCAAGGTCTCCGAGGCGGCTCATCACGAAGCATGGACAGACTCCGAGATTCTGCTCGATGGATGTCCAGCATTGAATGGAAAGGGCGTCGAGATTTTCCGAGGCGATCCAGGCCCGCAGAACATGCTCGAGTTTTGCCATTCTTATCAAAGACGCCTCTGGCGTGCGCTGGGTATCGGTCGAGGAGCGCATGACAGAGAGGGTCTCCAGCGCGAGCGCATCAGGCACACCGTTCACGCGGGCCATGATCTCCGAGAGGTCGAGAGTGACTGTGGTAGGGCCCAAGCGTTGGAGGGATCGCTCATCGTATCGGCAAGTCCAGAAGGCATCCGGTCTTGCTCCAGCCTGGCCGTATCGCGCTGATCTCACGCCGCGAACGACTCGGCACACCGCGGCGAATTCTGCCAACTCTCTTCGGAAGGAGTCGGAATTCGGGTTTGCCAGAACATCGGTGGCAATCGAATAAGTGGCCCCGATTTGACGCAGGGCATCGGCGATCGAGAGAAGGCCACAAAACGAATCCCTCCGCTTTCCGCCAATGCGCAACGGCCCGTCTTCCGGGCAGGCGTGCAGAAGGATCGGAACAGACAATCCGCTGCGCCGGATCGCCTGGGCTACGGCCTGCTCATCGCCAAAATTCACTGCCGAAACCAAGATTCCATCGACACGGTTTGCTGCAAACAACTCAGCGCAGAGAATGGATTCGGAGAGGCTCTCCACGCATCCCATGCGTGTTTGCTGTGGAGTGGGGCATATCAACTCGACTCCGATTTCTGTCGCCGCGTTTAGAATTGCCTCCCGCATGCGGGAGGCCAAAGTTTGGTCGAAAAAACCACGGCTTGCCGGCAAAAATCCGATTTTCAGTCCTTTGCGGTTGTTGCCAGCGGGTTCGTTGCGTGAGTTCAATTCGAGGTTTGCCAAGTTGCTCATGGAGGATTTTTAAAGATGTGACTTTCATTCTATGAGCGACTGAGTGGGGCGGAATCCCAGTTTTATGCGAATTGGTGCATTGTCTAGATGCCGCTTGAAGAGCCGTATTTATTGGAATATCTGCGAATGATGCCTCATTTGAAAGTCCTCTCGCAACTCCCCTCGTTTTCACTCAGCGTAGCCCTCTCGGGTTTCTTGTTTTCCATTCCGATACTTCACGCGGAACCGATTCTCAAATGGGCTGTCCAAGGCGATGCAGCTTGGAATGAAGCTGGTGTTTGGAAAACAGAATCGGGCGAAGAGTCTTCTTGGACGCCGGGTGCATCGGCCATTTTTTCTGACTTGAAAGCCCCCGAATTACTCGTGGATGTTTCCGTTCCAACCACAGCGACATCTCTGTGGGTTCAAAAAAATCCCCTTACCCTCGCAGGTGCCGGACCACTGGTCTTGAAATTTGATTCGAACCAAAAAGGTCATGCTGTGCGATCTGTTGATAACCTTATCCTTGATGTTCCGATTCAAATCGATGGCGGTGGATTCCAATCCTGGTTGATCGATTCAAAAAAATTTCAAATTACTGTCAACAAAGGCATATCTGAAATCACTCCAACGGGTATCTCGTTCGCATTTGGAAATCTCGTTCTCAATTCTCCCAGCACCTTTACTGGTGGTATCTCGCTGAACTCGGCCATTCTCACGATAGCAAATGATTCAGGCGCTGGCTTGGGACCGATTACTTGGAGAGATAAGTCCATCTTGGCCACTCAGGGAGGCGAGCGGGTTATTCGGAATTCCCTTGTGACGCCTTACTTGAATAATGAAATCCTCTGGACATTTCAAGGAGGCAGCCGTTTGACGGTTGATGCTCCGATTCTCTTGCACGGGACGGATAAGGCGGTTGTGGGAATGAGTATTGAGGAGGGTATGACGGTGGTTTTCAAGCAAGGCATCTGCCTTCCAGAGAACCGGAGTGCCGTTCCCGGATTGAAGCTGTCGGGAGGCAATGGCACGCTGGTTTTGCAAGGCGAGATGGCATCCACCGGCCCTTTGATTATCGAGAGCGGAAGATTGGAATGGAATACCTCTAGCGAAGGCTTGAAATCCGCCGTGCTCGGAGAGAAAGGCATTTTATCCGGGAGTGGGACGATCGGCCTGGCTGATGTGAATGGCGACTCGGGGACATTGGAAGCCGCTGGCACCATCTCGCCTGGCCAAGATCAAGGCGTGGGCAAGTTGAGCGTTACCGGCAATCTACAGGTTGGGCCTGGGTTTCGCTATCGTTGGAATTTTGGATCTCGGCCGAAGGAGGGCGACTCCATCGAGTTAGTTGGAAGTTTTTCCTTCAAGGGAGACTCGGGCTCTTGGGCATTCCTGGTATCTCCGGCGAACGGCGCGACATTGCCTCCCGGAGTTCATAAATTTCAGGTTGTTTCGGGAAGCGTCGATAAGGGGGTAACTGATCGTGCGGTGGTGGAGATCGACCCCGCGCTCCCGAAGGATCGCTACTCCGCAGTGCTAGCAACCGAGCCGGGAGGCTTGTTTCTGAGCCTCACGGTCAAGTGAGTTCGCTACAATTTACGAAGAGTTTTGCCCTCTATCCATTCCCCTTGGATGAGTGTCGAGCTTCGGTTGGCCGGAATTCCTTTTGCCCCGTCGTGGATCATTTTCACGAGCAGCTCCACGCCTGCTTCTCCAACCCTTTCGCTACACTCATCCACTCCGGAAAAACGGGCGGGAAAATTGTGCTTTGCTGCAAGGGCAAAGCCGATGTCTTTCGGAATTTTTAGGCCGAGTTTTTTGATCCAATCCGCCACGACTTCCAAGTGGGAAATGACCACATCAGGCTTGTTTTTATCAAACCAGATGCGGAAGGACTCGAAGTTCAGCGAGCGATCGACAAGGAGTGGCGCGGATTTTTTTCTATTACTCGGTTGGAACGCCAGAAATGCCGCAGTCCAAGTCCTGTCAATCGCCTCGTGTGTGCGAGCAAGGCATACAAAACCAGGATGCGAGTATCCCATCTTTTTCACTTTGCGCAGGATAGTTGCCATGGCGTGGAAATGATCGCTATCAACGGTGTGAAGCTGTGGCCAGAAGATGGTTGAGCCGAAGCTGACAGCTGCAAAATGATCCCAGTCCAATTTCAGTCGAGCCCGGGCCCGAGGCAATGGTGGAATCAAAAGGCCCTGGACATTCCGGCTCAGAAGAATCTGGGTCAATCGTGAGGGTGTGATGCCAGGCTCGCGCATCCAGATTTCATCGAGTGAGTAACCCAACTCCCCGGCGCGGCGCGCTGCCCCCTTGAAATAGTCGATGTTTTGGAATTCCCTCCATCCATTTCGAGTGGGGTATTTTGTGAGCCAGGCCAGCGCTCCCTTGTTTTGTTGGGCTTGATTGCTTGATCGGTAGGCCATCAAGGCCGAGAGCATCGGGTCTGGCTTGTAGCCCAAACGAACCGCCGCGTCTTTGACTTGCTGGCGAAGAGCACTTGTGATGCGCAAATCGTTTTTCAAGGCGCGGGAGACGGTGCTGTGGTGAATTTTCAGTTCCGCAGCCAAGTCCCGCAAAGTGGTTCGTTTTTCGGTTTTCATTCTACTCGGAGAGATGAACTCGTGCGGAAGAAGCTAATTCAGTTTCCGCCATGCAACAATGTGCAGAAACTGGACGGCGCTGGAATGATGATACCAAATTTCTGTTTTTTTTAACTGAATGGCATGCGCTTATAAAAAATATTAACTTGTCTGAATAGTGGGCCATGAGGGAAATTGCTTGCTTGGGAATACTCATGGAATACAGTTAAGTCCAGATAAATTTTATCAAAATTCCATCACCCCTCTTTATAAAAATGATCCGCCACCCGAAAAATCCCATCATTGCTCCAAAAGATATGCCCGTCGAATGCTCGGCTGTTTTCAATGCGGGAGCCGTTCGCTTTCATGGAAAGTTTCTTCTCCTGCTCCGGGTGGAAGACCACGCACGTCAAGTCATCTTCCACACCGCGACGAGCGATGATGGTGTATCGTTCGATATCAATCCCGAGCCTATCGACTATCCCCTGCGGGCGATTGAAAAAACCTATGGTTCCTATCGGTTTGATCCTCGGATCACGCCGATCGACGGGGCATTTTACATTTGCCATGCGGTTTGGATCACTGGACTCGGCTGCATGATTGGCATGGCGCGGACGGAGGACTTTGTCCATTTCGAGCCGACCCCTTCTTTGTCCCTGCCGCACAATCGCAATGCTGTTCTGTTTCCGGAGAAAATCAACGGCCTCTATGCACGACTGGAGCGTCCACAAGATAGTGACAGCGGGCGGATTTGGATAAACTACTCGCCCGACCTTCGCTATTGGGGGGATGCCAAGCCGCTCGACATTCCGACGCATGTCTGGAGTTGGAGAAAAAATGGCGGTGGGGCGGTGCCGATCAGGACATCCGAGGGGTGGTTGACGATTTACCATGCGACGGCCAAGACGGCTTCTTCGGAGAATTATTACCTTGGCGTCATGCTACTGGACTTGGAAGACCCATCCAAAGTTCTCCACGCCAGCCGGAAATTTATCCTGCACCCACAGGAAATCTACGAGTGTGTTGGTCAGGTGCCGAATGTGGTTTTTACCTGTGGAGCCGTTGAAACCGGAAATGGCGGGCTGAATGTTTACTACGCTGGCGCGGATACTTGCGTGTGTCTGGCGCAGACGACGATCCCCGAGCTGATTGCGGCTTGCAAGGAGTGACCTTCTTTTCTTCAGAAAAATTGATTCCATGAGCACCTTGGAAACTCATTCCTCGACCAGTTCCTCTCATGAGCCGGTTTCAGATCGCGGAGGATTTCCATGGCTTGGTGGTGGGTTGAATTGTTTGCCGCTGCTCTCATCGGGACGCACCCGCTCGATTACGGCTGAAAACCCGACAGGTCAGAAGGGCAGGGGAGGGATGGCGATTCCCGATCCTTCCGAACTCAACTCGTTTAATGGTGCTCGTGCCGCCGACGAGCTGGGTCAAGGGTGGAAGGTCAGGCCCTTCTTGCGCATCAATGCCGGCGAGACCGCGACACTCATGGATGTGAACGGGCCCGGCGTCATCCAACACATGTGGTTGGTAGAAAATACAAATGCAATAAACATGATGCGGGGAATGGTGCTGCGCATCTACTGGGACGACGAAAAATTGCCATCGGTGGAATGCCCTGCGCTTGAGTTTTTTGCTGTCGGGCATGGACGTGTGGGTCTCGTGAATTCGCTGGCTGTGGTGGTGAATCCTTTCAATGCTCTGAATTGTTTTTGGCCCATGCCATTTTCCAAGAGCGCACGCGTTACATTGACGAACGAAGGGTCTGAAGACAATCTCTTGGTTGGATACCAGATCACTTATGTTGAGAATGTTATCTCATCCGATGTAGGCCGCTTCCACGCCCAATACCGGCAGGCAAGAACCGCCGATCAAAATCCCTACATTATCCTGGACGGTATCCAAGGCCAAGGTCGCTATGTTGGCACATTCCTTTCATGGACGCAAAACGAGAAGGGTTGGTTTGGCGAGGGTGAAGTGAAGTTTTATCTGGATGGAGACAATGAGTTTCCAACAATCTGTGGCACGGGAATGGAGGATTATTTTCTTGCCAGTTACGGGTTGCAGACCACCTATTCGACAGCCTACGCGGGTTCACTTCTTCCCTCCAACCACACTGCAGAATTGCCGCAGCACTGGAGCCTCTATCGCTGGCACATTCAAGATCACATTAACTTCCAGACCGATCTGCGCGTCACGATTCAAGCTTTGGGCTTGGGGGAAAGATACCGCCTGCTCCAGCATGATGCGATCTCGTCGGTTGCCTATTGGTATCAAGCGGAGCCTCACCAGGCGTTTCCAGATTTTCCAACGCTCGCCGAGCGTCAAAAACTCGTCAACTCCCCCCCGCACAACTCGGGATCGATCTCGCCGCCCACAGAAAATTGCCCCCTATGACCATCCTCAAACCAAGTCCTAAAAACCTCTCTTTTCAGTGGGCTCTGAAGTTTTTCGCAGCCGCCATAATGGCTGGCGGATTGCTATTTGCGCAGGAGGCGACAACCAACGGCATGGCGTCGAGTGGTAGCCTGCGAGTCGCAAATATCTTTTCCGACCGCTGCGTGCTCCAGAGAGAAATGCCGCTCCCTATCTGGGGATCGGCGCAACCAGGGGCCAAGGTGGATGTCGAATTCGCCGACCGGAAGGGTTCTGCTCTGGCGGATGAAAAAGGGCGTTGGCAGGTGACCTTTGATCCGTTTTCAGCGGGAGGGCCTTATGCGATAAAAATCCGCTCGGGAGCTGAGACCATTGAGGTGAAAGATGTGCTGATCGGGGAGGTCTGGATCGGTGTCGGGCAGTCCAACATGATCATGGGGGTGGGGAGTTGCGACGGGGCAGCCGAAGCGATGGCTCGCTTCAAAGATTACCCGAACATGCGCTTTGCTGGAGCGAATGCCCAATCTTCAGAAGTTCCTGCACAGGATATCAAAGCCATGACTTGGGGGCCTCCGACTTCGGGCTCCTCAGCCGTGAGTTTTTACTTTGCTGAAATGCTTTACAACCATTTGGGAGGAAATGTTCCTGTCGGAATTGTGAATCAGACGATTATTGCACCGGCCGAGGCTTGGAGCGATGCGGAGCGCTTGAAAGCCTCCCCGTCTCTGGCCAGAATCGCGGGCCACAAGATTTTTCCTCACCTGAGTGGCCAGGTATTTAATGGCACGATCAAGCCATTGGTCCCCTTTGCGATACGAGGAGCGCTTTACTATCAAGGAGAAATGAATGCTGGGCGAGGGGTTCAGTTTCGCCTGATTCTGGCAGCGCTTATTGAAAGTTGGCGTGAGGCATGGGGTCGGCCCGATCTCCCCTTTTTATTTGTTCAACTCGCCTCTTTTGAGGAGCACAAGAAAGCGGCAGATGGCGCGCTGGACATGCGTTCCGAGATTCTCTCCAAGCTCAAGAATGCGGGGCAGGATCATGGGTTTTCCCTGGTTCGCGAATCCCAACTCCATGTCGCCCGCACGGTGCCCGGTGTCGGTATGGCCGTGGCTATCGATGCTGGCGAACAATGGGATATCCATCCAAAAAACAAAAAAACCGTTGGCGAGAGGCTGTTTCTCTTGGCTCGGGCAAAAGCGTATGGGGAGAAGGGAGTTAGCAGCACAGGACCGCTGCCGAAGGAGGCGAAGTTTGGCAAAGATCGCGTCACGATCACCTTTGATTTGGAGGCAGGAACGAGCCTCGTCGCAAAATCGGAACCGCTTTCGGGCTTCGAACTCGCTGGAGAAGACGGGGTTTTCCACAAGGCTCAAGCCAAGATCGATGGCAATACCATCGAGGTGCGATGCGAAGCGGTGCCCGAACCAGTCATGGTTCACTACGCGTGGGCAGGTTTCCCGGAAGCGGGGCTTTACGACAACACGGGTCTGCCAGCCACGCCGTTCCGTTTCTACGATGTCTCGCGGATCGTGAATCTGCAGGACAGTAGTGAGCTTCCATTCGGTGGGGTGGACACCCTCAAGTCTAAGGACGCGCCTGGCTGGGAACTTACGGGCAATGCCACATTCACCGCCTTACCGGATGGCGCTTCGGTTTTGGACTTGAAAGTCGAAAAAGACACGGTTTTCCAAAACTCGGGGAAGATCGAGGTTTCTTACGCTTGGAATGCCAATCCGCTGGGTTCGAAATTTATTCGTCCCGGAAGCGTGGTGGGATTTTCTTTTGAGCTGGCCGCGACGCCGGAGGGACCTGCTCGCGTGTATGTCAGGCCCGCCAATAATCATCAAGCGGGCGGGCAAGAGATTTGGGGCCCAGCAGTCTTCGCGGAGAACGATCTGGAGGAATTTCGTAAAATCCACATCGCCCGCCAAATCCAGGCTCCTCGCTCGGATGGCGACTCCATCGGTCTCCTCTTTGCGCTGGTGGAACCAAAGCCCGGGCAGCCCATCCTTCCCGCTCGGGTGCGCGGGCTGACTCGCTATCGCGTTCTGCGGCCTTTACTAAATGTCAGTTCTTCCCAGCCCATGGATTTGGGAACTATTGAGGCCGGCACCACTGCTGAGTCTAAGCCGCTAACGATTTCCAATGGCCAGAAGGCGACCTTCCCGCAAAACCTGAATGCCAATGCGGACCCTGTGGAGGTTCCGACCGTCCTGCATGGCCTCGCTGACCTTCGTTCCAATGTGGATGGTCCTGTGCAGTCGGTCCTGCAACCGGGCGATTCCGTGGGAGCCATCCTGTTGGGCGATGGATTCGAACTCGTTGGATCGCACGCGTCTGCCGACGGGCAATCCCTGAAATTCCTTGGGGCCGATGGCAAGCCTGGTCTCTTGGGAGGCCCGAATGCCGAGCAAGAAACTTTCACAGTTCGCTTCAAAGGAGCCAAGGCCCCCGGAAAATTCTCGGCCATCGTCCGCATTGTGACCCAAGCCGCCAATCTCGGCACTCTCAGCCAAGGCCAACCCCAAGAACCGCCTGCCAACCTGCACTATCTCGACATCCCGATCGATGTGTCGGTGAAATAATTCGATTTCCAATGACCATCCACAGTATTCAAAATCATCTACTCCAATTTGATCTCCGCCACGAAGGGAATAAGTTGGATTGCCAAGTCACAATCAAATCCACCGGCTTCCAATCGCCATGGGTTCCCCTGCTCGTCTTGGAGGTTTATGACCGCATGCAGGAGCGCGTGGATCGGGTGTCCACATTCCCCATCGCTTTTTTGAATACAGAGGGAGATCAAGTCTTGCATGCCAGCCTGCGCGACCCACAACGCGGTGTCACGGTGGGTCTTTGGATTCGTTTGGACGAGGCGGGCCTCTGCCTGCGTTTTCCACCCTCGGAGATCGAGGAGGCGGGGGAATCGCTTTACCGCGTTTTTGCGGCAAACCTTCTATCCGGCTTGGTGCGGACCGGCTCCGACGGAAAAGTCCTCATGCCGCTCTGCAGCGGCGTTGTTTTTTCGCCCATGGACAAGTCGGCGCTATCCGACCGATTCTTGATTTATGGGGAACAGGAGCGCTGGGAACTCCTGCCCACCATGCCGATCTGCGCGGCACTCGGCGAAAGCGGGGGCTGGCTTTCCATCGCCACAGCGGGAGCAGAGGATACCTATTGCTCTGTTGCCACCGACGGAAATGGCAGCGCCACCATAGGTTTGCACCCCATGCTCCGCAAACATTGGTGCGATCCCGTGGACTGGACAACCCGCGAGATTCGCATCGAGCCGATCCTCCCGGGGACCCACATCATTCTCGCGGCGGCTGACCGCTTGCGCCGCCATGTCGCCGAGGACATCAAGAAGCCTACGCTGAAACAGCGTGCCTCCGAGTCGCCGCAATGCGCCTATCAGCAATCGGCTTACACGATGAAGCTCTTCCATGGTCTTCAGCAACAAGGGATCATCGTCGATGGGCGCGGTCCCGAGGCGGGGAAATTGCTTTTCCGACGCAGCATGACCTTCGCAGAGGCCGAAAAAAACCTCCTCCGCCTGAAAAAAGCGGGCGTCGAGCGCATCTACTGGCAGAGCGTCGGTTGGAACCCTAAGGGCCACGATGGCGCCTGGCCGACGGATTTTCCCATCGAAGAGCGCCTCGGCGGGGAGCAGGCATTCCGCCAACTCATTCAATCGTCGCACGAAATGGGCTTTCACTCCACCGTTCACCTCAACACCGTCATGGCCTGCTTCCAATCACCGGACTTTCAGGCGGACTGGGTTCTTCACGACATTTGGGGCGAGCCGAAGCTGACCGGGGTCTGGAGCGGCGGCCCCCACTCCAGCCACTGGGGATTGGCGATTCCCGAGGAGGTGTTGCGCAAACGCTTTAAAAAAATCAAGCACCTCGGCCTCAATGGCATGCTCTACTTGGATTTCATGGGAAATCCTCTTTACGCGAACCACCACCCCGTTCACCGTGGTCCACGGGCACAGTATGCCCAAGGCATCCGGCGGTTTCTCGATCTGGGGCGTGAATATTTCGGTGGCGTTCAGACCGAGATGGGCTACCTTTACACGGCAACGAACTGCGATGCACTCGCAGGCGGCCCCGGATCGCCATGGCACCTCCAACACATCAAACCAGAGTGGCCCGTCTCTGCCCTAATCGAAGAAATCGTCCCTGTCTGGAATCTTGCGATGCATGAATTTGTCACGATGGAAAATCAATCGATCGGCTGGGAGTCCACCATGCGCTGTCTCTTGATGGGTCAAGTGCCTCGCGACGAATGGGCTGCCAACCCAAGCCTTTTTCCCGTGCTCGATGATGCCCGGATCGAAAAAATCCGCACGCGTTACGATCTCTGCTGCGAGAAATTCGGACACCTCATCCCCGAGCGCCTTGTTTCGTGGAAAAAATGCGCGGACGGCGTTGAAGAAACCCAGTTCTCTGACGGCACCCATGTGTGCGCGGATTTTGCCTCAAGTCGCTTGATCATTAACGGCCAGACGATTAGCAAGCCGGATTTTTTATAGAAAACAAATGACCACCCCCCTTGGAAAAGTGCAAAATTCGGACACCGCGTTCACTTTGGTTGAGATTGTGATCGCGCTGGGTGTTGTCGCATTTTGTATTGTTCCATTAATTGGGACCCTGGCTGTGGCCTACCAGCAAGGGCGCGATTCTCAGGCCAAAACTGAGGTGGCGCTTGTCTTGCAGTCGATGGAGACCGCCTTGCGCGCCTCGGCCAACAGGGGGACAAACAGCTTTGCCGACTTGAAGGCAAAACTTCCTCTCACAAATTACTTTGCGGAAGGCGGGCGTTATCTCGGAGCGAATGCTTCCGTATCCGGCACCACAAATTTTTACCGCTGCGTTGCGAGCACAAGCGCTCTCCAGGCCAGCGCCAATTCTTTCGGGATAAGCATTGTGGTGCAATATCCACCGCCCACCTACCACCAGCAGATCACCAACCAAATCAGCCTCTTCCGCTATGGCACACGCTGGTAAAAAACAAACCGCATTCTCTCTGGTCGAACTGCTCATCGCCATGGCGCTCTTGGCGATTGTTGTCTCGATCCTTGCATCGATCTTCTCATCCACTCAAAAGGGAGTCAGCCTCCTCGGCAGCGCGAGTTCCCAGAGGCGGGATGCCAGCACCGTGCTCGACCAGATTTCGCGTGATTTGCGCTCGGCATTGGAACCAGTTTCCCGCAGTTTTGAGGAGGTGAGCCCCAGTCTTCGAACTCCCCAACTTCTTCTCAACCCTTCCGGATTTTCCAGTAACCAGACCTCCTTGTTTTGGAGTGCCTCCAGCGAGTCCAGCATGGGCGGCACCACTTTGGTCGGATACACCTTGCGCTGGGAAAGCACACCAGAAGGCCCACGCCCTCGGTTTTGTAGGGTTTCTTTTGATCCCAATGATTCGGAATCTATTAAACAGAATTTGCGCACGGCTTTGAATACGCCGTGGGTCGATCAGGCTTTGGTCAACGCCAACGCCCCAGGGGACTCAACAAATGGATATCAAGGATGGATTTCTGACAACATCCTTGCGTTTTATGCCCGTGTTTTGGATCCCCAGATGAATCCGATCACGAACTACGCCAGGACTCTCAGCGCACCAGCAGCTGGAACCACCTCCGTGAACGCGGTTTTTGGATCCTCCGCCAACGGCACTTCCACGCTCGGCGCATTCGATTCTGCCAAGGGCTATCAATACAGACGCGTTCCCGACAATGTGATGGTCAATCGATTCGGGCCAGCCCTTCCGACGGCCATCGAGTTAGTTGTGATCACAGCCCCGCCCTCGAGCATTCAGAAGCTCACATCCATCCCTACACCGGTGCTTTCTGGCAATGCCACGGCCATGTGGACAGATATCAACTCGTTTCTTGCTAACCTGCCTGAGGAGATCCGCAAGGCCTCACGCACCTTTTCCACCATCGTTCCGCTCTCCGTCCAGCAATGAAACGCACTTCTCATTCTATTCAAGGAAGTTCTTTGGTGATCGTGCTTTCTTTTGTTGCGATTTTGACACTCCTTGTCGTTTCGATTCTCAGCCTCGTTTCATTCGACACCACGATCTCCGCGAATTCCTTGGAAAACACGAAGGCTGATAATTTTGCACGCTATGCGCTCGACGAAGCGGCCGAGAAACTCTCCCGCATCCCGCTTGATAAACACTGGGCTGCCGGACCCGGTCTCCTGCGCATCTGGAATGGTTCTTCGTGGGACGCTGTCAATTTGTATTCCGAGGGAACCGGGACCGATCAAGTCGATCTCAATACCCAGCTTTCCGATGGATCCCACGCCATCATGCCACCCAACTCCGACTTTCCCACGGCGCCCGAGATGAAAGTGAATTGGCGGTATGTGCTTGCGAATGGCACTGTCGTCGCCACCGCTCCAGCCAGCGGCGCGATCGGACGCTTCGCCTATTGGGTTGATACCGAAAATAGCCGGGCAAATATCAACACCGCTGGCTTGGGAATGACCCAGTTCAACTCCGCCCTCGAACCCTGGGTGGCAAGCCTGCTGGGAAACGAAACATTTTCCCTTTCCGACTATCGCCAGAATGTGTGGGATCCCAATCCCTGGGCGAGTGACGCTGTCAACATCTCGGCCAATGGCACCCTGTCATTTACTGCGCTGGATCGCACGGCGGCCCAGTCGCGGACTCTTCAAAATCTGACCGGTCACCCCAGTTCCATTGATTTGTCCTTTCTCGACGGCATCTCTATCCAAGAGAGCTTCAATACTTTTCGATATGCTGGCTCGTATTTTCTGAGGGCAGATGCAAAAAATGCGACGCTGAAACGCCCACTGGCAGGCGGCGTGCCGGAATTTTGGATTTCCCAAAATCCCGATCTTTCTATCCGATTTTTCAATACTCCAGAAGACTGGAAGCATATTGTCGGCAACGACGCCTTTGAAAAAAATAAGGCCTATATCACCACTCGGGGACGCTCTCCGGAAATCACGCCGTGGGGAACACCGAAGATGGCCCTCTCGCTGTCTCCAAAGAATGGAAACGCCCTAAATGTTCTCAGCGAAGAGCTTCAGCGAAATTTTCCCGATACACTCATTGGGGCGGAAGATTCACGAATGGTTCTGGTTCCAAATCTGGAGTCGGGTTCTAACCCACCTGGTCGACAAATTCTGCGCGATCTCACGATAAACAATGTCTATCAAAATCAAACCACTCGCCCAACGATCCAAGGCGCTCTCAGCGGAATCCAAGCGATGCTCGCAACGCCGGTTCCAGAATACGCCTCTCTCTCATCAAAATATGGATCCAATGGAACGGAGCAGACGGCCATAGAAATCCTTGGGTTTGCTGACCAAACACTCAATGGATTCACTCCGGGCTTTTCAGGTTACGCCAGATTTTGGAACGAGCCCGCGGATGCGGCTTTGGTTCCTCCGGTGGTGGGACCCGATGCGACCAAAAAATTCTACGGTGGGCGGCTTATTCCTACCACAAGCAACTCCACCACAAGACGGCTCGCTACCTATGGGCCCTACTTGTTCAATGAGATCGGCATCCAATTGGAATCCACCAGATTTTCGATTCCCGATTCTCCTTTGGTGGCGAACTCAGCCACCACTCCGGCAGCCATACTTCGCGCTGCTGCGGCAACTCCCGAAGCGCCCTATGCCGTTCTCTCGCCAATGAATTTCAACTCTTCATCCACAACGAGTGGCGGAGCGGTCTGGTGTTTTATTCTCCGCCAGCCCCTGACCAATACCGCTACTGGGAATGCCACCGCAAATCTCGATCGCTGGGTGCGTGTAACAATCCGCGCAGAGCTTGTCTGCCCACCCAACTGGGGATTGGCTCAGAAGCTACAGCTTGGTATGGGGCCCAGAGTTTATCTGAGCGATGCGATTTTGGATTACTCTACGAGCGACCCAACCTATCCTGTGGGAACAAATACGGGAAGCCTTCGTGGTTACTTCGCCTCAAGAAGAGACTCGAATACAAGCGATAGTTTTATGTATCCCAGTTCGGGGAGCTATGTCATGAGACCGCCCCGCCCGTTTCCGCAGTCTCCAGCCTCTGGCCCCTCCTATGTTGAAGCGTTGCGAGTCACGGACGGGGGTCTATTGATCGGCCCTTTTCGTCCGGGTAGTGCTGTGAGTTTCCGGCTCAAATTGCGACTTATTGGCGATAATCAACTTTGGGGAGGTTACGCTCCAAGCGCTGGAACAACTAAATCCCTCTGGTATGCCATACCGGGTATTTTTCAAGACTACGATATCGCTGGCGTTCAACCCTCGAGCAACGCTTCGGATAAAAGTCAGGATGATATGATTGAGTTTCAAGTTAATAACTTTGATGTCGGAACAATCATTCCAGAAACTATTTCCTACGAGGCGGATGATCCCCGTTTGGCACGGCGCAAAAGCGGTCTGAAATTGGCTTCTGCGCATAGTTTTGCAGCCGAAAACTCAAATTTCACGGGAAGCATCAACTCTCAAGCCAGTGACTTATCGATGCCGAATTCACTGCTCCAAACAGTGCGTGGTGTCATGCGTGCCCGAGCAGTTAATGGAGCATGGGGAGATATCACTGGAACCAGCGAACGGCAAAACGCCAGCAAAATTCTTGGCCTTCCCGGAGTGGGCGCGATGTCCAGTATTGCAACGGGCATCGAGGCGAATGTGCCGTGGCAGACGATGAAGTTTTACGCGAATAGCGACGCTGTTCCAGATTGGTTGCTGTGGAATATGTTCTTCGTGCCGTTCGACCGGAGCATTGCCAATCAGACGGATGGAAAAATCAACATTAACGCCACATTGCATCCCTTTGGAATCAAGCGCACAAAACCCTTGCAGGCCCTGCTCGCCAATCGGGTCACCAATGCAACCGGCGTGGCCACAAATATCGCAAACCGTGCCATGGCTGGAGGAGCTTCCGCGCTGGCTGGCCCTTCCGACCTTTATATATACAGTGGTCAAGTCGCTCAAATATCAGGTGTTGCGGATTCCGGTGCCAACGAATACGAAAAGGAAAAAGTGACTCGTGGCATTGCTGATATCGTAACCACGCAATGCAGCGACTACCGAGTGTTTATTGTCGCACAATCCATTCGACAGAATGCACAAGGAACAATTGCTCCCTTGATCACGCGGCGCGTGGAAGCCACCTTGAGCCGGAGTTTCGACGAGGGCGGGCGGTTTTACACACCCACGGGTTTTGGGCAATCCTATGCAGGCAGGGGATATCCCTTTGTCACCACGGGCTCACCAGCACCAGATTTTCCATCCAGCGTCGTGGAACGAAGCAGTTACCTCACGACAAACTCGACGGTTTCTCTCAATCTCAACCACACAGCTACGATCACCAGCAAGGGATCGAATTTTCTGGGAGCGGATGGGATGCCCAATACCGGCGACGATTGGTTGGTCCCCCAAAAAATCGAAGTTTCCAGTTTCCGAACTCTCCCATGAAATCATTCCTCCTCACTTCGGTATTTCTTCTTGGTGTTTCATCACTTGCTCTATCCAAGCCAGTCATCACGCCAGTCCATCCCGAGTCGCTCCTCGTCTCCTTGCCTGTGGTTCCCTCGGACTGGAAACTGCTCTCTTCTTCCGCCTCCAACGAGTTGATGGGAAGTGGGGAACCTGTGACGATTGCGACCCGGCGGTATGAAATTCTGTTCGAGGACAAATCGGTGGAACCGCCGCTTGTCAAGAAACTCCTGCTCAAGTTGGTTGCGATGGATGTGGCCTCCCGCACCGAGACGGTGGAGACCTTTCGAAGCCAACTCTCGCTTGCCGGGCAGGGCGAGGACGGTCGCCGGAAGATCGATTTCGGCTCTGGTGTGCTCGGAGCACTTCGTATCCCGAGCGAAGGGATCATCAAGTGCAATGCGCTCTGCGGAGACCGCCTCGCTCTTCAAATCGAAATGCAAGGTGCTAACGAAAAGGAATTTGTTTCTGTGTTTAAGGCACTCGACTTTGCCAATTTATCAGCCTTGGCTCGCCGCTTACCAGACTCGCTGAACTCCAGCGGTCGCTTCACCCTTTTCATTGTCGATGAGTTAAATCCAAAGAAAAATCGTTCCTACCAAGTGGGCACGGTGGATTTCTCCACCGAGGTGATGGAGTCGAGAAAGAATTCTGCAACTCCATGAATTTTAGGAATCAAAATTCCCATCAGCAGGCTTTTTCTCTTATCGAGTTATTAGTTGTGGTAGCAGTCCTTTCTCTCCTTGGGGTCTTTACGGTCATCAATGCACCGGCTTTGCTGTCAACTGGAGGCTTGCGCTCCGGCAGCCAACTGGTCTCGGATAGTCTGGCGCTGGCGCGAAATCTGGCGATCACCAAAAATTGGGCAACCTTTGTCCTTATCCGCTCCTCTGGTGACCAATCTTGGCAGCGGCTTGCCGTCTTCGCTCTCGACCCAGACTCTGGCCAGTGGAAAGTGGCCTCTCAATGGAAAAGTCTGTCATCAGGAGCCAGCATCGACCAAACTTACGATCCGAGCACGGAACCATGGTCGAATTCGCCGATAGACATCGCCGAGGCGCACGCCGCAGTGACTCCCCCGAGTCAGGCCATAAAGGATGGAAACCAGAATCTTGCATTTGGAACGGATTATCTGTGTATCGGCTTCCTGCCAAGCGGAGCCTTACTGGCAGACAAGGCCCTCGCCTTGCGAATCGTGCGGGGCATCCGCACAGGAAACACCTTTAACGCTGTCGGTGGGAATACTACCCCAACCGACTGGGTTAAATTGATCATCGAAAAAAACACCGGCCGATCCAAAGAACTTCGCCCCAACCAGTCATAGTAAACCATACGCTCTTAACACCAATAACATGAAAAAAACAAGCAACCTCATTCTCTCGATATTTTTATCGATGAGTCTCCTGTCCTCCTCCGTCGGTGCCGCCGAGGAGCAACCGTCCATCAAATTCGATGACAAAGGCGTCAGTGAAATCAACTGGAATGGGAGAAATTATGCTGTTCCAGGAGCATTTGGATCGAAGTTTGCCAACTTTTGGGATGGAGAACGACATGTCAATGGCCTGGGCGGTTTCAAAGGAATTTCGATAGACGAAGCCACCAGCACCATCACGGCAGAATATACAGGGGTGAAAATTGCATGCCGTTACCAAATGGAAAAAAACCGCTTGGATATGTTTGTGGAGATCACCAATAAGACGGACAAGCCCCTTATCACTCTCAATCCAGAACTCGTGAGACTGGATTTGCTGCCCTCGCGTTTGAATACCGACTCCGACCTCGTCGGCGTTTCCAGGAACATTGACAACAAAGACCGTATCGGCGTGAGGAGGTTGGAGGCGGAAGGCGCTTCCATCGCTCTGATCAACTGGGAAATCTCACCCCGTGCCGTCGTGAATGTGGGCTCGCGCGCCCCTTCTGGGCCATACCCTGTTATTCTCGGCATTCCTGAAAAGCAGCAAGGCAAACATCCTATCGTGGACAACAAATTTTTTGCTCAACCAGGTCGTGAGATTGCCCCGCAATCTACAGATAAATTCCGAGTTTCGCTTCTGTTTGCCGATCCGAAAGCTTCAGATGTATCGCTCTCGCAAGAGATCAATGCACACATTAAAAAACAGTATCCCATGGTGTTGGATTGGAAAGACCGCCGCCCAATCGGAACGCTCTTCCTTGCCAATCCACACACCGGTTGGAAGACCAACCCGAGAGGTTACCTGCAGGGCAAAGGGAAAGATAACGATGTGACAACCGAAGAGGGGATCCAAGCCTTTGGTGCTGCGCTCATGACCTACGCAGATACATCGATCGAAATCCTCAAAGAAGCGAATGCCCAAGGTGTGATCGTCTGGGATCTCGAGGGAGCCGAGCATTACCACCCGATCACCTACATCGCTCAACCCGATAAACTCGCTCAGATTGCACCCGAGATGGAACGATTTGCGGATGAGTTTTTTAAGAAATTCCGAGATGCGGGCTTGAAAACAGGAATCACGATTCGCCCGACCGAAGTTGTGCCCGATCCGAAGAGACCAGGCAAATGGACTCACATTGAAGTCAAGGATCCTGTAAAACTCATGGATGATAAAATCACCTACGCCAAAAAACGCTGGGGTTGCACGATCTTCTATCTGGACTCCAATGTGTTCGCCAACGACTGGCTCACGCCCGAGCAGAAGAAAGAAATGAAGGTGGAGTGGGTCATTCCCACATTCATGCTTGCCGACCTCATGAAAAAACACCCGGATATCCTGATCATCCCTGAGTGGTCGCGTTGGCAGGATTACCGCTACTCTGCGCCGTATTCTTCGGTGAACCTCGGGCAAACAACGACAAGCCCAACCCTTCGTGCGATTTATCCCGATGCGTTTCGAGTCATGAGTATGAGTTCGCGTGCTTTGGAGCAAAATTGGCAGACCTACCTGGAGGGAGCTGTGGCGGGGGATATCTTTCTTTTCAATGCTTGGTATCGCTCTGGAGATTATGAGTTATTGAGGCTCCTGCTGGCCGAGGCGGAAATCCAAAAACAAGGCCCACCGAGCGATTTGTCCAAGGTCAGCGATGCGGACTTGGCGAAAATCCTCAACAGCCCAGAAAAAAATTTGCGCCTGCAATATTTTGCCATCCAGGAAATAGGAAAGCGTGGAAAACCGGAAAGCGTCGAAATTCTCATCCCGATTCTCGACTCGTCGGATCTTCTCCTCAAGAAAAACGCCATCATTGCGCTTGGAATGATAAAGAACAGCGGCACACCTGAGTTGGCCGAAAAATTGACCCAAATCATTCGCGATCCCAAGTCTCAAATGTTGGCCTCTATTTCCAGTGAGACTCTGGGAAGCTTTGGCGCGGTCTCCAACGAGCAAATCATGTCTTTGCTCGCGGATCCGAAAAAAACGGCTTGGATTGCGAACGGAATCCGAGCCGCTTGTTCCATGCCCGAGTGCAGTCCAGAAATCTCTGCGAAACTCCTTGAACTGGTGGATAACAAAGACCAAGCCGTCCAAGAAAGCGCCATCACGGCCCTCGGTAAATGTAAAGTGCAAGCCGCTGTTCCCAAGTTGATTGAGTTGCTCTCCAACAAGCAGGAACTGCTCTCCAATATGGCGGTCGTGGCCCTCGGAAAAATCGGTGACCCCGCAGCGATCCCTCCGATTCTCGACCTCTACAATCGGGGATTCGCCTCGATGGCGATCTACTCCATCCGAGGCAATCAAGACGATGCTCTCCAGGCAATCTCTGGCTCGAAGCAGTCTCGCACGCGTGAGGAATGGCAAGCCTTTTTTGCCAAGCCAAACCCATGACCACCTCACCGGAAAAAACCTTCACCTGCGGCTCCCTCGTTTACACGAAACGAGGGCTCATCGCCATGTTTGCCTGGATGCTCTGGGGCGACTTCTGCTTCACGCTCATGGAGACGATTGTTCCAAGTATTATTCCTCTCAAGATGAATAGTATGGGGGCATCCGGCACACTGA